>Ga0099364_10012988_pt1 | contig 11203 bp, 9 predicted proteins | sample TergutTh196P3_FD_73070 | JGI IMG/M metagenome (GOLD analysis project Ga0099364, IMG submission 73070) | Microcerotermes parvus P3 segment gut microbial communities from Pointe-Noire, Republic of the Congo - Th196 P3 | ecosystem: Host-associated > Arthropoda: Insects > Digestive system > Gut ... | reverse complement strand
ACCGGCCATGACCTGTATGACGCGCGGGTCGGCGGCGCGGGCGAACGCTTCCAGCCGTTCGAGCAGTTGCACCTTGGCGTTATCGTCGAGCGAGGCGAGCGGATCGTCGGCGCGATAGAGCCTGGCGGGAGGCTTGCGCGGCGTGACCTTCACCTTTCGCTTCCTGTCCGTCGCGCCAATGGCCCGCGTGACGCGGACGGCGTCGAGCAGCGCGTCCATCGAAATATCGTCGGAATAGGCAAAGGCGGTCTTCTCGCCGCACACCGCACGCACCCCGACGCCTTCCTCGATGCTGAAACTGCCCGACTTGACGATGCCTTCTTCCAGCCCCCACCCCTCTGCGCGGGCATACTGGAAATAGAGATCGCCGTAATCGGCGCCTTTGCGCATTAGTTTGCGAAGCGCCTTTTCGAGTTCTTCCTGGCCGAGGTCGTGGGGCGAAAGCAGGTAGCGATCAGCAGCCTTGAACGCATTTTTTGTCATCGTGAGCAGTTCCGGTAATCGGGGATATAGAGTAAAGGATTTTTCGTCAGAAAAGTTCCGGACGGCGATGATTCAGGGCTGGCAGGCTTCGACGGACAAGCGCAATCAGTGCAGGATCGAGTTCGGCCACGACCACGCCAGCGCCCTCCGGGCGACAAGCCAGAATATCACCCCAGGGATCGACGATCATGCTATGCCCCCAGGTGCGCCGCCCATACGAATGCAGTCCTCCCTGTGCCGCAGCCACCAAATAGCATTGGTTTTCGATGGCCCGCGCCCGCAGCAGCGTCTCCCAGTGCGCCTGCCCGGTCGTATAGGTAAAGGCCGCAGGCAGAACGATCAGGTCGACTTTACCCATTGCGCGAAAAAGCTCCGGGAAACGCAGATCGTAGCATACCGCGAGTCCCGCCCTTCCGGCGGGAAAGTCGAAACACACGACGCGCCCGCCCGGTTCGATGCCGACCGCCTCGTCGTAACGCTCCTTGCCCTGCTCGAAGCCGAACAGGTGGATCTTGTCGTAACGCGCCACCCGGTTGCCCCGGTCATCGAAGACGAGCGTAGCGTTACGTGTTTTGTTCGGGGCGTCGGCCTCCAACGGCAGCGTGCCGCCGACGATCCACACTCCGTAGCATGCGGCGGCCTCGCTCAGGAAATCCTGAACCGGCCCGTGGCCCTCGCGTTCGCATGCGCGCAGCCTGTCGGTTTCATCGGGCGACATCAGCGCGAAATACTCGGGCAGCATCAGCATTCGCGCGCCCCTGGCAACGGCCTCGGCGATCAGTTCGTCCGCTTCCGCAAGGTTGGACGCCACATCGGGCCCGGAGACAGTCTGAAGGGCGGCGATTTTGAAGGTTTGCTGAGTGTTTAAAATTTTGTAAGCCTCGGAAACCAGACAGATTGTCACTTTACCATCCAATCAGACCCCCGGCTCCGTGCATGGTTCTCATCGAGGTACGGGGAGTATTAGATCCTCGCCATGACACTGGGTAGATTTGTACAAGTTTCGCTTGCCTCCTTTCATCTCCAAAACGGGAAAATTGTCAGATCAGACTGAAACTTTTATAATCGTTTTCTTTGCCCGCATGTTTATATCGTCTGAAATATGAGACAAAACCAATTCGGTTATTCATTAGAGTGGTTTGGTTTAATCCCATACAGGCAACTTACCAATTCGTCATTGCGAGGAGCATTTGCAACGCAGCAATGACGCCGTACACACTTGAACCGAAACCGCTCTAAAGAAGGACTCAAAATGAAAGCGCCACAAAATATCTCCAGGCGGATTTCGACGCTATTGTTTGGTTTATTACTTTCAGGTTGCGCGACTACCGGCCACGACTCTTTGGGACATCGTTCTTCCGATTCTGATTTCAAGATCTATAAGATGCCTGACCTCTCCCACATGCCTGGCACACTGGAAGAACAGCCGCCTTTTACCTGTACCTTCGAGAAAGGCAGCGCTCCACCCCGTGCCTCGGACGCAGACAAGCTTGTCCAGTATGCGTACTGGCTCATGAGTCGCCATCCCAAGGAGCATTCGTGGAGTTCGCGCCCCAAAGACGAGGAGGTCGCTCGCGAAATCGAACGGCTCTTCCGGATTGCCTCCGCGTGGGGGCACGACCAAGCGACCTCAGGGCTGTGGCGCATACTTGGTTCGTCTGATGATCGTGACGAGATTATCAAAGTGCTGGCTACCCAGGGTACGCCTCACAGCTATTTTTTGATGGGCATATCGATAGATAATCACCGGAGATATGACGAATATTTACACAAAAAGCCTGAAGACGGAAGGCAGAAAGCCGCTTTGCAGTACATCCGTAAGGCGGCTGATTTGGGCAACCCAGGGGCGCAGTTTTCCCTGGGGCAAATGTTGTCCGGGCTGACTACCGACGATCCTGTTCCCCGTAGGACCGGCAAGGAGATGACACGCTGCGCAGCGGATCATGGGTTCAAAGTTGCAACGCTTTATACGGCCCGCGATTTACATAGCGATAAACAATACGCCGAAGCGCTCAGGTACTTTCAGCTTGCCTACAAAGCGGGGATTGTCGATGCAATGGAAATGCTGCGGGATGGATTCAGCAATCCAGAGCCTGATGATCCGCATTACATGGGCTTGCCTAAAGATGAAGAACGTGCTGCTCGTTATGATCGAATTGCCGGTATTTTTCGCAATGCCTACGAAAGTAATGACCACTTTTTCACGGAAGGTGATGTCGATTTAATTGCTGCCGAACTCGACAGAATCGTCCCGCTGCCACCGGCAAAACTTCCCGAATGGGACGGAAAAATCGAACGGCTGGAGAAACTGAGAAATGCTGAAGCCCCGCCGTTGCCCAGTGAAGAGATCATCAAGGAAATGGCAACCCGTAAAGGGCTTGACCCGGAGACAGGTCGAGAGCCCCCTGTTCAATTGAAAGCGCCGCCCGCTTTCACTTGTACCTATGAAAAGGATCGCATCCCCCCACGCGACCCGGACGCGGACAAACTCTTCCAGCGCGCAGAGTGGCTCCTCATGAAAAATCGGTCTGAAAGAGATCCAGAGATCTACGAGGAAGTCGAGCGGCTCTACCGGATTGCCGCTGCCTGGAAGCACGACAAGGCTGCCGAAAACCTGGCTAATCTGATCTTGGACGTGCACACCGCCTACAGTGACTTCATCACCAAGCCGGTTGAAATTGGCGAGGAACTGGTTCGTCGGGGGATACCCCGTGGCTATGGCCTGATGAGCCGCATACTGGAGAAAGGCCATGGTGTAAAAAAAGACCCTAAAGCCAGGGGGCAATACCTCTGGAGAGCAGCCAATCTGGGCGACCCGTGGGCACAGAATTACATGGGAAAACGTTTAGAGTATGACGAATTGGAAAAATATGGTTTTCTTAACTTGGCTTCCAGCGAAACCGTAGCCGATGAGATGCGGCGCTGCGCGGCGGATCAGGGGGATAGGGATGCGGCATACACTGTTGCGAGCAATCTACACGAGGAAGGAAAACATGATGAAGCGATCAAGTATTTTCAGATTGCTCTCAAAGCGGGGGAAATTCAGGCAACGAAAATGCTGGAGGAAGCCTTTTCGAGATCCGCTAATGTTGAGTCTACCGAAGCAGAGAAATCGCAGGCAGACTTTTGGGACTCTGTTTCGGGTGAGTATTCCAGGATTGCTGCCGAAAAGGGCGAAGCCGAGGCAACGAAATGGCTGAATGAAACCATGTCGAACTTCGCTTCCAATGATGAACAGGATCATAATCTGGATGAAAACCGTGAGCGTGCTGCCCGTTACGACCAGATCTTCCAGGTACTGTCTAACTCCTTCCAGCCCTTTTCGGGTTATGGTTACTCAAGCATTGAATTCACCATCGACGAACTGGATCAGATCGTCCCGCTGCCCCCAGCCAAGCTTCCTGAATGGAACGGAAAAATAAAATGGGTAGAGAACTGGAAGAGAAGCGAAGCGCCGCCATTACCCAGCGAAAAACGCATCGAGGAAATGGCGCTCAAGAAGGGACTCGACCCCAAAACAGGTTATCCGTTGAAGAAGGATTCAAAATGAAAGCGCCTCAAAACATCTCCTACCGCATTTCGGCGCTATTGCTTGGTCTATTGCTCGCTGGCTGCGTGACTACCGGCCATAACTCTTCGAACCATCTTCCATCCGATCCTGAGCTTGATTTCAGGATTTACAAGATGCCTGATCTGTCTGAAATGCCCGGCACACTAAAAAACCAGCCTCCCTTTACCTGTACCTTTGAAAAAGACCGTGTTCCTCCGCCCAACCCGGAGGCGGATATGCTGTTTAATCATGCAAAATGGCTTATGCAAACGAATCGCCATCTAGAAGACGCAAAAGACGAGCTAGAAAAAGAACTCCGCGAGGTCAGACGGCTCTACCGGATCGCCGCCGCGTGGGGGCACAGTGAGGCCGCCACCGAACTTGTGTATCTCCTGGCTTCGAGCTACGGTAACGACATCAATCCTTTCGATATTGCCAAGGATCTCATCATCCAGGAAATCCCCCGTGGTTATTACCTGATGGGCTATCTGTTGAGAGACCGCAACAATGATCGAGAGAACCCTGCCGCGCTGCAATACATCAGAAAGGCAGCCGACCTGGGCGATATAAAGGCGCAATATTATCTCGCGAACAGTATCGTCTCTGGCTGCTCATGCGGATCAGAGCAAAACTCATACGAAACAGGCAAGCAGATGCGGCGTTGCGTGGCGGATCAAGGACATGCAGAAGCAGCGTTCAGTACGGCTGTAAGCTTCGAGTACGACAAGGAATACACTGAAGCACTTAAATATTTTCAGATGGCTCTCAAGGCGGGAAGCCGAAAGGCAGCAGACCAGTTGCAATATATCTTTTCAGGCTACTATTGTTCTGACTCCTCCCAGTCAGAAAAGTGTTACACGGGTCTGGACATAGACGAAGAGCGCGCCGCACGCTACGGCAGAGTCGATAAAATCCTCAGGAATTACCAATATGGATTTGACGTTAGCATCGACGAACTTGATGAAATCGTCCCCTTGCCTCCGGCCAGGCTCCCTGATTGGAACGGGCAAATCGAGTGGGTGAAAAAGCGGAAAAAAAACGAACAGCCACCGCTGCCGAGTGAAGAGCGTATCAAGGAAATGGCGCTTGCCAAAGGGCTCGATCCCGAAACGGCCCTCGCGCTCCCCATCGAGTTGGAAAAAGCGCCCGCTTTCACCTGCACCCATGAAAAAGAGCGCGCCACCCCGTACGACCCGGACGCGGACATGCTCTACCGGCGCGCAGTCTGGCTCAGCAAGAAAGCCCAACGGCGTCAGGATCAGTGGAATACAGAAGAATCCGCGACACACGCAACAGAAATAGAACGCCTTTACCGGATCGCCACAGCATGGGGACACGACAAGGCGGCGAGTGATCTTGCGCTCAGGCTTTTATCCATCCGTGTCCACCCCGGCAGCGGTGATTTCATCACCAAACCCGTCGAGATTGCCGAAGAACTTATCAGCCGAGGCATCCCTCGTGGTTACTTTTTGATGGGCCTCATGCTCAGTAATAGCCTGGGTGTAAAACATGACAGCAGAGGCGCGTTCCGCTATCTCCGGAAGGCAGCCGCTTTGGGTGACCCGAAGGCGCAAAATTTCCTTGGAGATCCGGAAAACGAGATAGGCGCTGAGATGCTGCGCTGCGCGGCGGATCAAGGGCATATTAAAGCGGCCGTCAGCATGGCAAAGATGTGGCGTTGGAAAAATGATGGTGAAGTACTCAGATATTTCCAGATTGCCGTTAAGGCGGGAGATGTTGAAGCGGCAAAGGAGTTGAGCAGCATCTTCCGGTATTTAACACCTGACGACGATGACCCGTCTGACGTGGATCAGGCCGAAAACATAGAGCGTGCTGTCCGTTACGAAAAAATTTCCAACGTCCTCTCTGACGGCATCGGCGGCAAGGTGGATGAAATCGATCAGATCGTCCCCTTGCCTCCGGCCAAACTTCCGAAATGGGATGGAAGAATCAGATCACTGAAGAAGTGGGAAAAACACGTCGCCCCTCAATTACCCAGCGAAGAACGCATCAAGGAAATGGCTCTCACGAAGGGGCTCGACCCAGAAACCGGCTGGCCGTTGAAGAAATGACTTGCCGCCAGCAAAAAACCAACGACAGGCATTCATGCCTGTCGTTGAGTCACCCCAGCCTAAAGGCAGGGGATTTCTCGATACGGTCTTGGGGAGCCTTCGGCTCCGTAAAACGCTTGTCTCACTGACCTCGCCACTCATTTCGAGGATTGCGTTCAACCCGTGTCCAATACAAGCAAGGGAGGGAGGGAATTATATCCCCTCACTTGCATGCTACGGTCGAAACCTCGGCCTTTAATAGAACGATTAAACCTATTTCGTCCAGGCAATGACGACTACCTTGACCGGGGTTCCGCAGGAAATGTCCTGAAACATGGGGCTGTTTTCAGGATGTCGTAAACCCACTCTGCAATGACCATATCCCACGGATCACCGTTGGGTGATTTGGGAATCAACGCTTCATCAGTCCAGTCGCCAAGAATATCACGTAGCAAACTATTCTCTGGCAAGGCAGGAATGGCCCGGATCTGAACAAAAACGTTTTTATAAACAAAAAGCGTCGATATGGCAGTGCGCGTGCAAATCGTTCCGATGCTTTTTTTGCAGGGTCTCCAGGCGTGAGAAGCTCTCGATCCGAGCACTGTGGGAGCAGTCTCTGTGGTATGGTTCTGAAAAGCGTCGTTGGCGCTGTCGTGATTATCCAGAATACTTATTTTGATGGTAACGAACAGGCGATCATTTATCAATCTCCAATCAAAATCGAAGTAGTCGTATTCAACATCTCCTTTCCGATGTCTGCCTTTTTTAAAATCCCTAATATCAGTCACCCATCTTTCAAAATGCGGCGCGCTGATCGTCCTGAAGTCCAAAGCAATCAGCTCTTTATCGGTGCCAGCCACCCTATCGTTACCAAATTGTTTATTTAGTGAATCCTGGATGATTGGATGCCTTATTGTTCTTGTTGTTTCAGCAAGCATTGTTAAAAATTCTTCGTTATTCATGACCAATCCCCCTGATTGACATGTTTCGTTAACCGGTAAAACTGCGCAATGCCATTGAACATCCGAACAAGCGAGTACATACAAATAACATCATTTTATGCTACCCCACCACGACAACGCAAGCATGCTGCAAGTTTTTGCCAGACAAATAAATAAACTGTCTGTACGCTATTGAGACGAACCGGGCATAACCCACCCCGTTTCCGGCGGAGTTTATCACTGCCAAAACCCAATGCCGTTCACTTAGATCAATTTTTCTGCAAGTGGAAACATCGTCGTCGCGAGCGAAGCGAAACAATCCAACAACACAGTCACGCACGGAGGACTCCTGGATTGCTTCGTCGCTTACGCTCCTCGCAATGACGACAACTTGAACACGGGCGAACGCAATCCTCGCCATTTATGGCGAGGTCAGTGAGACAAGCATTTTACGGAGCCGTAGGCTCCCCTGGGGAACCTCTGAATAATCCATCTGTCATTCTGCGCGTAGCGAAGCGTAGTCGCAGAATCCACACGCCGCATGGATCCTGCGACTTCGCGCAGGATGACAACCGGTGGATGTTGACGTTATGCAGAGGTTCCCTGGAGCGTATCGAGGAATCCCCGGTCTTCAGGCTGGGGTGACTCAGTGAACAGGATTGGGTCAGAACCCGCCTTACTTGCCTGCCTGAGCGGGAATCCCTGCCAGCATCTGTTCCAGATCCGGCGCTTCCCGGTAGCCGACGATACGCGCGCCGTCGGCAAAGAACAGGACGGGCGTGCCGGTCATGCGTAGCTTCCTGCCCAGTTCCACGTTACGATCGATGGCGGCGCTGTCGCACTTGGCCGCTTTCGGCGTCTTGCCGTCGATAATCCAGGCCACCCAGGCTGCGGCCTTGTTTTCGGCGCACCAGATGTGGCGCGACTTGGTCACGGAGTCTTCCGAAAGGATCGGGAAGAGGAACGTGTAGATGGTGACATTTTTCACCTTTCTCAGTTCCTGACCCAGGTGTTTGCAGTAACCGCAATTGGGGTCTTCAAACGTCACGATGACCCGCTGGCCGTTGCCGTTGACGCGCTTGATCGCCTGCCCCAGAGGCAGGGACTTGAAATCGATGCGAGCGAGTCTGTCGAGACGCTCGCCGGTCAAATTCCGTCGCGTCCCGGCATCGACGATATTGCCGAGGATGAAGAAACTTACCGCCTTGTCGGTATAGAACAGCTCGCCATTGTTGAGCACGACCTCATAAAGCCCGCCCTGCGGAATACGGGTCACCGATTCCACTACCGTTTCGGGTACATCGAGGAACGCCGCCACGCCTTTGCGCACCTTGGCTTCAATGGCATGCGCCGCTTCAGCGTCCTTGCGCGCCTTGGCTGTCTTGCCGTGTGCCGACGGAACGACGGGCAAGGCAACAGCGGCAATCGCAAGCAAGAGAAAAACAGCGCGAAACAGGCGGAAGGTGAAAGCCATGACGAATGATCTCCGGAGGGGACGAACAGGTATCCTTGTTCTCTTTTTGGTAACGACAAAAATGAACGATGCGCCAGGAAGTCAACCGTCCATCAGCCCCCCTGGGCACATCGATCGAAATATGACGGTTTTGGATGAGGCGCGCAACAGAATTTTGTTCTGTCATGAGTCAAACCGTCACATTGTCTCTCTTCTGCCTCACAACGCGATATTTTCTCGTCCGCTCGACTTTGTTCTGCTACTCCATTACCTCGATACTACTGATTCTCGATTTCATCACGATTTTTCTTAAAAACTGGTTATACATAAATGGCGCTTTCAAATATTTCAGCAGCAGTTTTATTCTCGTTGGAATGGTTTTTATACGAAATTTCCACTCCGGGTTCTTACAGCCGGAATTCAGAATTACTGCTAATTCATACGCACTATTCAGCGCATAACTGATGCCTTCGAGCGATGTCGGGCTGATAAAACCTGCCGCTTCTCCAATCAAGAATGCACCATTTTTGGCGGCGCAAAAATCACGGATACCACGCGGCATTGACACACTACATGCCTCTGTTTTAACCGCTTCTCCAAAAACAAACCCTTTGTTTTTCAGTATTTCAACCAGCGAGAGGTATCGTTTTCTGCTATCATTTTTTGGAAATGCGCCGCCTAAAATAAAATAGCCATCTTTTGAAATACTCCAGCAGTAAGAGTCTGTAATACCGCTGTCAAAAATGCAGGAATAAAACGGAACCGGATGTTTTTCCTTAAACCATTGTTGGATTGATGTGTATTGTTGGATTTTTCGTTCGGAAAACAGTGTTTTTCTGACAACGGAGTTTGACCCATCCGCTCCGATGACATATTTGACGGTGATTATATGTTCGGTTTTATTCTGTATGTATGTAATTTCGTAAAATTCTCCGACCTTACGGATACTTTTACAACTGGAACCGGCAGCAATCGTTACATGATCTGGAATCAGTGACACAAGCCACATGTCGAACTTGTGGCGGTCGAGATTGATGTAAAAGCGCCCGTAATACCGTACCAGATCTTGCTCGGTATCTATCGTCTTGACGGCGAAAATCTGTGGGTCGACCAATACGTCCTTCGGTAGTGTCAGATTGAATTTCGATAATGCTTTCTGGGCATCCGGCGCCAACAATCCGCCGCATGGCTTACGAAATGTTGTTTCCGTTACCTCGCTCTTTTTATCGATTGCAATAATCCTGAACCTGGGGTCAAGCAACCGCGCGAACGTCGCGCCCGCCGGGCCGAGTCCTATGATTGCAATATCATACATATGATCTTCTTCCTATGAAATTTGCGTCAGAAACACATCGCGCTGTCCTTGTGTTTTGTACCATCAGGACGACTGCACATTTGTCATCGGTTTGTCATGGCGACACTCTATCAACTCCTCTCCTCGAACAATGATGCAACCAATGATCCGAGGCTGATACCGAGGAATTCGCGCGCAGCGCGTGCGCCACCGTCGATCTGATCGGCAGCCAGGACGAATTGACGGAATCGTTCCCAGTCACGGGCAAGGTGCTCAACGAGGATACGGGCAAGATCGTAAGAAAGCAGGTTGCCGTCATCCGTGCGGTTGAACGATGCCCCCGACCAGAATTCCTGGATTTCGGATTCTCCCCAAAACCGCAAATGCTTTTCATGCAATTCCTGTGGCGTCCAGGAAGAGGCTCTCTGCCCCGTCAGCCTCTGTTCGACATTGACGGCCAGGCCTTCGTTGAGCCAGACCGGCAAGGGTAAGCGAGAAAGACAGGCATGCGTCATTTCATGCGCAATAATTGGTTCGACTCGTGATAGATCTTCCTTCACCGTGACAAAATGGCTACACCCCATGTTGACATGCGTGCCCCCACTCAAGGCAAATTCCCCTTCTTCCGGATAGCAATACGATATGTATCGATAATAATCATCCTGTCCGTCAAACATAATCAGAATGTCTTTTCCATGCTGCGGAATTTCTGCAAGTCCGCTAAGTATGCCGGAAATGCGCTTAAGCGTTCGTTCCATATAGGCGAGTGTGGCCCGTGCAACCTGTGGCTCTACGGACGAAAGAACCATTGCCTGCCTGGATTCATATAAATGATGATCGGTTCCAAGCGCCGCAGCAAAATGCAAAAGCCAGGCTCGTTCACAGGCGCTGTACGCCTCGTTTTTCGTCGATTCATTCGCGGCTGTATCCAGCCATGTGTAAATGGCAGACCAATCCGGGATTGGCAGATCATGGTGCCAATTCAGATGCGCTGTCAGTGCCAAAGGCAGCATTCCTTCCACCACGATTTCAGTCGGTGGCTGCTGGGCGACAGGGGGTTGATGCTCGGGTTGAAGCGGTTTTTTACCCAAAAACTTCCACAAAACCTTTAGCATATTTTATCCTGAATATTTCGCCAAAACTCAGTGTAAATTTTGCGTAATATCGTATCAATCGTGGTCTACCGCTTACCTATAAACTCCGCCAGATACCTCCCCGTGTGCGACTCCGGCGCGTTCATGATCGCCTCGGGATCTCCCTCGGCGACGAGTTGACCGCCCTGTTCACCGCCTTCGGGGCCGAGGTCGATGAGCCAGTCGGCTTCGGCGATGAGGTCGAGGTCGTGTTCGATCACCAGTACGGTGTGCCCGGCTTCGGTCAGGCGGTGAAGAACGCGGATGAGCTTTTCGACATCGGCCATGTGCAGGCCCA
>Ga0099364_10012987_pt1 | contig 11203 bp, 15 predicted proteins | sample TergutTh196P3_FD_73070 | JGI IMG/M metagenome (GOLD analysis project Ga0099364, IMG submission 73070) | Microcerotermes parvus P3 segment gut microbial communities from Pointe-Noire, Republic of the Congo - Th196 P3 | ecosystem: Host-associated > Arthropoda: Insects > Digestive system > Gut ... | reverse complement strand
GCGAACGCAAACGCTGTCGATGGCGGTCTACGATGCGGCCATGGCAGGCGACGACGTGCGAGCCAATACGCTGGTGTTGCTGATCTCAGTCGTGTGCGTCACCATTCTGGCGCTCTCCGGTTACTTCCTGGCCCCGAAGCGTTGAGACCTGCATAGCATGCACCTGTCCGTCGATATCGAATTGACCCTCAAGACCCGTCAGCGACGAGGGGCGCGTGAGTTTTCGTTGCGCGCGCGTTTCGAGTCTGCGGAAGACAAGGTGGTGATTTTCGGCCCTTCCGGTTCGGGAAAAAGCGTGACGTTGCAGGCGATTGCCGGATTGATTCGACCGACACGCGGGCACATCCGGCTGGGTGGACGAACCTTGTTCAACAGCGCGACAGGCTTCTCGATGCCGACTCGTTCACGGCGGATCGGTTATGTCTTCCAGGATTACGCGCTCTTTCCACATTTGACCGTGCTGGAAAACGCCGGTTACGCCTTGCGCGCGTGGCCGCGTCCATTGAGCCGGGAAGCGCGAGAGCGCATCTTGTACATGCTCGATGTTTTCGGGATTGCAGACTTGGCAGGGAGCATGCCGTATGAATTATCCGGAGGTCAGCAGCAACGGGTGGCGCTGGCGCGGGCGTTACTGCGTGATCCGGAAGTGATCCTGCTCGATGAACCTTTTTCGGCGATGGATTTTTTGCTGCGCGACAAGATGCGCGAAGAACTGGCTGCGATGCAGGTGCGTTTCAATGTGCCGATCATTCTCATTACGCACGATCTGGAAGATGTGCGCACGTTTGCCGACACGTTGGTTATTTTTCGACACGGCGTTGTTGCCAACGTGCTTGCGTGCAGCGATATTTTACGACGCGAAGGCGCGCAAGCCTGGCCGAGTATTGTCGAGGCGTGCGGCGGGGTGTTCAAGGCATCGGCATGAAAGTGGCGTGAAGTGATGTTTTTTTTCAGAATCGTTGTATTTTGTCAAACATATCGATAGAATCAACAAAACTTGCGGTGCTGTCCGAACGCATCGCGGAGCCGTTTTTTTCGTCTTACTGATTTTAGCCCTCGAAGCGACGCCTGCTCGGGATTTGGAGCTTATAGAGTTGGTCACTCTTTCAAATCCTGAGCAGGTTTTTTTCGTCGACTTGTTATGTGAAATGGGTCAATATGATCGGAGTGTGCACGTTAACCGATTGACCGATCCAATTCGAGGACGCCGTGAGCGTAAATGCCCCCCATCATGAAGTCTCCATGTTCCCCGTTGCCGCTATTGTTCCTTCGGAACATGGCGTCGCTGACGATTTGCTGGCCGAATTCGTATTCGGTCTGCGCCGGGACGGCTGGCGCGTTCAAGGTCTGATCCAACAGGAGAAAGATGGGCAGGGCAAGGCGGCAACCGTGCTGGTCGATCTCGAAAGTGGAAAGTGCTATCCGCTGTTTCAGAACCTCGGTTCGGGTTCGGAATCATGCAGTCTCGACCATACCAGCGTGGCGACCGCAAGCATCGCCTTGCGGCAGGCATTGGATCAACGGCCAGACCTTGCCGTTGCCAACCGTTTCGGCGCGCTTGAAGCCAGCGGCAGGGGATTGGCGGCAGAAATACTGGCGCTCATCTCGAACGGCATCCCGCTGATTACGATCGTATCGAACGATTACCTGGTGGATTGGCGCGCATTTACCGGCCATGCCGGAGTTGAACTGCCGCCTGAAATGGAAGCTCTCCAGAACTGGTTTGCCAGCATTCGGTTTCAGGAGTCGTCCCCGTGAAACGCTGCACTCCGCTTTGCATAACCAGGCTACGTTCACTACGCAGGAGGCCCGGAGTGTGTATGTCGGGTGTATGACAGGGGAAAAATTGTTCATTTTCCCTGCCTCCGAAGGATTCATTCCTCCATCATTTCAAGGGCAAATTGCGCTTTTGCATGTTCTTGTTCCGCCGCTTTCTTGTACCACTTCATCGCTTCCGCTTTATTTTGTGCAACACCTTCTCCATCAGCATACATTTTCCCAAGTTCGTACTGCGCGTCTGCATTCCCTTGTTTTGCCGCTTTTCTGAACCACTTCATCGCTTCCGCTTTATCTTGTGAGGTGCCAAAACCGACGCTATACATCATCCCAAGGGTGTTTTGCGCTTCGGCAAGTCCTTGCTCCGCCGCTTTTCTGAACCACTTCAATCCCTCCGTTTGATTCTGCTCTACGTCAAAAGTGCCGAAGAAATATATCGCTCCAAGAACGAATTGAGCGACGGCTGGCCCCCGTTCAGCCCCCATTTTTAACAACCTCAATCCTTCCGCTTCGTCACGCTCTACGCCCTTGCCGGCGAGATACGCCATACCAAGTATGATTTGTGCTTCAGCAAGCCCTTGTTCTGCCGCTTTTTTCGTCCATTGTATCGCCTCCTCTTCGTCTTTCTCTACGCCTACGCCCTGGGCGTACATCTTCCCAACATATAGCTGCGCATTTGCGTTTCCTTCTTTTGCCATTTGCTGACATTGCTTCCGTGTCTCGTCGGTATCCTGTTCGAACGTATCAATCTGCGTATCCATCTTTCCTAACCCACCCGGTTTCAGTTGCCCGAAAATATCCGTGTGGCAAACTTTTGATGTCGAGGGGGGATTACTCACGCAGGCCAGCAGAGGAAATGCTAGTAACATTGCCAAAAGGGTTTTCACATTCTTCAATTTCATCATTTTCACGACCCGGAAAGTGGCTTGGCGGATGGTGACAGCACCGCGCAAACCGTTGTTGATAAGGGTGGGGGCAACAGATCATTATCTCACAATGCTCGTAGTGGTGGCACTGTGGCGGAAAATGGGTAGTGTCCCAGTTTGAACGGGAGGCAGTGATGATCTCAAGGATCGGAACTCGCCGAATCGGCCACCGGCGCGAGCGCTTCCAATAGCGCCGGTACGGCGTCGAGGCTGCGCTCGAACAGGTTGTGGAATACGGGGCCGATATTGCTCATCAGCAGGGTGAAGGCGAAGAGGCCTGTCAGCATCGTGACGGGAAAACTGATGGAGAAGAGATTGAATAGGTTTGCATAGGTTTGGTAGAACGGAAATCAATAGCGTAGCATTGCGTCACTGATCCTGGAGGAATCCACATGACCGACATCGTCCACAACGAACCGCAATGCCGCTTCGAGCTCATCGTCGATGATCGCCTCTGCGAACTCGACTACCGGCTCGACGGCCAGAATATGAGTATCCTGCACACCGTCGTGCCGACCGAGTTCGGAGGCCGTGGCCTTGCCGCTCTCCTCACCCGTGCGGCGCTCGACACGGCACGTAGCCGGGGCTGGCGTGTGCAGCCGATCTGTTCCTACGCAGCCACCTATATCCAGCGCCATCCCGAATATGCCGATCTGCTCGGCTGACGGACTTGCCGCCAGCCCGCATGCTTACGGCAGGCCGCGATTTGAACGTGGTTCTTGATGTTTCATTCTCGGCCACGGCGTGGGCTGCAATCGCGGGATTTGGAAACTGTTCAGTCTTCATCGTTCAACGAGGTTTTTATTTCGTCCATGAAAATGAAATTGTCTGTTTTGAGTCACTCCGCCATGTATGACGGGGATTCCTCGGTATATTCCTTCCGTCATGCCCCCTGCGTGCCACCTCCCTCCGACCCCGTTATGAATGGCGGGCATTGCGTTCGACCCGTGTTCTATTTTTTCTTCGTTGTTTTTGCATTGATGCTCCTCACAGGGTGCGAAACGGCGAAGACAGGCGTTAGTACGCAGGGTAGTGAGGAAAGTGTTAAAACAGCTATTGTCAGCACTCTTGCGGGCGGCGCGAGAGGCTTTGCCGATGGTATCGGAAGCGCTGCACAGTTCAGTTTCCCCAGTGGCATCGCGATAGACGCAGCAGGCAACATCTATGTGGTGGATAGCTGGAATCATCGCATCCGCAAGGTCACGCCGGAAGGAGAAGTCAGTACCCTTGCAGGCGGCGAGGAAGGTTTTGCAGATGGTGCCGGAAGCGCTGCACAGTTTTCGTTTCCTCGGGGCATCGCAATAGACACGAAAGGCAACCTCTATGTGGCGGATGGAGATAACCACCGCATCCGCAAGGTCACGCCGGAAGGAGAAGTCAGTACTTTTGCTGGCAGCGAGGGAGGCTTTGCTGATGGTATTGGAAGCGCTGCGCAGTTTTATCACCCTTCTGGCATTGCAATAGATATGACAGGCAACCTCTATGTAGCGGATACGTGGAATCATCGCATTTGCATGATCACGCCGAAGGGGGAAGTCAGCACTCTTGCGGGCAACAAGAAAGGCTTTGCCGAGGGTAGAGGTTTTGCCGATGGTATCGGGGGTGCTGCACAGTTTTCGTTTCCTCGGGGTATCGCAATAGATGCGACAGGCAATCTCTATGTGGCAGATTGGGCGAATAGCCGCATCCGCAAAGTTACACCAAGAGGAGAAGTCAGCACCCTTGCAGGCAGCAACGAGAGAGGTTTTACCGATGGTCTTGGAAGCGCCGCACAGTTCAGATCCCCTTTCGGCATTGCGATAGACGCGACGGGCAACATCTACGTGGCGGATAACGGCAACCACCGCATCCGCAAGATAGTAATTGAGTAGCCGGGTCAATAACGGCACAAAAAAACCCGCCGCAGCACATACCTTTATTGAGTCACCCCTGCCTGAAGGCAGGGAATTCCTCGATACGGTCTTGGGGAACCTTCGGCTCCCTGTTACACTTTGTCGCGCTTGTCTCCGCCATAAATGACGGAGACAAGCGCGAGACCCGTGTTCAACGAAACCGCTCATTGCCGCCATGAAAGTAAAAGTGCCTGTTCTTCATTTTGTCACCGTCGTTCTTGCGTTCGGTTTTCTCACTGGATGCAAATCGGAAACAAATGCCGTTATCATGAAAAATGACGGAGAGGCGATTGCCAACACCCCGACGGTTACTGTCAGTACATTTGTAAATAGCACAAAAGACTTTGCCGAAAGCATGAAACATTATGTTGAAGGTCGAATGGATGATGCGCAACTCCACGGCCCCACCGGTATCGTGGTAGACAAGGCGGGCCACCTCTACGTGGCGGATCAATATTTTCGCATCTGCAAAATTACGTCGAAGGGAAAGATCAGCACTTTTGTTGGAGATGGAACTTTCGGATATGCGGACGGTATTGGTCATGCTGCGCGATTTTCTTTTCTTGAAGGTATCGCGATAGACGCGGCGGGCAACCTCTATGTAGCGGATAGCACCAACCACCGCATTCGCAAGGTTACGCCAGCGGGAGAAGTCAGCACCCTTGCAGGCAGCGAGGAGGGGTTTGCCGACGGGGCTGGATCGACTGCGCGGTTCAACAGACCTCACGGCATTGCGATAGACTCGTCAGGCAACCTCTATGTGGCTGATAGAGTTAACAACCGCATCCGCAAGATCACGCCGATAGGAGAGGTCAGCACCTTTGCGGGAAGCGGCGAGATGGGCAATGATGACGGCGTTGGAGCTGCCGCACAGTTTCGTTGGCCTACCGGCATTGCAATCGATGCAGCGGACAACCTTTACGTAGCGGATACCTACAACCATCGCGTTCGTAAAATTACGCCGAAGGGGGAGGTCAGTTCCCTTGCTGGTAACGAACCAGGCGCCGCAGGCTATGCAGACGGCATTGGATATGCCGCACAGTTTAATTATCCTAAGGGCATTGTAGTAGACGCGGCGGGCAACATCTACGTGGCAGACTCTGACAGCAGCCTCATCCGCAAGGTCACGCCTGCGGGGGAGGTCAGTACTCTTGCTGGCAGACGTAAGGAAGGCTATGCCGACGGCCCAGGAGACGTTGCGTGGTTATATTTCCCTGGAGACATTGCAATAGACCCAGCGGGCAACCTCTATGTGGTGGAACAATTGAGCAACCGCATCCGCAAGATCGTGATCAAGTAGTGCAGTATGGGTCGGGACTCGACTGAGGACAGCGGGGTTTTCTGCAACGTTTCCATGAGTGCCGAGCAGCCCGCGTAGGTTGGGGTGAGCGCAGCGAACCCTAATATTGAAGGAGGAAATAACCGCATGCTATACGGGTGTGCAGTGAAGATGGTCTTCCCATTTGGAAACGCACATATGTTGAGGTTCGCTGCACTCACCCCAATCTACACGCGCTATTTTCATTTCAGGCTATACCATTTATCATATACTTTAAGTATTATATATTCAATACACAGCAAGATGATAGAGCCGATCAAGACTGCAGGCAGCCAGGCAAAAACAAAGACTATCAAACTGAAATCCCAAGTATGAGTATACGGGTACAGTTTTGCATATGCTGACGGTGGACTATCCAGGCGAATCCAAGTCTCGATGAAGAACCAGGCTGTAGCGCATATGACTATGATGAAAGCCTGTACGAGAGCAAGCCTCATGAACTTTCGCCTCCCCATCCCCAACAGGCACAGCAGAAGAACTAAAGTGCCGGCCAGCACGAAAACAATCAGTTTTCTCATTTCTTGGGTTCACTCATTATTCTCTCGTTACGCATGACACGAGCTTCCTGACAGGCTGCTTTTGCATCAGCCTGCTAACTACCAAAAGGCAAGCAATCCGCCGACAGGCGGGTCTGCTTGAGCGCAAAATTAGGCACTGCCTCCACTTTGTGTGCGATTTATGAAGCATAACAACAGCGCACGATGGTGTGGGATGTGACTGCGAGACCAAAAGCTGGCTGAGTGTATCGCAGGAACTTGAACGTGCATGCGGTGGTGTATGCGCCTATCGTAAAAGCAAGCCTAGCCTGGACAAGCGAAGCGCCGTCCGGGGATTCTAATTTCCGGCGCGAAGCGTCGCCGATCAAAATATTTGCGATGCTTCGCATCGGATGCCACTTTCCCCGGATGGCGCTTCGCTTATCCAGGCTACGTTCATTGCAAAGAATACAGCCTTTGCTTGTCGGAACGAAATGCAACTGCGTAACCGAACACTGATCGAAAGCATTGCGGAAGATACGGAACATGCAACTTATATCACGATTTTGTTAAACAATATTATTCAACATGTGAGCAATCATTGCTGAGTATAATGATTTTCCTCTTTCTGCTGCCAACCCGCACATAAACCCTATGATGAAAATCGCCAAAGCGCCGCTTAATGGATTAAGAAGGTTCAGTTGCAAAACGCCCATGAAATACCAACCGGGACAATGTAAAAGCACGAATAAGAAAGCGGTTATTGTGTTTGCTTTTAAAAAAGAGAATTTTTGTTTTAGCGTAGACAAAATTGCACCTCGCATTAAAAATTCCTCAAAAAATGGAGCTAAAATAACGAAGTCAATAAAAGTAAGTAATGACCTATCTCCAAGAATGCTCAAATTACCATTTATAATCCGATAACCTATGCTTAAAGCTAAGAAAATCCCGCCTATTCCAAGTCCCCATACGAGGGTACGTTTCAATGTTTGAACCCGTAAAACGTCTTTTAATTCTTTGTTGTACTTTTTTAAAATCCAAAAAGCCGGTAAAATCCATATGAAAATTCTTGCAATAAGCCAATATAAAAATGTTGCCCATTCGCTTCTAAAAAGTTCAAAATAATCTATAAGTGTAAGCTGTAATACCCATGCTCCAGTCCAAGTGGCTAATATAACTGTAAAAAAGATCAAGTGCATACCAGATTCTCTGTTGGTCGATTTCTGCCTAACTACCAAAAGGTAGCAACCCGCCGACAGGCGGGTCTGCTTGATTGCAAAGTCAGGCACGGCACCCGTTTAGTGTGCGATTTATGAAGCATAACACCTGCGCACGCCGGTACGGGATGTGACTGCGAGACCAAAAGCTGGCTGAGTGTAGCGCAAGAGATTGATATTGGCATGGGTCTTAAGCACGAATACTGTGGATTGCATGGTTAGGCTGAAGTCTCTTTGACATGACTGCAACCGAACCACTTGGTAATTGGCAACGCTCAACAAGTAGCCAGCCGAGACTCTCATAAAACGCCAGAGAGTTCGGCGTATAAAGGTAAAGACGCTTAATGCCAAGAGAAGCAGCTTCGCATTCTGCGGCGCTAACCAGGAGTGCACCGACACCTTTACGCCGCAGTGGAGGAATAACGAATAGCCCCGCCAGCCAAGGTGAGTAGGGAAACTGTAGCTCGCTTTCTTTCAAGGCTACAGTACCAATGACTTGGCCTTCGACAACGGCAGCAAGAGCTGTTGGAATTTGATTTCGAGTAAGCCACGTTTCGATGCGTTGCTGTACCGATGCCCGTGTTTCCTCTCCGTATATTTCACGCCACTCCTCATAGAACCACGCGGCAATGTTGGGGATTGCATTGGCGTGTTCAATGAGTGGCTGAATTGTGACGTTGGTCATGAGAAGCCTAACGTTCATGCTAACCGGCACCCAGGCGCGCAGCGCGCGTAGCCTGGATAAGCGAAGCGCCATCCAGGAAACCTGATTCTCCGGCGCGAAGCGTCGCCGATCAAAATATTTGCGATGCTTCGCATCGGATGCCACTTCCCCCGGATGGCGCTTCGCTTATCCAGGCTACATCCACTGATGGCCGTCCGCCTCAGTTGCTCACGCGCACTTTTATCCAGTGTGCTGACATCTATGTTTTTCATGACGAAATTATAACACGGGTCTTGTTGTTTTACGCCGGGTTAATAGGTTTGCATAGGTTTGGCAGAACGGAAATCAATAGCGTAGCTCGCGTAGCCTGGATAAGCGAAGCGCCATCCAGGAAACCTGATTCTCCGGCGCGAAGCGTCACCGATCAAAATATTTGCGATGCTTCGCATCGGATGCCACTTTCCCCGGATGGCGCTTCGCTTATCCAGGCTACATCCACTGATGGCCGTCCGCCTCAGTTGCTCACGCGCACTTTTGTCCAGTGTGCTGACATCTATGTTTTTCATGACAAAATTATAACACAGGTCTTGTTGTTTTACGCCGGGTTAATAGGTTTGCATGGGTTTGGCAGAACGGAAATCTATAGCGTAGCATTGCGTCACTGATCCTGGAGGAATCCACATGACCGACATCGTCCACAACGAATCAGAATGCCGCTTCGAACTCATCGTCGATGATCGCCTCTGCGAACTCGACTACCGGCTCGACGGCCAGAATATGAGTATCCTGCACACCGTCGTGCCGACCGAGCTAGGAGGCCGTGGCCTTGCCGCTCTCCTCACCCGTTCGGCGCTTGACACAGCGCGCAGCCGGGGCTGGCGCGTGCAGCCAATCTGCTCCTACGCAGCCACCTTTATCCAGCGCCATCCCGAATATGCCGATCTGGTGCAACAGCCTCTTTGACGGCAAGGCATGACGACGCAATCGTTGTGCTTCGCGCCGATGACCGAACATGACCTCGACTGGGTCGTGGAGCAGGAGACCGCCCTGCACCGTTTTCCGTGGAGCTTGAAAAACTTCGCCGATTCACTGGCGGTCGGGCATGCCTGCTGGTTGATGCGTGAAGCCGACGCGCCTGTCGGCTACGCGGTCGTGCTTGGCGTGCTTGACGAAGCCCACCTGCTCAATATCAGCGTGGTGCACGCCGCACAGGGGCGTGGCCTGGGCAGGCGATTGCTCGAACATCTGCTCTCGAGCGCCCAATGCTCCGGCATACGACAGTTCTTCCTCGAAGTGCGCACTACCAATTTGGTAGCCCTCGCGCTTTACCGACGCGCCGGTTTCGTCGAGATCGGTCGGCGAAAGGGTTATTATCCGTCTTCGGAAGGGCGCGAAGACGCCATCGTAATGAGGCTTGAACCATGAACCTGCGCCGCTCGACCATTCTCCGGGAGATGGGGCTTACGCCGCTGTGGCGTCTGCGAACCTCGACCGGGGCCGTCGACACTGATACGTCCGTAGGGGCGTTGGGTGCAACGCCCGTGCATCTGCCTGCGGAGAAGCCCGATGCGCCCGCAAGCGCGTTGCACACGACGCCCCACCATCAGCCTGTCGATTTTTCCTGCATTGCCACGATGGACTGGCCGCAACTCGAAGAAGCCATCCATGCCTGTCGCGCCTGCACGCTGTTTGAGGCGCGCACCCAGGCCGTCCCCGGCGTGGGGGATCGTCAGGCGCGCTGGATGTTCGTCGGCGAAGGGCCAGGCGTGGAAGAAGATCGGCGCGGAGAACCCTTCGTCGGTCAGGCCGGACGGCTGCTCGATCATATGCTGGCAGCCCTCGGTCTCAAGCGCGGCGAAGATGTCTACATCGCCAACGCCGTCAAATGCCGCCCGCCGCACAATCGCACGCCCCAAGCGGCAGAAATCGCGGCCTGTGCGGCGTATCTCGATCGCCAGATCGCTCTCGTCCGTCCCCGGTTGTTGATCGCGCTCGGCCGCCCGGCAGCGCAGGCGCTGCTCGGGCGCGAAATCAGCATCGCCGCCGCGCGCGGAAAACGCTTCGAGCGCGACGGCGCGCCCCTGATCGTCACCTACCATCCGGCCTACCTGCTGCGCAACCCGCAGGACAAGGGTAAAGCGTGGGAAGACCTTTGCCTTGCGCGACGCCTCGTGACGGAAGCGGCGCAAGGGGAGGCGTGAAATGCAGAAAACCAAAGATATAATCCCCACCAGGAATAACTTCCTTCACCGCATCCACAGGAATGACATTAAGGATCACTATGCAGAGCCCCAAACTGGCTGATGTATTACGTAAGAATTGGCATGTTGTTTTGCTCGTTTTGGTGGTTGTCGGCTGTGCCGTCTGGTTTGTTTTCTCGCAGGAACTGGAAGTAAAACCCCTGCTGAAACGCTATGGATACGTGGTTATCCTGGTGTGGACCTTCCTGGAAGGCGAAACCTGCGTCATCGTGGCAGGCATGCTGGTGGCCGCCAGAGAAGTGGATCTGAATCTCTGGCTGATCGCCCTGAGCGCCTTTGGCGGCAGCTTTGCAATCGACCAGATCATGTTTGCCCTCGGCAAGTACAAGGGTGAGTCCATGCTGCGCTACTTCCCACGCATGGCCAAAAACGTGGACAAGGCGTCCAGACTCTTCAAAAAATATGACGTTGCGCTTATTCTGGGCTTCCGTTTCATCTACGGCGTGCGCAATGTGACCGCAATCCTGCTGGGCATCAGCAGAGTCAATCATGCAAAGTTTTTTATACTCAACTTCATCGGCGCGAGCGTATGGGCCTTGACCTTCACTTTCGGCGGCTACTACGCGGCTAAAGCGGGTATAGCCTTTCTGAAGATCGCTGATATGGCGGGGGACGGCGTTCTTTTCCTCCTCCTTCTTTTTTTGGCCCTTGT
>Ga0099364_10012986_pt1 | contig 11204 bp, 8 predicted proteins | sample TergutTh196P3_FD_73070 | JGI IMG/M metagenome (GOLD analysis project Ga0099364, IMG submission 73070) | Microcerotermes parvus P3 segment gut microbial communities from Pointe-Noire, Republic of the Congo - Th196 P3 | ecosystem: Host-associated > Arthropoda: Insects > Digestive system > Gut ... | reverse complement strand
TTGCCTTGTTTGAGGGTTTGCTCTTTTGAGTTGCAATTTTCATAATCGCCTCCTGTTTTTTTTTTGCTCTGTTAATATATATGGTGTCCAATTTTTCGAAAAGTGACAGAAAAAAGTTCAGTTTTAGCAAATATTTTTTTTCATGATGAGCTTATGATTGGATATACCAATATGTTATAACAATTAATGTATTTTTGTATTTAAATAGTACAATATAGAATTGTATAAATTGCTATCGTATTCTATATCAATTAAATATAAACATATATATGTCTTTTTCTATCATGTAGGAAAAAAAACATTGACAAAAAAATTAATTTTTTTTTAATGGAACCCATAAAGAGTTTTAAGGAGTTTTCATGAATTCAAAAGATGCTGAAATTATTATCACATCTCAAATGAGTCGAATAAAAAAATTCGCCTTATCTAAAGAAAAAAACATACACAATGCAGAAGAAATAGCTTCACGTATAATAGAAGTATTATATATTTCTTTACTTAAAGTAGATTCTATCAATAACATTGATAATTATGTGAACAAAATTTCAAGAAATGTTTATGCCCAATTTGTTAATGAAGAAAGAAAAATAAAGCAATTGTATCATGATTATCAAACACATTTGAGTTTATTGAATGATCTAGAACCTCGAAATAATGAAGAAATTTATTTTCGTCTGATAAAAGAAATCTCATTTCTTGAAAAAACTTATAGGGATATATTACAAATGAGATTTTTCGATAAAATGACGTTAGAAGAGATAGCAGAAAAATTACAAGTCTCAGTCAGGCATGTAAGATGGCAACTATCCGTAGCATTAAAAAAACTAAAGGAAGTTATGCTTAAGCCATTTAGGGATAATAAAGATGCTGAGAAGGTTAAGTTTACTGGTGCTGGGCAAGAAGGGACATGTGGTAATAAAGGACAACATATAGGTACATATTTTAAAAATACATTAGCACAACACATAGCATATTCAGCTTATTATCAACCAAAAACAGTTTCTGAAATTGCTCGAGAGTTGTGCACTGAAGCTTTCAAAATTGAAAAACTAATAAAAAAATTAGAAAAAAACAGTTATATTGAAAAAGTAACTAGTGATAAATATCTCACAAAATTTTTAATTTTTGTATCGTCTATAGAATCCTTAAATCAAAAAAATCAAGTTTATAATGAATATGCAAAATATATTTGCGATTTATATATTCCTAAGCTTTTTAATGTAATGAAAAAACATAATTTAAACAATATTTATATACCCAACAACGATTTTAATTTTTTAATGTGGTCTATCGTTTCTTATGCATGCAAGTTTAAGTTAAGCTTAGAGAGTAGAAGCACATTTTTAAAGGAATATCATGTAAAACGTGCAGATGGAAGTGAAAACTTTGTGTTTGCGTGGTTGGAAAAAGAGCTCGATTGGCAGAACCTGGAATATGTAAAAAAATTATATGATGTTCTTGAAGATGCAAATAACTACAGTACGGAACAAAAGATATCATGGCAGTTCAACACTTATTATGATACAAGACAGGCGGAATGGGAAGATTATGAGGGTATTGATTTCGATAACTTACACGATCATATTTTAGGTATAATCACAAATAATACTGAGCACTTAGAAAAATATTCAAGATTATACAAAAAACATTATTTAGTAAAAACAAAGCAAAAGGAATATGTAAACACAATAGTAGTGAGTAAAACAGAAAATGATTTATTGAATATACTCCCTAATATACCTACAAAACTGAAAATCATAAGCAAAAATTTAGATAAAGAAATGTATGAAATTGATAAAAAACTACTTCCTAAACACATGCACGAAATATGTAAAGCATGGAATACTGATATTTTAGCAAGTTCAGAAATTAGGATACGTGTGTTGGAGCAACTTTTAAATAGTGGTTTTCTTAAACCATTGAGCGAAGTACAAAAAGCAACTGTAAATATGATAATGTTTAGCGATGTATTGCCTAGTTAAATCCCTACTGCCGATGGGTGGTGTATACGTTTCTAATCCTTCGTCCTGTAGGGAATGCACCCAATCCTGTAGGGAACGAATAAATGAGGGCACTCTAAAAAACCTCAATGACTATTATTTCCGCTTTTAATATCCCGTAGGGATATAAGATCGGTAGAAATGTATCACGACCACACCACCAATTTCCCGTAGGGAAATAACAACAACACAATAGGCTACCGGTCTTATTTCCCTATGGGAAATTAAGGAGCAGGAAATGAACGAGTTGGGTGCAATGTTTTCTACCGGTCTTATTTCCCTACGGGAAATTAATCGCAGAAGGGTTTTTAGAGTGCCCTCATTTATTCGTTCCTATTCTCAATTATTTCCCTACCGAACTAGGAACGAATAAATGCGTTCCGTACAGAATCCAGTTGAGAACTAGGAACGAATAAATGCGTTCCGTACAAATATAACTATTTCATAAGTAACATTCTCCCATTAAAGGTGGATGTACTCGCTTGAATGCGATATAAATACACACCAGAACTAACCGAGTCACCGATAGTATTAGTTCCGTTCCATACAACTGAATGATGTCCTGCAATCATGTTATCCATTGCTAGAGTGTTAATTTTTTGTCCTCTTATATTAAAAATCTCTATTGTTACATTTTCATCTGTTGGTAAAAAGAAGCTAATAGTGGTTTCAGGGTTAAATGGATTAGGAAAATTTGAGGCAACAAGTTCGTATTCATTTGATATTTCATTTATTTTCTTTTCATCAATATCAGGTCTAAGTTGTTTCATTGTGTAGGCATATATCTCTTCAAAATCATTTCTATTAGAAGGTTTATATCGTGAAACATCCGGTAAAATGCTACCTTTTATTTCTGATAAACGGAAATAACTGTATGCTTGATACAGTTCGTATAATAATTCTTGTTCTTTACTTAAATCGTTTTTTAGGATTTCGTGAAATAGATAAATGCTTTCGTTAAAATTATTTGAGTACATCATTGTTAATGCTTGTTTTTCTTTTGCTATATCACTTAGATGAATGTTATTTTCTAATGATTTAAGATAATTAAGTGTGAAATTTATATCATAACCTAAAGCTATGGATAAACTTGGTATGTAACTTACAGCTTTAACAGAATAATCTGATTCCGGTGCAAGCTCAATTAAATCAACAAACATATTAAATGCTTCTTCAAATTTCTCTTCTGCGATATTATCTATTGCATTATAAAACACTTCTCTGTCCAAACCACGAAGCGGATAGTGAATTATATAACTACCAATACTAGGAAGAAACTTAGATGGGTCACTAGTGCTTATAGCTAACATACCTAAATCAATCGTTGCATAAACTGGTGGCAAGTTTAAGGTCGATGCCCATAGAAACGCTCTTGATTGCGATAATGACGCAGGTGATGTGCCAACTCTGTTATCCGGTTGTGATCCCGGAAATAGCGTAAAACTACTATGATGTGCATATACATCCGCAATAGCATTGTTAAATATACGTGAACCACCACGAATTTCACTGATTATTGAACCTGTTGAAGACACTCCGTCACGTAAATTTTCTTTTACTTCTGTATAAGAAAAAAGCATATAAGCTGTGTTTAAATTTACACCATCACCAATATTGTTGTTTATATTTGAATTAACTAAACTGTTAGTTAAAGACGGTGAAAATCTTACAGTTAAACCAGTGGAACCATTATTTCTTATATCAGAATTAAAAAGAAAAGTTCTTCTTCCATGTTCAGACAAAATGCCGTATTGATTGTTTTCATAAACAGAACCAATTATCCGTAGTTCCGAATCTGAGTATGCTGCTAACTGGCGTATGTTACTTATATTACTTGCACCTAGAGTTAATTCACCGTTTACTAGTCTGATGTAGCGTATGTTGCTAATATTTGCATTTATAATTCGTAGTGAATTATCAGGTGATGTTAAATCTGTATGTGTGTCATTAAAGAAAAGACCATCCCACATAGCCCCCGTGCCGGAAGATATTGTTATTGTATGTTGGTTAAAAATGCTACTTCTGTCAAATTCTATTCTATCTCCCCATGTAATTGGTACTGAAGGTGTTACATTGTTATTCCAAACTCCTGCTGTGTTACCGATAATCTCATTGTGATTTTGCGTTCTAAATCTACTATCATTGATAAATCCTAAGTATGAACGACCACTTAACTCTATGGTACTATTATTCATAAATAAATCGCTGCCATTCATACGTACTGTAGCAGTATTAATGATATTTATTCTGCTATTATCTAATAGATTTACCTTACTCTCTATGTTTGCTCTGAATATAGCATTATTAGCAATATTTACTTCCGTTCGTGTTAGTGTTAGCTCGCTTCCACGCCATAATTGTATAACACCATCATTATCAGATATAGACACCGAATTGTCTATTATATTGATTTTTGAATCGTCTATCAAAGAAAACCAGCCACCATTTGTTGCTGTAACAGTACCAATCCTGTTTAATGGATTGGTGCAAGATTCAAATAATACTTCAGCATGTAAGCCATCCATTGTAAAAGAACCATAAGGTGAATCTATTAAGGCGTTACCAACATTTATATACAAAAAACCACCTTGAAGAACTATGAAATGTTTATTTGTAAGTTCAGAAGGGTTGGTTATATTGCGACGGGAGGTGATAACCTCTGTCATCGCCAGTTGTACAGCATTATATGCATTTAGTCGCTTTACAGTTTGGATGTATGGGTGAGTTGGAATTGAAATAACAGTATCAATACCGCTTTCTATCATTATCTCTTTAAGGTCTTCGGCTGTCAAAGTGGGTTTTATTGATAATAACAACGCTGCAACACCAGTAACAAGAGGAGCCGACATTGAGGTTCCAGAAAACTCGCTGTATGATTGTCTATTGTTTGTTGACAATCCATCAGAACCAGGTGCGTATATATGTACATGTTGGTTTGAGCTTGAATAATTTGAGGAGCCTCTATTTGGCCATATGCTACGTCTTCCGCCTGAATCTATAGCACCCACTGCGATTAGATTACTAGGGTTAACCCATGAATTGTTATTTATAAGAGTATCTACATCATCACCAGAATTACCTGCACTCCAGACAAACAAACCAGGGTAATTATTAATTTCAGCAAGTACAGCATGAAAACTACCGTATCTACCAAAACTATAGTTTAATATTGAAATTTGATCAGTATTTCCCCATGTCGATCTTGCATGCCTGATAGCATTAACTGCCGCATAGTCATGAATCAAGTTGGTGTTTGTTGTTATCTTCATCGTAAACAAACCTACCTGCCAATTTACACCAACAGTGCCTATGGTGTTGTTACCAACTGCACCGATAATGCCTGCTGTTAAAGTTCCATGAGGGTATGTATCTGTAAGCCAAGCATTAGGAGTCGCAAAATTCATACCAGAAACTACATTAGCATCTAAATCAGGATGATCTGAAGTTCCAGTATCTATAACACCTACACGTACATTGAGAGATCCTGTTGTTGTTATCCAAGCATCTTGTGCATTAATACCATAAATATTGTCATTTCGTAATGTCCAAAGCTCTCTACTTGTCCAATACTCGTCATTAGGAACTATCATAGGTGTGGAAAAATAACTAGGTTCAGCAGACTCAATCCCGTTAATTTTTTTTAAGACATCAACAACTTCTAAAACTTTAGCTTTATCTTCTGTAGGCAGTATGATCATATAAATTGCTTTAAATTCCCTTCCTGCTTGTTTTAAGGCTTCAGATGCTTTTTCGTTTTTAACTAAATTAATCTGCTCCGCAGAAATAAATTCGATACCTTCAAAAAAGCTATCATCAACTAATGGTTTGTTAGTATCGCTTAATCTGGGTTCTAAAACAACAAGAACAGTTCTGCCACAAAAATCATTTTCAGAAAAAAGAGCAGTAAAGCAACAAAAAACAAAGACCCAAATAATGATTGTTTTTTTCATACTTTACACTCCTAGATTTGTTAACCAATCAAAAGCAACCAAAATTGTATTTATGTGACTACTTTGAGCAATAGGTCCTGCGGGATAATTAAAGTGATTAAAATCTGCTAAAAAAACTCTAGGATCTTTTTTAACTAAATCTAAAAAATCAAATTCATCAAACTTGAGATGGTTGAATTTAAGAAGTATCCATTCATAATTTCCAATATAACTAATTAATTCAATTTCATATTCTGCATATGAATATAAAAACTCTTCAACCATTTTTTCCGTAACAGGTTCAACTAGTTTTGCTAAAATAACCCCTTGCTCCCAATCGGGTAACGCACGAAAATATGATGCAAATGTAACCCTTTCATCTTCAAAAAGAATCATTAGAAATTCATCTTCATCAAGAATAGTATTGTCAAACGAAACGCGTATTCTATGGTGTTGTCTATCGTGAAATAAAAGCTTTACACGATACATAGAATAGGAGTTGATAAAATCTTCAATTTGTTCGCGTGGGGTGTTATAATGTAAGTTAATAGTCATTTCGTTTCGAACCCATTCTGGTTGGCTTGTAACGGAACAAACTCTTTCATCGTTTTCAAGTAATTCAATTAGTTTTGCTTCGTCAATTAACTCATGGTTGTAGGTTAGACGAAATATGCATTCTAAGGGACCATCGTTGTGATGTGGTGTAATCTTAACCACATATTCGGAATAGGATTGTAGAAAGTCTTCAACTACAACAAAATGCTTTTCCAAGTAGTAATATCGAGCATCAACTAAACGTACATAGACATCTCCAAATTGTTCTACTTCTTCATGATTGTCACTTCTTGTTCTAATCGGGTTGTTTTCAGTGCAACTCATAGTTGCCATCGATATGATAGCGATAAAACAGGCTAGAATCGCTATCAAGGTTGTGTTTTTTGTTTTTTTAAGTTTCATTTTGTTTATCCTTATATATTGTTCCTGTACGGAACGCGGGGCGTTCCTAATTCTCAACTTGTTCGAAATTAGGAACGAATAAATGCGTTCCGTACAGAATTAAGAACGAATAAATGCGTTCCCTACTTCATCATCACCATTCTGCGTGTTTCAGAAAAATCACCAATTTGCATCCGATACAGATACACACCGCTTGAAACTACGCTGCCGTTATCATCAGTTCCATTCCATGTTACATTATGATGTCCTACGTTATAAAAATCATTTACAAGTGATTTTATTTTTTGACCGCGGATATTAAATACATCAATTTGCACCTGTCCTTTAGAAGCAACAAAAAATGAGATTCTTGTATTAGGGTTAAATGGATTTGGATAATTTCCACGTAAACCTGATGTTTCAACACGATCTTCAACTTTTTCTACTTCAGAAACTGTATATTGCATATCATATTCCCAAACACCAGATCCTGCTAACTGATACATTTTATGTCTTTCTGGAAAAATATATGAAATTGATACATTTCTTTCATCATATTTCTCACCTATCTGAACAAGCTCACCATTGCTAATTTTGTAGTAGGAAGAAATATACGCTTTTTCTTCTGTATTCCCGCCTTGTACAGCATTGACGATATAACCTCCATGAGTAAACAAGGAATAGCCAAAAAGATCCTGATGTACATTAAGAAACGTATTTTCAGCACTATATTTATAGATAGCTTGGCGTTTATTTATAGCAGAAGTTCCTGAAAAATAATGCGTAAGAAAATAATTATCATCAATACTCACCATTGCAAGCATGCTTTCTGAAGGCATTGGAAGCATTGTGTATTCAGTATAATCAAATACATCTCTTAAATACAGGTTATTGTTAAAGTAATTAAGAATAACGTTTTTAGGTGTATTGTAATCATGGTTTATGATTCCTGGGAAAGAACCATGATAAATCAATTCATTATCAACTAAATCATAAACAAGAGTTACCATATCTGATAATTCTGAAAAATAAAGTCTATTTTGAATTAGTTTAAAATGATTCGGAGCGCCACCGATATATGTTTTACTGATCAATTGCGCTTCTTTATCCTCTATTCTGTATATTCCTAAAAATCCCCCTTCTAATGTGCCTATGAAAGCATATAACATATCATCTATTATATCAAAATCAACAAACCAATTTCGATATAATTCCTTTTCAGGTGGATCATATTCAAGTGTACATACAAGTTCGTTTTCAAAAAGAGAATATATTTTTGCATAATTATAAAATCGATCGGTAACTACATAGTAAAGGTCATTGTTCAAAGGTGCAATTACTGTATCATGTAAATAGTTACCCAGAGTGAAAACTTCTTGATAATTGTTACTTATATCATATACATTTAAACTTCTTCCACGGTTTGCGTATAAATACGGTGGAACATATTGGAGCAACCGCTTATTGTATAACGTACTTGTATGATTGTTTATTGTATGCTCAAGTATATAGTTTTCAGAAATATTCTTTTTATAAATACTGATTATTGCATTATTATTAATAGTGAATAAATAATCATCTGTAAGAAGAGTACCGTGATTAAATAGCGGAGTTTCTACTTCATGAAGTAAAATAGGATTGTAAATATCTTCAATATCAATTATAGCAATACCCTCGACGGCAGCAATAGTAATAATACTATCTTCTACTATAATATCAATTAAACCTTGTGCAAGATCGGGAACTATTAATGTTGATATTAGTTCTATATCATTGTTATATATATCGTTAATTTTATAAAACATCAATGTCCATCCCAAGTAACCCGATACATTGGTTGCAGGAATAAGTAAATAATTACCTATTTTTCTCATATAAGAACCATCTAATCCATCAATATAACCGTCTATTGTAAAAGTATTCTTATTTATCAGCATTGATCGTTCGTACACGGAATCTGATAACACAAGATGCTCATCAGTAAAGAAATAACTGCATATATATTCACGTTCTACACCTGTATTCATATTAATCAACATTTGCATTGGTTTTACTGATAAATCATAAACAGTTAAGAAGAAGGTCATATATGCTTCACTCATCCACACATGATAGTACTTATCCTCTTCTATAGTGGAAAAAACGCTTAAATTGAGTTTGTTTTCAAAAAAACTTATTCGCTCAAGATGTCCATCGGGTAGCATCTCGAATTCCTGGATACTGTACATGTTCTGGGTTATCAATCTATTTTCATAAATTAACAATTGTCCATCGTATTCATCGTGTTCAAATAGCATTTTGCCATTTGTGAAACTAGTTATTTCGCCTATACCTACGCCATATACCATAGCGCATAGCAAGGCTAAAATTGTTAGCATAATTATTTGTTTCATACATTTTTCCTTATATTATTACGTAGGGTACGTATTGAACCGTCCTGTAGGGTACGCAATAAAACATGTAGGGAAGGCATTTATTCGTTCCGAGTTCTGTTGTGTTCCATATAGTACTAGGAACGAATAAATGCGTTCCCCACAGGATGGTGAAAGGCATTCCCTACATAATATTTTCCTTAATACTCTGTTGGTGGCAGATTCGTAAAGTGCAAGAAAATATTGATAACGGTTAATGGCGGAGTGTGTGGCACAGTCTCTGATACATATACATCATTTTTTCTTGCTGTAACAGTAATGCTGGGAAACGTGAAATCATTAATTTCGGATGTTGAATATGGGACATTGTAGTGCTGGTAGGGGTGATAGGTAGGGTTTTTGTATATCGGGCTTAAGTTGTTGTAGCGATTAAAACGCATCGAAAGATTGTCAGGTTTTGTTCTTGAAATTCCACCTGATGGTTCTACACTCCAAACTATAATGCGTACTACTGCATCATTCACAGTTTGAATTGGGCCTTGATTCAGGTCAGCGTTTAGAAAAGCAAATGTCATAACAATTGCTAAAAAAAGAAAAATAATTTTTTTCATTTGTTATACTCCTATTTAGAATATTTGATTTTTCATTTTACTTCGAAAAATATAAACGAAGATGTTTATGTTGTTTTCAATCTCTTCAAAACATAAAAAGAGTCCGTTTATATCACCCTATTCCTTTGAAACGGCAAATAGAATAGTGTTGATATTAAACAAACTTATTTTTATCTCCCCAATTAGAAATGTTATTCTTTAGAATTGAAGTAAGACGAATAAGTGTTTGGTCGTGAAAAGTTCCGTTATCTGTCTTTTCGATGCTAAATACTAAAGCATCACAATTAACAATAAAAAGCATGACCCAGATTTTAGTAAATATCATCTGCTGTATTCATGTAAAAGAAAATATTGATAATTGTCAAGGGAGGAGTATTTTCTGAGCTTTTTGTTGATGTATTCCCATTTTTGTTTGCTGTAGCTTGTAAAATTGGGAATTGGCTGGGTGAAAAGTTGGATGAATAAGAACCATCATAGCTATTCAAGGCAGAATTGTAATAAACAGGAATAAAAATTGGAGCTAGTCCATGATAGTTAATAGCTTTAACTGAAACTAAATCAGCTGTAGTTGGATTGATAGCACCGGACGGCGCAACATTCCATACAAAAACACGTACTGTGGCTTCGTAATGTAATTGCTTTGTTTCATCAGAATAAAGATTTAAGTTTAAGCAAGCAAGCATTATCGATATCGCCATAAAAAGAAAAACTAATTTTTTCATTTTTTGTCTCCTATGTATTTTAATTTGTAGGCATTTTTTTGCCTCGTTAAAAATTTAACGTTACAAAATTTAATTTTATCCCCCAATTATATACAGTCCCTTTTGGCGAAAAAGTTACCCTAACTTTGGAAAATATTTTATTATTTACAAATATTTCTTTGAAAGGTGCTATAGGATTTCGGTTGACATAAACATCCATTTCCCGTAGGAGTCTGCTCCGAAAAGTATATTTTATAAAATCATACCTTACACATGCCGAAGGTATTTGCCTTTTTATAGAATAACATGCAACCACCTACATCCACCCTGAAGGGGTGGATCTCTATGTGATACAATTATGAGGTAATTCTGCGAGCTATTCGGCATAGCCTCATATCTCTTGAACCGACCCCTTCGGGGTGGGATATGTGGTGGCAATCGTTTTCTATAAAGAGTCACATCTCTCCGAGATGTGCAAGGAATATCAATAAATAATTAAAAATCGACTTTTCGGAGTGGACTCCTTCGGCATGTGTAAGGTATGGATTGCTTCACAGCATCTGTAGGGAATGCACCCCAATCCTGTAGGGAACGCATTTATTCGTTCCGAGTTCGGTAGGGAAATAATTGAGAACAGGAACGAATAAATGCGTTC
>Ga0099364_10012985_pt1 | contig 11204 bp, 11 predicted proteins | sample TergutTh196P3_FD_73070 | JGI IMG/M metagenome (GOLD analysis project Ga0099364, IMG submission 73070) | Microcerotermes parvus P3 segment gut microbial communities from Pointe-Noire, Republic of the Congo - Th196 P3 | ecosystem: Host-associated > Arthropoda: Insects > Digestive system > Gut ... | reverse complement strand
CATGCTAATATGCTTTTGCGAATTCGTTTAAGCAGAACTAAAATTAAATTCAAAAAGTACAAATCATCGCTCCGAAAAGATTATTAACGAAGAACTTAAATAAAGTCATTATGGCCGAAACTGCTGCCGCCCGCCTTCGGCGGGCAAGAGAATATTTATGTATCAATACAAGACCTAATATTTATAGTATATGTTAAAAAAGCAAGAATTTTGTTGTAAAAATTGTGTTGGGGGTCAGAGCACCAAATATTTCACTTGCATTTTCTTCATTAAATAAACATTTTGAAACAATAAAACAGTAAAATATCAAAAGGAAAAGAAACCTAAATTGATAAAGAGACATAATATAACAGATTTTGTTGATAACAATTACCATATACCTATTATGTGGCGAGAAATGTTGCATTATATAGAAGAAACAAGTAAACATGACGGCATATTTGTAGACTGCACATTGGGAGAGGGAGGACACTCTCTATTTTTTTTGCAAAACTTTAACAAAATGAAAATAATAGCCTTTGAGCGAGATATTGAAATACTTGAAAGGGCAGAAAAACGATTATCAGAATTTGAAGACAGAATAACTTTTATAAACGATAATTTTTCCCAAATGGGAACTCATTTAAATTCCAAGAATTTAAAGGCAGATTACATATTGTACGATTTTGGAATCTCATCTTTTCATTTTGATGCCTCAAAGCGAGGATTTGCCTTCAAAGAAGATGAACCTCTCGATATGAGACTTGAACTCAATCAAAAAGGTGTCTCGGCATCTCATGTAGTGAACAATTATACCGAATCAAAGTTAACTGAAATTTTTTACAGATACGGAGAAGAAAACTGGTCTAAACACATAGCAAAAATAATTTGTGAAAGAAGAAAAAGTAAACCCATTACAACAAGCCGAGAACTCGCAGATATAGTTTTGGCAGCAATACCAAAAAAATTTCATGTTAAAAATATCCATCCGGCAACAAGGATTTTTCAAGCCGTCAGAATAGAAGTAAACGATGAGCTATCGGCAATAGAGAAAAGTTTAGACGAATCGTATAATTATTGTAATGCAGGCGGTTTAATAATGGCAATGTCTTTTCATTCACTGGAAGATAGAATAGTTAAGGATAAATTCAAAAAATTATCTCGGGGATGCCTTTGCCAACTTGAACCAAAACATTGTATGTGTACCAATAAACCATTTGTTGAAATTCTCACAAAAAAGCCAATCACTCCCTCTGAGGATGAACTTGAATTTAATAAAAGGTCAAGAAGTGCCAAATTGCGTATTTGTAAGATTAAAGGATAAAACAAAAAAAATGTTGTCATTATACACCATAAGTAAAAACTTTACAAAGGAGTTCACAATATGAAATACTTTATTATCATTTTGCTTTTGAGTGCCTTTCTTATTGGATTTGTATGGCAAAATATTGAGGTAGTTAAAATAAAACTTGCATATGCTAAAATGCAGGAGGAGTGTTCTGATATTTATAAACAGAACGATTTTTTGAGAGTGCAGTTGGAAAGAATGCGATCAATTCCCAATGTGGAAAGAGCCATGTTGGGTAATGAAAGATATAAACGAATTACTCCAACTGATATAGATGTTTTGAGGGTTGATTAAAAATGAGTTTAACTAAACAGGCTAACTTTTTTCAAAGCGAAAATGTGTTCTTATATATGCCCGAAAAGTATGGCAGTGTAGAAATTTGCGGTATTGAATACGATTCACGAAAAGTTTCAAACGGCTCTTTGTTTACTGCCATTGAGGGTTTTAATTCTGACGGATGCACATATATAAATTCGGCAATAGAGAAAGGTGCCTCCGCCATTTTACTTCACTCGTCAAGGCTTGAAGAGTTTAAGTTTCTTGCAGGCGAAAACAAGGCGATTTTTTTTGCAGATGATGTTCGCAAAGCCTTATCTGAAATATCGTCAAAATTTTTCAATGAGCCCTCAAAGAAGATGGATATTATTGCCGTTACAGGCACCAATGGTAAAACTTCAATTACATATATGCTTGAAGCTATTTTGAACAATGCAGGCAAAAATTGCGGTGTAATAGGTACTATAAATTATCGTTGGAAAGGCAACTCGATTGAAGCCGAGAATACCACTCCTGAGTCTCGTGATATACATGAGCTATTATATAAAATGTCACTCGATGGAGTAGATTCTGTTGTTATGGAAGTTTCATCTCATGCACTTTCTTTGGGAAGGGTTGATGATATTTGTTTTAATATTGCGGTCTTTACTAATTTGACAGGCGATCATCTTGATTTTCATCATGATATGGAATCATACTTTAATGCAAAAAGTAAACTCTTTCGTTTGTTGGATAAAAGTTCCAAAAAGACAAGAGCAGGTATAGTGAATGCCGATGATGAATATTGTTTGCGAATACTAAATAGCAAATATTCGTATCCTGTTTATTCTTTTGGTTTGGGTGATAAGGCTTATTATATGCCAAAGAAAGATTCCATTGAAAATAAAATTGTCGGATTATCATACATCATGCAAGCTCCCAAAGAGGGAGTTAAAATTTCACTATCGGTAGCGGGTTCTTTTCATGTGTATAATTCTCTTGCAAGTGTTGCGGTTGCAGATTGTCTGGGAATAGAGCCAATCGATACAAGTAAGGGGCTTATGGCATTGAAAAACGTACCCGGTCGTTTTGATGTTATAAACTCAAAGCTGGGATTTAGCGTTATAGTGGACTATGCCCATACAGGAGATGCTTTACTTAAACTGTTAGTTTCGGTAAAGGGTATTCCTCATTCGAGAACGATAACTGTATTTGGATGTGGCGGCGATAGGGATAAGACCAAGCGTCCTGTCATGGGGGGTATTGCATCAGAAAATTCTGATTTTGTAATTGTGACAAGTGATAATCCGCGAACAGAAAACCCCAACTCTATAATAGATGATATTTTGGTGGGTGTAGACTCTACAAAATGTAAAATCATTCCCGACAGAAAAGAGGCTATCTTCGAGGCGATTGAAATGGCTCAAACAGATGACATCATAATTATAGCAGGTAAGGGACATGAGGATTATCAAATATTAGGGAAAACAAAAATCAAGTTTGATGATCGTGAAATTGCTCGTGAATTTATCGAAGCGAGAGAAAAAGCATGATAGCTCGATACCTATCCACATCGGGGCAAATAGCCGAGATAGTTAAGGGTCAACTTGTTGGAAGTTTTGACTTGCCTGTTGACAGCATAGTTTCTGATTCGAGGGAACTTGAAGTTGGCAGTAATTTATTTGTTCCCATAGTGGGAGAAAATTTTAACGGACACGATTTCATCCCCGATCTTATAACCAACAAAAAGGTTACCGCCGTTTTTAGTTCACAAGACGGCTATGATGATTTAGCCCTTAGCCATGGGGTGGCTTTAATTAAATGCGAGAATACTTTAAAGGCTCTTGCGATGCTTGCATCACACCACAGAGATTCTTTGAATACACGAATAGTGGGCATTACAGGCACCAATGGTAAAACTACGGTGAAAGAGCTTTTGCATTCGGCTGTATCGGCGAAGTTTTTGTGTCATAAAAATCATAAAAATTATAATAATGAAATAGGAGTTCCCTTTGCATTGTTTGATCTTGATTTGTCGCATGAGTTGTCGGTTATTGAAATGGGTATGAGCCGTGCAGGCGAAATTGAAAGACTTTCCAAAATGGTTAAACCCGATGTATCCATGATAACCAGTATAGGTGAGGGTCATATTGAATTTTTAAAATCGGTACGAAATGTGGCTTTAGCAAAATCTGAAATATTTTTGGGAATGAAAGAAGACTCGGTTGCCTTTGTGAATATCGATTGTCCTTACTTTGACATTATTTGCGATGAGGCTAAAAAATGCGGAGTGCATGTTAAGAGTTATGGATTATCCGAAAAAGCCGAGTACTCTCCCGACTCTTATTCTATTACCGATACAGGTATAGTTTTGGAGATGTTTAATGCAACAGTGAATGTTCCCTTGTATGGCATTCATGATGTTTACAATACCGTTGGCGTAATTGCGGTTTGTGAATTTTTGGGTCTTTCGGTAAACGATATAAAAAGCGGGCTTGAAAATTTTGAAAGTGTTTCGGGTCGAAACGAGATAATTCGCAAAGAGTATATTATAATTAACGATACCTATAATTCAAATCCGCTTTCTGCTAAATCGGCATTGAAATCTCTTTCTGTTGTTTTTGACGATAAGAGAAAAATTGCCGTGCTTTCAGATATGCTTGAATTGGGCGAGCAAGAAGAGGCTTTACATTATAGTGTGGGTTGTTTTGTTAGTGAATGTAAAATTGATCTTTTGTTTGTGGTTGGAAAATTATCTTTACAATATACAAAGGGTGCAGTAGATTCGGGAATGAGTCGTGACAATGTTTTTATTTTTGAAACCAATGAAGATCTTATAAAAAAACTTAAAACTATTTTGACCAAAAACGATGCCGTGTTGGTTAAAGGTTCAAGATCAATGAAAATGGAAGAGGTTGTTGGGGCTCTTCTTTGAAATTAAGAGGTTAATATGTTATATCATTTTATTTTGCCATTGCAAGAATATTTTTCGGCTTTAAGGCTTTTTCAGTATATCACTTTTAGATCGGCTTATGCTGCTTTAACAGCCTTGCTCATAGTTTTAGTTTTTGGCCGTCTTGTTAGACGTTGGCTGCAAAACTTAAAACTAAGAGAAGAAATTAGAACTTTAGGTCCCGAATCTCATCAAAAAAAAGCGGGCACCCCCACAATGGGAGGTATTCTTATTCTGGGAGCTGTAGCAGTTTCAGTTTTCTTGTGGGGCAATTTTGAAAACTTATATTTTAATACCCTCATTGCAGGAACATTGCTGTTTGGCTTATTAGGATTTGTTGACGATTACATCAAGGTAATCAAAAAAAGAAAAGGCGGTCTATCTGCTAAGGGTAAACTGCTTATGCAAATTTTAATTTCTTTGGGTGTTGTACTTGTTATTTACTTTAACCCTTCAAATGCCTCGGTATCGACTCAATTATATCTTCCTTTTATAAATTCTCCTGTGTGGGATATGGATTGGATATGGATTATATTTGCAGTAATCGTAATTGTGGGAAGTTCTAATGCAGTTAACTTAACCGATGGATTAGACGGTTTAGCTGCAGGTACCGTTGCCATTGTAGCCTCGGTATTGGGTATTATGACTTATATTACAGGTCACGTTAAAATAACCGAATATTTAAGGCTGCCATATATAGCTCAAAGTGCCGAGCTTACTATTTTTTTAGCAGCTCTATTGGGGGCATTGCTTGGATTTTTGTGGTTTAACAGCAATCCTGCAAGTATTTTCATGGGTGATACCGGCTCATTGGGATTAGGTGGAGCTATTGGTATAGTGGCGGTTATGATAAAAAAAGAAGTTCTCTTGTTTTTGATAGGGGGCATCTTTGTAATGGAAGCACTTTCATCTATAATTCAAGTATTGTATTATAAGTTTTTTAAAAAGCGAATATTTAAAATGGCTCCATTGCATCACCATTTTGAATTATCAGGTTGGCCTGAACAGAAAATCGTTACCAGAATGCTGATAGTTGGCGTTGTTCTTGCTATTTTGGGATTAAGCTCGTTGAAGATTTTGTGAGGCTCTGACCCCAAAAAATATGATACAGCAAATTAATGCAAAAAGTATTCTACATTACCATAAGAGAACTTTTTCTACTAATTGGGATGCCAATATTTATAGAGGATGTGGGCATAGATGTGTTTATTGTTTTGCTCAATATTCGCATAAATATCTCGAAGCCGATTTTTTTAACGATATTTTTGTTAAGACAAATGCCTCAGAAATTTTGGCAAAAGAGTTTTCTAAAAAAAGTTGGAAAAGACATGAAGTGTGTTTGGGCGGAGTTTCAGATTCTTATCAGGGTGCAGAAGCCGATTTCAAGATTATTCCAAATGTGCTTAAAGTTTTTATAGAGTATAAAAATCCTCTTGTACTTTCAACCAAATCAGTTTTATTGCTTAGAGATATAGATTTACTGGCTCAATTAGCTAAGGTGGCAAATGTTTCTATAGCAGTTTCGGTTTCCACATTGAATGAGAACCATCGTAAATTGATTGAGCCCAATGCCTCTCCTGCTTTGGATAGATTGAACATGTTGAGAGAGTTGAAGGATATCGGATGTCATACCGGTATCCTTTTAATGCCAATCATTCCTTGTATTTCTGATGATGACCAAAACTTAGAGGAAATTTTTCGCATGGCAAGTAATCTTGAAGTTGATTTTGTTTCTGCATGGACACTTCATCTGCGAGGAAAAACTAAGCCATATTTTTTTAACTTTTTGTTAAGGAACTATCCGCAATTTTTAAATAAATACAAAGAGTTATATGAATATTCTGAGGTAAATCTTGAATATCGAAACGGCATTATGATGAAGATAAAAAAATTACGTCAAAAATATAAATTGTTTGAGCATAGTTTGCCTGAAAATTCCCCAAAAGAATTGCAGTTGAATTTGTTTGATGAGTCTTGATATAGTTTTTATAAAACTTTAAATATGTATATTAGCATAAAAAAATGTTTGATATGTATACCCATAATTATTAAATGGTAAATACTATGATTATATACAAAAAGAGTGTAGTTTCTACTATATATATATATATATAGTAAACATGCATAGGACATTCCATGATAGCTGTTCACATATTTTTATTTAAAAAATTATTATTAGAAAAAGGATATTAACATGAAAATTATTATCACATTATTGTTGTGCTTGTCTACTACCATTGTAATGGCAGAGACTAAAGAGAGACCTTTTCAAGCGAGTTTTATTACTCCAATTGGTACAAACGGAATGGATTCACACCTTATAATAAATAAAGTATCTCTTAATGTTTTAGGTGGTTATAGCTATGGAAATCTTTATTTTGAGTTAGCTAGTTTATATAATATAAACTTGCACCTTACGAGAGGACTTTCACTGGCAGGTGTATTTAACTATAGCGGTAATACAGAAAATGCACTTCAATTTGCAGGAGTATTCAATGTCTCAATGGATGGCAATGCACACGTACAGGGTGCAGGAGTTTTTAATATTGCAAAAGATTCAACTGTTCAACTCGCAGGAGTATCAAACATCTCATTAGGTGCAACAAGTACACAGATTGGAGGAGTTTTAAACATAGCCAAAGAAGTTAATGGTCTTCAGCTTGGACTCATTAACATTTCAGAAGATATGAATGGTATTCCTATAGGTTTATTTAGTTTTGTAAAAAATGCCCCCGGCAAGCCTGAATTTGAAATTGGATTTTCTGATAGTTTAAATACTTTTATTAGTTTTAAATTTGGAGTAAATAGATTTTATACTATTCTTTCAAGTGGAATAAACTATATAAATAATCCAAGTATAATGTCTTATGGTTTTGGATTTGGAACACATATAGATTGGGTAGATGGATGGGGAAGTCAAATTGAATTGATGAACTATCAAGTCTTTAAAGATGAAGAGTATCACTGGGCTAGTGATAGCGATAATCTTAGTATGCTTAATCAATTGAAAATTAGAGCATCAAAACAGTTTGGCAATCACTTCAAAGTATTTGCCGGTCCGGTACTCAATTTGAGTATACGTCAAGGCGATAGAGATGATTTTTCAACTTGGTCTATGTGGAAAAGTACAGGTAAAACAAAACTAAACTCTTGGATTGGTATTGAAGCTGGTGCAAGTGTAAGTTTGAATTAAGGAATAGCTGTTTCGTCATTCCCGCATTTGTGGGGATGACGATTGAGGGAACAGAACAATTGTTTATCATGAGAATTATTATTACCTTATTGTTTTGCCTGTTTACAACTATTGCAATTGCTCAAACTACTGACAGACCTTTTCAGTTTAGTTTTATTACTCCGCTTGGCACAAATGGAATGGATTCTCACCTTATAACCAATAAAGTATCCCTTAATGTTTTAGGAGGTTATAGCTATGGGAATCTTTATTTTGAGTTAGCCGGTTTATATAATATAAATTTCCATATTACTAGAGGATCTCAGATAGCGAGCTTGTTTAACTATAGCGGTTATACAGAAGATGCAATTCAACTCGCAATGCTCAATATTTCAAGGGACGGCAATGTAGGCGTGCAAATTGGCGCTTTTGGAAATTTTGCCAAAGATTCAATGCTTCAATTGGGGATGGCAAATATTTCAATGGGTGCTGTGGGCACACAAATTGGTGCCTTTGGAAATATTGCTAAAGAATCGGTATTTCAATTAGGGATGGCAAATATCTCGGCAGGCAATGCAAGTGTACAAATTGGTGCTTTTGGGAATCTTGCTAAAAACTCGATATTTCAATTTGGAATGGCAAATATTTCAGCAGGCATTACGGGTACACAAATTGGTGTCTTTGGAAATTTTGCTAAAGAACCGGTATTTCAATTTGGGATGGGAAATGTTTCGGCAGGTAATACAGGCACACAAATTGGGATTGTAAACTTAGCCAAAGAGGTTAATGGTCTTCAATTTGGACTCATTAACATTGCAGAAGATATGAACGGTATTCCCGTAGGCTTTTTTAGTTTTATAAAAAATGGCAGCAAACGTGAACTTGAAGTTGGATTTTCAGAAAGTTTAAATACTTTTGCCGGTTTTAAATCGGGAGTAGATAGGTTCTATAATATTTCTTCTGTTGGGATAAACTATATAGATAGACCTATTTTATCGGGGTTGGGTTTTGGATTTGGAACACAAATAGATTGGAAAGAGGGATGGGGCAATCAAATTGAATTTTTATTCTTTGATATTTTTGATGGCAAATGGCCCAGCCTTATCAATTTATTGCTTAGACAATATGAGACCAATTTTCTTTATCAGCTAAAATTTAAAACCTCAAAACAGTTGAATGATTATTTTAAGGTATTTGTGGGACCCGTATTTAATTTGACCGTATCGCGTCGCATGGATGATGATACCAATGATACGATAGGTGCAAATTTATCGCCTTGGTCTATATGGAAAAGTGAAACTAAAAGTACAAGTTTAAACTTTTGGATTGGGTTTGAAGTTGGGGTAAGTGTTGGGTTTTAGTATGGTTGCTCTGACCCCCATACTAATTTTTTTCTTTTTTTGCTAAAAATAACTTGACAAAAGTATAGTGGTTTTGTTTTTGGATATATTATATTATTTAAAAGGAATAATATGGATAACATTATTTTTGGAATTACAGTAGAAGATGTACAATATGAAGCAATGGAAAGGATTGGCAGAAAACTATCAGATGAAGAAATTGAAATTGTCAAAGATGGTTTAGAATGAGGGCTTGGTGATGGTGCTCTTGCTATAACATATGATACGATTTTTAATGAAATGATAAACGACAATGAAAATTGAAACAATTATAAAATTGGGGGATAGTGGAGAAGTTCTTAGAGATTTAAAAGAAAACTCTATTGATTTAATTGTTACTTCTCCACCATACGCTGACCGGAGAAAAAATACTTATGGAGGCATAAACCCCGATAAATACGTTGAATGGTTTTTGCCGATAAGTAAGGAATTATTGCGTGTGCTAAAACCTGATGGAACTTTTATTTTAAACATTAAGGAGAAAGCAGAAAACGGCGAGCGTAGCACTTATGTACTTGAACTTATTTTGGCATTGCGTAAACAAGGATGGTTATGGACAGAAGAATTTATTTGGCATAAAAAAAATTCATATCCTGGCAAGTGGCCTAATCGTTTTAGAGATGCTTGGGAAAGACTTTTACAATTCAATAAAACCAAAAATTTTAAGATGTATCAAGATGCAGTAAAAGTGCCGATTGGTGATTGGGCAAATGGACGTTTGAAAAATTTAAGTGATACCGACAAAATTCGCGATAATGCAAGAAATGGCAGTGGTTTCGGTAAAAATATTTCAAATTGGTTGGGAAAAGAAACTGTTTATCCTGATAATGTTTTGTATTTATCAACCGAATGTAATAACAAGAATCACAGTGCAGCATTTCCTGATGCTTTGCCTGAATGGTTTATAAAACTTTTTACACAAGAAAATGATATGGTTTTAGACCCCTTTATGGGCAGTGGAACAACAAATCTTGTAGCTCAAAAGATGAATAGAAACTCTATCGGAATAGAAATTTCATCCGATTACTATGATATGGTAAAAACAAAGTTAGATAATCAAGAAAGAACATTATTTGATTTAGAATATAAAGTATTATGAATAAATTAAACATAAAAGACGTTGTTAAATATGTTGAAGATAATATAGCTATTTTCCATGAGAAACGTTTAAAAAGTTTGGACAAACTGAAATTGTCAGATGTTTTGAAGCGGAAAAATCCGTATCTTTTCAAGGCAAAAAATACAGAAACTTCTGAACAAATTGTTCGTGGTATTGTTGATGCCCACATTTCTTCAAATGAAGAAACAATTTTTGGCGATTGGCTTGAAGGATTAGCCATTTTTATCAATCAAAAAGTTTATGCTGGTTGGAAATCGGGCATTCAAAATATTGACCTTGAATTTGATAAGGATGGTGTTCGCTATATTGTAACGATTAAATCGAGCAAAAACTGGGGAAACAGCAGTCAAGTCTCAAAGCTGATTACAGATTTTAAAACTGCAAAAAAAACTTTGCGTACAAGCAATTCCAAACTTATAATTGTTGCTGTAAATGGCTGTTGTTATGGAAGAGATAATAAGCCTGATAAAGGGGATTATTTTAAATATTGTGGACAAGAATTTTGGTCGTTCATATCGGGAAATGAAAATCTTTATATCGATATAATTAAACCATTAGGGCATAAGGCAAAAGAGCGAAATGAAAAATTTCAAAAATCTTATGTGCAGATAATTAACAGATTTACTAAACAATTTTCTAATGATTATTGCAATAATTATGGAGAAATAGATTGGGAAAAACTTGTGCAATTTAATTCAGGTATGATGAAAAAGTAAGAACATTTCAAAAAATTCAAATAACACCCCCATCCCCAAAAAACAATTATAAACATTTTTTAATTGACAATATTACTTGATTGAAATAAAACTTCAAATACATTGGTTTTGATATATTAACAGTTTTTAAAGGGATTTCAAATGGGTTATAATGAAGAAATTTATCGGGCATTGCTCCCAATTATTACATTTAACGTAATATTTTTATCGGCCTTTATTTATTTTGCTTTTACTTATGCACGTCGTCCTAAAACTCCGGAA
>Ga0099364_10012984_pt1 | contig 11204 bp, 7 predicted proteins | sample TergutTh196P3_FD_73070 | JGI IMG/M metagenome (GOLD analysis project Ga0099364, IMG submission 73070) | Microcerotermes parvus P3 segment gut microbial communities from Pointe-Noire, Republic of the Congo - Th196 P3 | ecosystem: Host-associated > Arthropoda: Insects > Digestive system > Gut ... | reverse complement strand
CCCGTTCGGCGCTTTGCGTCCATTCCACTTCCGCCCCCATAGCCTCGGCCACAAACCTCATTGGCACCTGAGTGCGCCCATTGCTGTCGATGAAGGGTTGGGCGTCCGGAAAGCGGATATCCTTACCATTGACTATCACTTTTATCGCATCCACTGCCGGTGGAGGCGCCGCGCCAACTAGGGCCAGCGTCAATAGGCATAAGACCGAAAGACCTGCAACTGCTGTAACTGCTTTTGATGCGACTGATTTTTTCATGGTAATCCCTCCTAAGAAGATATCAAATTGAGTACCTCTAATAACCTATATGATCGTCATTGCGGACTTGATCCGGTTCTTCTCGACCGTGCTGGCAATGCACGGGGGATTCCGCGTCAAACGCGGAATGACAGCATTTAGAGGTACTCAATTGTATGATTTCTTGTATAGCGCATCAAAAGCGCCCCTATAATGGCGGGCTATTGAATCTTATATAAATCCTCTTTCTCGCCCGCTGTTTGATGGCTTCCATCCACTTCTCCATGTCTGGAATCATTTCCTATATATTATATGCGAAATGCTCCTAAAAAACAAAGATGCCGCTCTGCTTGTGAACGGCATTGGTTCAGCGGCGACTCATCGCCGGTATGGCGCAGGCTGCCTATTGTTACGGCAGCGGATTGTAATGGAAAGGCTAAGCTTGGACGCTACTCAGCGTCAAGGGCGGCGCCTGACCGCATCAAAGCAATTTTGACGCATAGGGGGCCGATCAGCTCATAGAGGACTGAAGAGGCAAGGATGATCGTAACCAATACTTGCCCGATCCCATCCTTGAGGATTCTTTGCGCCAAAAACGACAGCCCGATCGAAACGCCTGCCTGGGGTATGAGCGCAACCCCCAGATAGCGCCGTACCGGCTTGCTCGTTTTATATAGGAAGCATCCCGCATAGGCGCCGATGTATTTCCCGATGATCCTGACGACAAAATAGACAGCGCCCGCCATCCCGAAAGAGGCAAGGACGCCCGGGTCGAGACGCATACCGGATACCACAAAGAACAACAGCATGATGGGCGGCGTGAAAACGTCAAGCTGGTCATACAGCTCGCGATCCTGCGATTGGTTGATATATACCGCACCAAACGCCATGCATGCCAGAAGGGGTGAAACATCAAGACCGGAGCATAAACCGGACAATCCGAGCAGCAAGGCTATCGCAATAATCAGACGGCTGTCTTTGTTGCCATGATGTAGCCGGATAAGACGATCGAGAAGAAGGGAAAACAAGCCGCCGACGCCGATCATACACAGATTCACAAGGATAGGCATCATAGCATTCGCAAACAAGCTCAATCCGCTTGCACCGGCGTTCACTGCCGCAACGACAATGCTGAACACCAGGAGACATACGATATCATCCAGCGCCACGACCTGAAGAAGTTGATCGACGAACTCGCCCTGTGCGCGATATTGTTTGATGGTCATCACCATGCTGGCTGGTGCGGTCGCTGTCGCGATGGCGCCAAGCAGCAGGGAAAGCCTAGCATCCAGATGAAAGAAAACCAGCATGGAAGCGGCGACCAAAACGCCTGCCAGCAGCGATTCGAGAAGAGTTATGCCAATAATAGACATACCGGCCCTCTTAATCGTGTCTTTTTCGAAATACCTGCTTGCGCCAAAAGCAATAAAGGCAAGCGCGATATCGCTGACAAAACCCATGTTTTCGGTAAGGTTTTTCGGTATGATGTTCAGCGTATACGGACCGATGAGGATGCCTGCTATAATGTAGGCACTGACACGGGGGAGCTTGACCCTTGCCGCTATCCCGGTGAGAAGGAAGCCAGACAGCAATATGGCTGACAAGGATAGCAGGGCAATGGTTCCCTGTTGCAGCTCTTCGATAAGCATGTCATACACCTCCTTTGCACCTCATGGGACACATTGCGCCTCATGGGACGGTTGCCATTCGCTCACTTTTATAGTATAGTCTATACAAGATAAATACAAATTATAATGTATTTGGCATTGATAGAATATTTTAATGGTTGTGATAGGAATGGATGCGAAGATCGAAACCTTATTAGCTGTCGTTGAAAAGAATAATTTTACCCGGGTCGCGGAATCACTTCATTTGACGCAGCCCGCGGTCAGCCACCACATCCGTTCGCTGGAGCAGGAATTCGGGGTACGCATCTTTGTGCGGAGTAAGGGAAACCTTAAACTGACGCCGGAAGGGGAGACCGTCGTTCAATATGCGAAGCGGATAAAAGCCCTCTATGGGAAAGTGAAACAGGAACTGAGCGACAAAAAAAAGCACATGGAAAGGATCACGATCGGGATCACCCATACGTCTGAAAGCAGCATCGTCGCGGAGACGCTGGCCAAATACGGGCGCGATACACCCGGAATCATGATTACCATTCTTACGAGTACGATAAATAATCTTTATGCAATGATGGAAAATTATAATATTGATTTAGCAATTGTAGAGGGCAGAGTGAATAATCCGGAGATGAATTCCATTCTGCTTGATACGGATTATCTGGTTTGTGTCGTCTCGGCCAATAGCCCTTTGGCGAAAAAAAGCATGGTCACCCTCAATGACATCAAAAAAGAAAACATGATCTTGCGACTGCCGAACTCCGGTACCCGCAATTTGTTTATTTCCCATTTAGAGAGCATACCCATGTCGATAGACGAGCTCAAAGTCATACTCGAAGTAGATAATATCGCCACCATAAAAGACCTGATACGCAAAGACATCGGCATATCCATCCTCGCTCGAAGCGCCTGCCTTGACGAATTGAACGCAGGCAGGCTCGTGGCGCTGCCGATCGAAAACCTGAGCATGATCAGGGAAGTCAACGTCCTTTATCGAAAAGATTTTACCCACACCGACGTCTTGCAGGGGATTACCAAAATCTACCGGGAAATGGCGAAACTATACAGCACAAGCTAAAGCGAGCTGCCGCCTGCAACCTGTGTTTCGTTGCTTGCGCCGCTTTGGGTTATGGGCGCAGCGCATCTTAGTTTTATCGGAAAGCTGGTGAGGATTTATGAAAAGAATACTATTTATCCTGTTATGTATTGTTTTGTCAATCGCGTTATCCTGCTGCGGAACAAACCAAAGCGCGGATAACGAGCCGGAAACGCTTGTCCCTTCCGCTGATCCCGACGCTGTTTTAGTTGATGAACCGGCGCTTAGCGACGAGACGACGCTGCCGGAAAGAGATTGGGCGGAAGTATTCGAAGCGGTGCTACGTGGCGATAATGCGGATGAAATCCATTATTTGGAATTCATTCTGCCAGAAAATCAAAAAGACATTACAGACATGCTGCAAGTCTACGACGGCGCCGGTTTATATGATATCAACAGCGACGGAACGCCCGAACTGTTTATTCTGGTCGGCTTGTATGAAGGACATTATTATGACGTCTATGCCTATGAGAATAACCGCGCCAAGCGCTTGCTGCGTTCCGGCGCGGGGAATATAGAACAATCGACAGGCGTCCTATTTGGCGTCGGCGGTGATGCGGGCTATAACCTCGATGAGGCGTATCGCATGGAGAACGGCGAACTGCTGGAAATACCGAATTATGCCGAAACGGTCTTTGCTGAAACCGGCGGCTGGTCCGTTGGCTATCGGCTTGGGAACCGCGCCTTTCTGTGGGGTGACCGGGATTACAACGGAAACCTTGATGATGTTATGGCGATCCGTACGTTTTACGACTTTGAAGACGCGCTGAACTATTATCAATTTGGCATTGAACCCGTCGAAGAAGCGCCGCAAACGTATAGCATTTTTGAAACTACTTCCAATGTAAATCTGCGGGAGGGTCCCGGCACAGGCTTTAACAGGCTCATTACGATTCCGAGGGGCACGAATGTCAGAATACTCGATTTTCTGGACTACGATTGGTTTCTTGTTGACCATGAAGGGCAAGTCGGATATGTCAAAGCGGAATACCTGAAAGAAACGATTGTCAGCCCCGCGCAAACGGAAACCGCCGACAGCCCAGCGCAAGCGGGAACCACCGACAGCCCTGTGCAAGCAGAAACTGCAGCCAACTCGGGGCAAGCGGGAACCACGGCCCCTTCGCTGTCCGGAAGCGATCAAGCCGTATTCCTCGTACTGAAAGATCAGTTGCTTCCCCAGGTAAAGCAAAGCTCTGATGAGGAGTTTGTGAAAGCATACCAAAAGCTTGTCGACGTTATGCAACGTAAGGATCTGGCTGCTCTGGACTCTTTGCTTGACGAAGCGATTCAATCCAGTTTTGGCGGACATAACGGAAAATCCGACTTTTATGCGTATTGGGGCCTGATCCAAGACGTTGAGCACAACGCGTTTTGGGTGGAGATGGAAAAAATCCTCCAATTGGGAGGGGTTTATAATCCCGCTACCAAGACCTTCGTCGCGCCCTATACTTTTGCGAATTTTGAGCTGGACGCCTATGGTCATTATGTCATCATAGATAAGAATGTAGCGGTCTATGCGGAGGCAAATCTATCCTCAGAAGTGATCGATCGCCTGCAGTACAACATTGTGCAAACCAATGTCTGGTATGTGGATAATCGGGATATCGCGCAAGAGTTTTGGGATAAGGGCGGGCAGGATTTGGTAAAGATCCAAACCCTTTCAGGAAAGAGCGGTTATATTCAAAAACAATATCTTCGATCACCAATCGACTATCGTTTTGGTTTCCGTCGCAACGACAGCGGCGACTGGAAAATCACATTCATGCTTAGCGGAGATTAATGCGAATGAATCCATTCCGCGATATCCGCCAGGACTTGCTCGTCTACGCGGCTTTCGATGCTGTATTCTTCTTGAAAATCCACTATACCCCGTCCCGTTGCGGGCATAAACAGATGATTTAAGTTGGCATACAGCTTAAACGTCGCGTTTGTCTTTTCTGAGAGCAGCTCTTGCCACGCCGCATAGTCCTTATCTACCGATACCTGGAAATCCCTTTCTCCCTGCATAATGAGGAAGGGAACAGCAATATCCGGCGTATACGCGGACGCAGGATGCTCATCCATTTCCTTGAAATAGTAGAAAGGCACATTACCCGATACCGCTGTGTTTTTCGCTTCCTCATCTGACAAAGCCATTAAGGCGGCCACCTGTTCGTCATAGGTTTCCATCTGGGACAGGGCGAGCGCTTTTTCTTCGCCTTCCGGCATAGCGTCGATGTAAAGCATCTGCTGATCATAGGTGATGTCTAGCAAGGAACGCGGCGAGCCGGCAAGCGAGATAATCCCGGCAAAATGGCCTCCCTCCGCATGGGTTCTCGGCGCAAGCATACCGCCCAGGCTGTGGCCGAGAATAAACACCCTGTTCGCATCGATACGCGGGTCCGCTCTCAGCATTTCGGCCGCCATGATGGCGTCTTCAATGGTTTCTTCCCAGACCGTTATCTCGTTCCCCAATTCTTCCGCCATTTTTGCCCCATGGGTGAAGCTGCGCTTATCATAGCGGATGACGGCGACGCCGTTCGAGGCTAGATATTGCGCAATATCCCGAAACGGTTTGTTTGCGAATATCGTTTCGTCCCTATCCTGCGGACCCGAGCCATGGACGAACACAACGGCAGGCGCTTTGCCCGTCGTGTTTTCCGGTATAGACAAGACGCCCTCCAGCGGATACTCTGTCCCTTCGTTGAGTATAATCGGGAAATCCCTTGCGGAGAGAGCAAGTTCCGGCTGGTTTTTACTGGTTATGGTAACGGTTTCCTCTCCGCTGTCCCACACAACTTCCGCGTCAAAGGCTTCAGAGATGACCCCTTCATGGACAAGAATACGGCTGCTCCGCATGAGCGGAAATACATCAAGGCCAAGATCCGCGCCGTTAACCGTCGTACTTGCGCTGCCCATTTGAACAAGAAGCGTCATTTCTTCTGTCGTGACTGCTGCGGTTTGCGCGCTTTGATTCCATTCCACCTTCGCGCCGAGCGCCTCGCAGACAACCCGCAATGGGAGAAAAAGCTGATTATTTTCGATTATGGCAGGCTGGTCGAAGGCTAATACCCGCCCGTTTAGTACAATGCTAGCCATTGCTTTATTGCCTATCACCGGCTCCAATATACTATTTATGAAGCCTGTTTTGATGTTTTGCAATTTTTCGGCAGTCATTTCCGGATCGGTCAGCAAGGTAACCACAACGGGCGCATTATCGCCCAGGATTTCAATTTCCTCCGAAGTAAAGCCCCATTCCAACAGGATCTCCCTGATGATCGCATGATACGCTTCCGGCGTATCGGCGCTGATCGAGGTGGGCGGCGGGGGCGGTAATGCGGACGCCTCTGCAAGCAAATTCGCAGCGCCTGGTGGTAGCAGACAAAGAATACAGAATAGAATCCACCCTTTGCTTTTCATGCGATCCCTCCATCCGAATCGTTCGTTTTCATCATTTTAGCATACTTTATCTCATACATGTATACATCTTGTAACGCGCATGGGGTCGCCGGCATTCATTCAGCGCCACCTTTGGCGGCGATCCGTATATACTGTAACGAAATCGGAAGTGCGGTCGGAAGCTTATGTGAAACATAAACGCGACTTAGACGTGACTTAAAAATTGTAAACAAGTTGTAAACTGTCGAAAAGTGTGGTATCCTATTTCTGCTTACGGCTATCCCCCGAACCTGATCGCAGACAGGTTGATAGCAAAAAATCAGATACGGCGGTGATTCTTTGATACACATGAAATGGTTGAAAAGACTCGCGGATAATAAGGCTGCATGGGCGGATATTGGTCCTATGCTCGTCTTCGGTCTACTGATTTACTGTATGATTTTTGTTTCGGCAGAAAGGCCGTATCCTGCGGCGACAAGCAATGTGCCTCTCGATTATGCGCCGGCAAGTACGAATAGACAAGCGCTGCTGGCTCAGGACATTTCGGAAACCACGCAGGATCACTACGCGGAGGACGGATTGGGAGAGAAGAAAGCTTCTGAACTGCCCCGCCTGGTGGACGCCTGGACTATCTCCGTCGACAATACCCCTTCGGTCTATCTGGCTTCCCTGTCCGCCGTCGAGATGGTCTTGGAGCGAGTGAAAGAAAGCAACCTGCCCGATAACGAGCAGGTTAAAGTTCTCCAGGCAGATTTTGTTGAACCGCTGGAAGTAATAGGCGATCAGATCCCTATCACCGCGTTGGGTACACAAGAGGAAGCCTTCACGTTTCTCACAGAAAGCAGAGAAGCAATCAAGGAATATACCGTTAGTAAGGGAGAATCCTATTGGTCTATAGCCAGAAAACATGATATGACTGTGGAAGAGTTGGTCATGATCAATGCGGCGGACATCAACAAGCTTCAGATCGGCGATATTCTCAAGCTGAACACCACGCAGCCCTTACTCTCGGTGATGTTGACCATCGAAGTAATCCGGGAAGAAGATATCCCCTTTGGCACTACGTATAGGGACAATGCCGATTTATGGGAAGGCCAAAATACGGTTTATAAAAACGGCGTCGTCGGCAAAAAAGCGGTAACCTATGAAGTTGCGCAGATTAACGGATTGGCGGTCGAAGAAGTTGCGCTTTCGGAAGAAGTACTTTCAAATCCCGTTGACCGCATCATGAACAGAGGTACAAAGTATATCGCCGCCTCAAGGTCGGACCCCTCCGTTACAAGCAGCGCCGGGCTAAGCTGGCCTGCCGGCAGCACCACAATCAATTCCCGCTTTGGCAGTCGCGGGAGAGGCTTCCATGGAGGAATCGATATCAAAGCCAGCAGCGGCGACCCGATCTATTCCGCCGCAGCCGGTACAGTCATCTCCGCGGCAAGGTACTACGATTATGGCAACCGGGTGGTGATTGACCACGGTAACGGGCTTGCGACCTGGTACGCCCATCTGCAAGAGATCAAGGTATCCGTCGGGCAAGTTGTCGGCCATCAGGAACTGATCGGCCTGGCAGGTACAACCGGCAGAGTAACGGGTCCCCACCTCCATTTCGAAGTCAGAATCGACGGGCAAGCCGTAAACCCGGAACATTATTTGCGTTAGCGGAACGAGTTGGGTCTGTGATGAAAGTGTTCGAAGAGAAGTGTTCGAAGAGAAGAGCTTGAAGGAAATCTGAAGGAAGAGGTTGGAAGAAAAAGGGAGGTTAATCATGTCGGAAAATTTATTTGATCTGAATCTAGGGAAACTCGGTTTCGGCTTTATGCGTTTGCCGCAAAAAGGCGACGGTTTTGACATGGAGCTGGTTAATCAAATGGTGGACGCCTTTATGGCAAGCGGCAACACCTATTTTGACACGGCTTTCGTGTATAGGGGATCGGAGCAGGCGCTTTGCGAGTCCTTGGTTAAGCGCTACCCTCGCGAGAGTTTTCGTATCGCGACAAAGTTGAATCTGGGTTTCGTCGATTCGAAAGAAAAGCTGGCCGAATGCTTTGAGACCTCATGCAAACGCTTGGGCGTAGATTATGTGGACTTCTATTTGCTTCACGGGCTCGGCAACAGAACCGGCGATAAAGACGATACCATGGGCGCATGGACGTATCTCTCCGGCTTGAAAGCCGCCGGAAAAGCGAAACATATCGGTTTTTCCTTTCATGGCACGCCGGACAAACTTGAATCGATACTGACGAAGCATCCGGAAGCCGAATTTGTACAGATCCAGGCGAACTACATCGACTGGGAAGATGAAGAAGTCCAATCCGGAAGGCTCTATGAGATATGCAGGCAATATGGCAAACCGATCGTCGTTATGGAACCTGTCAAGGGCGGCATGCTGGCTAGCGAGACGTCCGCGATCACGGAGATTCTGAAACGCGCAAATCCAGCCGTCACGCCTGCGTCCTGGGCCATGCGTTTCATCGCGCCGAAGGAAGGGGTTCTGGTCACGCTGAGCGGGATGAATTCCCTTGAACAAATGAGAGACAACCTGGAGACGTTCAAAAATCTCAAAGCTTTGTCGGAAGCAGAAATGCAGACTGTACAAGAAGCCATAGCTGCTTTGAAAGCGGTACCCCGTATTCCCTGCACGGAATGCGGCTATTGTTTGGAGAGCTGCCCGCAGAAGATAAAGATTCCCTCAAAGATCGAAGTTTATAATGGTTATCTTGCCTATCAGTCTCTCCCCACCAGCCGCCGTCAGTATACGTTCACCGGAGAGCCCTGGGCGAGCGCCTGTATCACGTGCCATGCCTGTGAAGAGCAATGCCCGCAGAACATCGCCATTCCCGAGGTTCTCGCGGAAATCACGAAGCTGTTCGAATAACCTCGCTTCACAGTCAAAGACGGGCCGGTAAATGGATTTGCCGGCCTGCCTTCATTTTCAAATCAAGAAAAAGGGGGATGCAATACTATGGCAAGCACTTTTCCTTTCAGCGATTTCAAAAGCGGACAGATTCTGCAGGTTTGTTTTGTCGTTCCGGACATTGACGCCGCCATGCGTTTTTATGCCGAAGTCCTGCGGATCGGCCCCTTCTCCTGCGCCCGCGGGTTCAGGGCGCCGGATGGCTGGTACAGAGGCAGCAATGCCATGCCGGAGCTCACCATCGCCCAGGCTTGCACAGGCTCCTACTTCATAGAACTCATCCAGCAGCATGACGATACGCCCTCTGTCTATAAAGAATTCATCGATAAGCACGGCTACGGCATACATCACTATGGCGTGGCTGTGGCAACGGAAGACTTTGACAGCCTGCGGGAGCATTATTTCAACCTTGGGTTTGAAGATATCTTCACGGACAACCTTCCCGGCGGCGTCAGAATCCGTTACATGGGGCCAAAAGGCGAAGAAGCCCTGGAGAAAGCCCGGATTGAAAGCGGCGTAAGCTATTATGAATGCATTGAGATCGTCAACCGGCAGGATAACAACTTCAGCCGCTTATACGAAGCGTATCGGCAATGGGACGGCAAAACCCTCACGATCCAGCGGCAACCTTGAACGAACCTTCGTTCAGCAAAGGATCGGATCCGTGCTGAGAGGATTCAGACCCGTGCTGAACTGAGGAAAGGAGGATTCGAAATGGCAGTTTACAAAATCGGCGAAGCGTTTATCAATGTCCTCAATGCCCATGGACTGGATAAGGTTTACCTTAATCCAGGCGGCGAACTGGCCGCTTTCCAGTCCTATGTGGGCGTAGCGCGCGCGGAAGGACGGCAAGCTCCGCAAATCGTCCTGTGCCTGGATGAATCGGTGGCGACCGCAGCGGCGTATGGCAACTATATGGTCACCGGCAAACCGCAGATTGTGATGGCTCATTCCGAGCTGGGGCTGCTCCAACTGGGCAGCAACTTGCAAAGCCTGCAATGGGGACGGGTACCGGCTGTGATACTGACCGGCTACGCCAATGCCGACGTGCAGCGCACACTGTGGAATGGCCAGCCCCACGATCAGGGCAATATCCTCCGGCACGTCGTGAAATATGACCGGATGCTGAAAGGCGACGAAGATTTCCACGATGTGTTGTATGAGGCTTTCCGTATCGCCTGCACAGAACCGACCGGGCCGGTCTATATCAGTTTTCCCATGGGCTATTTCTCCCGCGATATCGAGAAACCCGCATCCTTGCCGGCTGCGGCGAAGACGGAAGCTTTACCGGCGGCAAACAAGGAAACCCTGGGCCAAATGGCGGATATCCTCTTAGGAGCGCGCAATCCCCTTGTGATAAGCGGTTTCGCGGGGCGCTATCATGAAAATGTAGGCGCATTGGTCGATCTGGCGGAAACCTTGAGTGCAACGGCAATCACAGGCTACAGCTGGATGAATTTCCCCAGCGCCCATCCTCTCTGCGCGGGTATAGAGCAGATCGGGGGCAGCCGCAAGTCCTTTCTGGATCATGAGGAAGCGGACGTCGTGCTGGTCTTGGATTACGATGTGCCTTATGTGGGCGGTCCGCCTCGATACGAAGCCGGCGCCAAGATCCTGCAAATTGACGTGGATCCCCTGACACAAGGCCGCTCCCTTTGGGGACGGGATGCGGATATATTCGTGAAAGCCGACGCCCGTGAAGCTATCCCGGCCTTGACGAAGCTGTTGAAAGACAAGATCACGACGGAGAAACAGGTCGAACTGGACGCCCGTTTTAAGCGAATAGCCGCCAAAAATGAAGCCATTCGCCAGGCTTGGTATGAAACAGCGCAGAACCTGTCGGATCAGGACCCGATTTCCCCGGATTATCTGTTCTATTGCCTGAATCAACTCATCGATGAAGATACGATCGTGATCAACCACACCCTCGCTCAATGCGCTTCCGTCACGGAGCAAATCGTG
>Ga0099364_10012983_pt1 | contig 11204 bp, 12 predicted proteins | sample TergutTh196P3_FD_73070 | JGI IMG/M metagenome (GOLD analysis project Ga0099364, IMG submission 73070) | Microcerotermes parvus P3 segment gut microbial communities from Pointe-Noire, Republic of the Congo - Th196 P3 | ecosystem: Host-associated > Arthropoda: Insects > Digestive system > Gut ... | reverse complement strand
GCACGGGGGTGCGTACCCTACAGAGCTTGAAATTATAATTGTTCATCGTTAATCGTACATTGTTAATTGTTCAAGCCCCTGCCCTCTTTCGTAAAGAGGGTGCCGCCGCAGCGGCGGGTGTTTTTCCCCGTAATTGTCAATTGTTCGTCTCCTTGCCTCTCCCTTTGGGAGAGGTGTCACGCCTTGGCGTGACGGAGAGGGCGTGTAGGGATGACCGCCCTCGGTCATCCGTGGTTACCGCAGCGGCGGGTGTTTTTCCCCGATAATATATGTAAATTTATGTCAAAATATATTAAATAAAAATAGGTCTTGCAATTTTTATAATTTTTGTGTAAAATAGAAGAAGCACGAATTTTATTAATCCCGAATGCAGTTTTGCATAAAGGAAATCAGAAAGGCATGGTTGTTTAAATGTCAAATAAATTGTATCAGAATTTTATATTTCAGATGAAAGAGGCAATAGGCAGGACAATCGGGGTTATCGATGATACCTCTACCGTGATTGCCTGCAGTGAGCTATCCAAGGTTGGTATTGTCAATGATAATATCAATCTTCCCGCTATGGAGGAATATGAGCTGTTTATTCAGGGAGAGATTACCTACAAGCCTTTCGGCATGGGAATACAGCCGGAGCTTGCCGTGTTTGTTGAGGGTGAGGATGATATAGCCAGAAACTATGCCATTATGCTTGCGGTATCTCTGTCAACAATAAAACAGTATTATGACGAAAAATATGATAAGAATAATTTTATCAAGAATGTTGCCCTCGATAATATTCTGCCGGGTGATATATATATCAAATCGAGAGAGCTGCATTTCAACACCGAGATCAACAGGGCGGTTCTTCTTGTAAAGATCATGTCGGAGAACGACATTTCTGCCTTTGACATAATTCAGAATCTATTCCCGGACAAACAGCGTGATTTTGTCTTTACCATCAGCGAAAACGACATTGTGCTTGTAAAAGAGATAAAAGCAGGCATAGAATCCAAAGACCTTGAAAAGCTGGCACGCTCTATTGTCGATACGCTCAGCAGTGAGTTTTATGTACGCTCTTCTGTCGGAATCGGCTCTATAGTTACGGGGATAAAGGATCTTGCCCGCTCATTCAAGGAGGCTCAGATCGCCCTCGATGTCGGCAAGGTGTTTGACGTCGACAAGACTATAGTCAGCTACGACAACCTGGGTATAGCAAGGCTTATATATCAGCTGCCGACAACCCTCTGCGCGACATTTTTAAAGGAAGTCTTCAAAAAAGGCTCGATAGAGTCGCTTGACCACGAAACTCTTTTTACGATACAAAAGTTTTTCGAGAACAACCTCAATGTATCGGAAACCTCAAGAAAGCTGTTTGTACATAGAAACACCCTTGTGTACAGGCTGGAGAAGATTAAGAAAATGACGGGACTTGATTTGCGTGAATTCGACCATGCAATCATATTCAAAATAGCCATGATGGTTAAAAAATATCTGTCGTCCAACGATAAATAGGAATATGAAATGATAGAGCTGAAAAATGTATCCCTTGTGTACAATAACGATGTAGCCGCTCTCAAGAATGTCTCCCTCAAGATCGACAGCGGAGAGTTTGTCTTTGTTGTAGGAACATCAGGAGCAGGAAAAAGCTCTCTGCTGAAAATCATAACAAGGGAATTAACCCCCGATGAAGGAACTGTAATTGTAAACGGATTTGACCTTTCTAAAATCAAAGAAAGACAGATGCCGTTGTTCAGGCGTTCTATCGGCATGATATTCCAAGATTTCAGACTTATACAAAACATGAGCGTTTTCGACAATGTTGCTTTTGGTCTGCGTGTTACCGGACACTCCAACCGATATTTACGCAACAGAGTTCCATATGCGCTGGATCTTGTCGAGCTTGCTCAAAAGGCGAAATCCTACCCAAAGGAACTTTCGGGCGGGGAACAGCAGCGTGTCGCCATCGCCAGGGCGTTAGCCTGTGACCCTCCTCTCATTATAGCAGACGAACCCACGGGCAATATAGACCCTGTGCTTTCGGCTCAGATAGTCAAGCTCCTGCGTAATATAAACCGATACTGCGGCACAACCATACTGCTGGTAACACACGAGCATGAGATTGTACGCTCTTTCAACTGCCGCACAATCAGCATTAACGATGGTGTTGTCGAGTTTGACAAGGTTTGGGGGTAGAAAATGAGAAGCAGCAGTATAAAGTACCTCTTTGATCAAGGAATCAAAAATGTATGGCTCAACCGTTCTATGACGGCGGCCTCTATCGGGAGTTTGACCGCCTGTCTGATCTTTATAGGAGTGGCCTTTTTGATCTCCGCCAACATAAATTCTCTTTTGGGACATTTGGGAGAAAAGTTAGAGATAAAGGCATTTATCTATGACGACAGGAACGACCGTGATATTGAATTTGTAAGATCTGAGCTTGAACTCACCCATGAAGTCGGGAGTATAGTCTATGTTTCAAAGGAAGAGGCTCACGAAAAAATGACGGAGATAATAGGCTCGGATCTCCATGAGGGAATCCCCTTGATATATCCCGCATCCTTTAAGATAGTAGCGCGAGACTGGTCCGAACTCCCCGTTCTTGTCGAGAAGATCAACAGTTATGAGATATTTGAAAAGGTTGAGGTTCCAACCGATATATCAGAAACCCTTGTCAAGATTCAGATGGGAATGAATCTGTTCGGCATAGGTTTGGTTGCCGCCCTGATGATTATATCGGTCATAGTTATAGCAAATACCATACGGGCTACCGTATTCGCCCGCCGAACAGAAATAGGAATAATGAAACAGGTTGGTGCTACCAACAACTTTATACGAATACCATTTATGGTAGAGGGTATAGTGATCGGTGTTGTTTCGGCCGTTATCTCTTTTTGCATAACCTGGCTCGCCTATTCACAGATCACCCGTATGTTAGACGGAGATCTCGGCGATTTTATATCAGGACTTACGGGTTCTATTCTGCCCTTTGGCTCTGTAGCACAGGATTTGGCTCTCTATTTCTTAGGCGGAGGAATACTAACCGGAATCGTATCCTGCATCCTCAGCCTGCGTAAACATCTGAAGGTGTGAGGGGATTAGAGAAGAGATTGTAGGAGGGAATACAAATGGAATGTATTCGTCAAACTATAGGCAGCAATAAATTAGATGGCATTATCAGCCTGCCATCCTCATTGCGGAATAAGAAAGTCGAGATTATTATTCTACCTATGAATAATGCGAATAATCTTGACGAAGAAAAACCAAAACGTCAACTCGGATTCGCAAAGGGAGCAGAAATACCGGATAGCTTTTTCGAGCCGCTTTCAGAGGAGGAACTGCAAGCATGGGGGATGTAGGTTATTTGCTTGATACACATACATTTCTTTGGGCAATACGAGGAAGTTCTAAACTAAGCGATACAGCTGTTAAAATAATCGAAAATAAAAAAATACAAATTTTTATTTCTGCTGTTAGTTCATATGAAATTATGAATAAGCACCGTATAGGTAAACTACCGGAATTTGATGACATCGCAAAAAATTATTTTGATGTTGTTAAAAAATTAGATGTGATTACATTGCCTATCAACGAAGTTCATGCACATTATGCAGGTGAATTTGAATGGACACATCGCGATCCTTTTGATAGATTATTGGCGGCTCAATCTTTTTTTGAAAACTTAACACTTATCACTAACGACCCTGCGTTCCAAACACTTCCATGGGTATCGACTTTATGGTAAAATAACGTTCTGCGTAAACATCTGAAGGTGTAGAGGACATACAAAAGAAAGGAAGATATGTTTATGAGATTAAGAAAAATCACTGCTGTTTTGACGGCGGTATTGATGCTGATGATTATGATTCCTGCTCAGGCGGATGCAAATTCGGTTACAGATTTGCAGAAAAAATCATCGCAGCTCTCTAATCAGATAAAGGCTCTTGACCAAAAGATCAAAGAGGCCGAAAAAGAAAAGACCGACCAGCAAAATCTCCAAGGTCTGCTCACGAGCCAGGTCAAGACCCTAAAGGAGCAAATATCGACAAAGGAGCAGGAGATCGGGCTGATAAGCAAAGAAATAGAGGTCAAAAACCTTGAGATAGAACAAACAGAGCATCAGATAGATTATACATATGATCTGCTTGTCAAGAGGCTCCGCGCTATATATATGGCGAGCGGACGCTCATCGCTGGAGGTTCTGCTTGAATCCGAGAGCTTTTCCGATTTTGTCACGAGGGTCGACATGGTTTCCCGAATGTCTAAGCATGACAGGAACTTAATAGAAGATCTTACCCTGCAAAAGAACGAGCTTACAGAACTCCGTGAACAGCTTGCCGCTAAGAAATCATCGGTTGAAAGCAGTAAGAGCGAACTCGATGGCTCTGTTAGAAAACTAAACCAAACCTATGCAAAAACAACAGAAAGCATAGATAACATTAACAAGCAGGTGACACAGTCGGCAAAGGAAAAACAAAAGATCCAGGAAGAACTCAGGAAGAACGAAGCGGCTATCAAGGCGGCTATTGAAGAGGCTCAAAGAAAAAATATGCAGCAGAATTTTGTCGGCGGCGATTTTATCTGGCCTCTTCCGGGATACCCGACCATCACCTCACCCTACGGAATGAGGGGCAGTGAGATGCACCTGGGTATCGACATCGGCGGCACAGGCGTAAACGGCGCTAACATCGTTGCATCCAACGGCGGCACGGTCATTTTGGCAAACGGCAATGCCGGCGCATCTTCATACGGAATCTATCTGATTATCGATCACGGCGGCGGCAATATAACGCTCTATGCGCATTGCAGTTCGCTTAATGTATCATACGGTCAAACCGTTACCAAGGGGCAGGTTATAGCAAAAGTAGGCAGTACGGGCAGATCAACCGGACCCCATCTGCACTTTGAGTTCCGTGTCAACGGCAGCACCATAAACCCGCTGTCAAAGGTAAGATACGGATAAAAAACACCCGCCGCTGCGGCGGCACCCTCTTTACGAAAGAGGGCAAGGGGATTTGAAGAATTGATGTTGGAGGTGTTTTATGAATCGCAAAGTATCTCTTGGGGCGGCGATAAGTTTTTGTACCGTGATTGCCGCTCTGACCTTTACGCTTACCATGTTTTTCTCATTGAATTATTTCAATACGATAATTCCCAACGCCCGTGAAAGAGGGCATCTTCTGCAGGAAATCATAAACATAGACAATGTTGTGCGGGCTAACTATCTCGGCGATATTGACGAAAACGATCTGCGTTGGGCGCTTGCTAACGGATATATGGACGGTCTCGATGATGATTATGCCCGTTACTATAGCTTTGAGGAATACAACATTCGCAGTAATGATGCCGATGGAATCACCGTAGGCATAGGAGTTTCGGTTGTCGCAAACGAGAGCGGATACATAGAGGTTGTCGATATTTACGATGATTCGCCCGCTCAAAGAAGCGAGATGGCCGTTGGTGAGCTTATTGTTATGATTGGCGACGTCGATGTTTTAGAGATAGACTATGACCAGGCTGTTTCGATGATGCGGGGTGATGAGGGTACATATGTTACAATCACCGTCCGCAATGAGGGTGTGGACAGACCTCTTACTCTTTTGCGTGAAAGAGTAGAGATCAAGAGTATATCGCACAGGTTTATTGGAGATAATGGTTATATTAAAATATCTCGTTTTAATAACAACACGGGGAGTCAGTTTGCCGATGCAGTTGCGGATTTAAAATCGCAGGGAGCAACCGGACTGATTATCGATCTGCGTAACAATCCCGGAGGAACCTTGGAGGGAGTGTTGGCCACGCTGAGGAATCTCCTGCCTGAGGGACCTATGCTCAAGGCCGTTTATAAAAACGACCGGGAAGAGATAAAGGAAAAATATGTCAATGATGGCAAGAACGAAGAGATGCTGCCGATGGTAACGATAGCCAACGGACGCTCTGCAAGTGCGGCTGAGCTGTTTGTAGCCGCCATGAAGGATTATAACAAGGCCAAGATGATAGGAACCAAAACATTCGGGAAAGGCATAATGCAGGAGGAGTTCAAACTCGACAGCGGCGGGGCGATCAGCTTTACCGTTGCATACTACAATCCGCCCGTTTCGGCAAATTATCATAAGATAGGCATATCACCCGAATTTGAGGTTTCTATAACCGCCGCACAGGATGCCGAGCTAAGAGCGGGAACCCTCGATGAAGAGAATGATACACAGCTTAAAAAAGCAATTGAGGTTTTAGAATCACAAAAATAATATAGAGGAGCATTATAAAGATGGAACAAAAGCAGGTAATAATAACAGATGAGGGTCTTAGAAGATTAGAGGATGAGCTTGAGCAGCTAAAGACGGTCAAACGCAAGGAAATGGCCGAGAAGATCAAATTGGCTCTTTCATTCGGAGATCTGTCTGAAAACAGCGAATATGATGAGGCGAAAAATGAGCAGGCTATGGTAGAAAACCGCATAGCCACCATAGAATCATTGCTCAAAAACGCTAAGGTTATAGATCAGGAAGACATTGATACCGATGTTGTGAGTATCGGCTCTATCATAAAGGTTGAGGATATAGAGTTTGATGAAATCGTGACCTATCACATAGTCGGCTCGACCGAGGTTGACCCGGATAAAAACAAAATCTCAGACGAATCCCCCGTTGGAAAGGCTCTTATAGGACACAAGGTTGACGATTTGGTTGAGGTTGATGTTCCGTCGGGTAAAATATCCTTCAAGATATTGGAAATAACCAAGTAGCAGATCCTTTCGGAGGAAGCCATGGACGATAGAGAAAAAAAACAGCGGGATGAACTGATTGCCCTCAAGAGGATCAAGCAGGGGCAGGGTGAGAATGTTTTTGAGGGTACCGGAGTAAACCACGAGATCGAAATACCTAAAACTCCCCGCCAAAGGCTGAGCAGATATTGGTATTATTACGGCACGGCAACATTGGCAGCGGCGGTGTTTGCGGCGATATTTCTGTATCTGCAGTTTGTTGCGTTCAAAACAGAAAAGCATGATGTAAACATAATCTTTGCTGCCGCCTACAGATATAGCTCGGCCGAGATTTGGGAGATTGAAAGCCAGCTTGTCAAATACGCCGATGATTACAACGGTGACGGAAAAACGGTTGTAAACATAGAGTTTATACAATATCCTTCGATTATGAAACTTACTGCGATACTATCGTTCAGGGAAGATTTTCTCTTTATATTTGATGATACTCTGCACCAATATCTCGATGAAAGCGGCGGTTTTGACGATGCCTTTATCGATCTGTCATATCTTCAGCCCAGAGATCAAGGCGACAGCCGCAGCAGCTCACGGCTCTATCTTGAGCCATATCCCGCAGGTGAATATTTCGGCGGAATACCGGACATATCAATCTCTCTCGTTACCATCGAGCAAACCAAACTCAGCAAAAAAAAGCTGAGCGAATATGATAATTATAAAAAATTTATGGAGAATATAACAAAGGAGTAGATAGCATGGCTAAGACGATTACATATCCGCGGAGAGGAATCAAGAGGGAGGATGTTATTAATCAGGACACCTTCAACAGGCTTACTCAAGAATTGTTCCTGTGGAAGCAGGGCCCGGGCAACATCGGGGGGATGCACCTCCATTCCTGCTGGGGTGAAACCTCGGTTTTGGGCAAGAAGTACCACGGGCAGACCGTTTTTCCCTCGCATGACCATATCAGCGGAGCCATTCTGCTATACGAACGCACGGGCAATCCAAAATGGAAGATATTCGCAAACGAGATAATCTCCAATCTCTTGTTTTTACAATGCGATGACGGAGGATTCCGTCACGCCTCAGGAGAGTATGAACCTACATATATATCAGGCGCAACCTGTCCCATTCATCAGAACTATCCTATATTAGCGATGCTTGCTTATGCCGGATGGGAACATGGCGACAAGGAACTCAAAGAGCTGATAAAACCCGCCATTGATAAGCATTGGGCGTGGTTTAACGATGACTGGTGGATGAGAGGCCCGGGAAAAACCCGTCCTATGGATGTTGCGGGTTGGTGTGCTGTAACCAATCAGGATATGACCGTTATAGCGGCGCTCAGCGGATACGGCAGGGTATACGGGGATATGTCCCGCTATGAAAAATGGGGCAAACCCGCCCTCGATACATTCCTGTCCTCACGCTATTACTATGACCAAATCGGATTGTTCGAGCGGGGTGACGGTGTCAATTTCACCGAGCGAACTTCATACTTCTCGGTCATATTCGTGATGCTGAATAAAATATATAACGATACAAAGGATGAGCGTATTCCGCAGGTACTCGACAACTGCGCCGCCCATGTTTTTGACGCTATCTATACCGGGGATGACGGACATACATATTTGGCTTGGGGTGCCAAAACCGATCCCGATGACAAGAGCTATGTTGTAGATTGGATGAAAACCCCCGTTGTTATAAACGAATACCCCTTTGTTCTAAAGCAAATGGAGGATTATTTGAGCCGCCATCCCGATCCCGAAAAAAGAGCCGCTCTTGACAAGGTTGAGGAAACATTCTACGGCTGCATATTCTGTGACGGTGTCCTACCCGGAGCTTTCTGGCCAAAGGATCCTATTATCACAATAGCGGCATCGCCTAATTGTAAATTCTGGCTCTGGATGGTAGAACAGCTGGGTGACGACATTCGAGACCCTGAGCCTGTAGAAGAATTATGCAGACACAGGGTGCTTGATAATTATGTATGGAAACGCAAGAGACATCTCTGGACAATCGAGAGAGACGGAGAGCGGGTCTACGGCGGGTACACACCCATAGCGATGGGTGTTACACTGGGCGACCAATCACCCGCACTCGGCAGCTATGCCGATCTCGACAATGCGGATGTCATAGAGGTTATAAACCATGCCTGAAACAATCAACTACCCCCGCAAGGGACTTAGTAAAGAAGATGTTATCAATCAGCGGACATTTGACAGGATGACAAGCGAACTGATGAATTGGCGGCAGGGTGCGGGAATTATCGGAGGTCTGTATCTTCACTCCAATTTTGAAAAGCACGACATCTTAGAAAAACGCTATCAAGGTCAAACCTCTTCTTTCTATTATCACTATGTAAACGGCGCTATGAAGATTTTCGATAACACCAAAAGCCCTCGATGGAGGGTCTTTGCGGGTGATATAATCTCAAATCTGTTATATCTGCAATGTGCCGACGGAGGATTCCGTCATGCGTCTAAAGAATTTGAGCCGAGTTATATTTCAGGCTCTACCTGCCCTATACATCAGTTTTTTCCAATTTTAGCCCTGCTTAGTTATGCCGAGTGGCAGTATGCCGACCCCTCGCTGAAAGAACTTATCAAACCCGCTATAGACAGGCATTGGGAGTGGTTCAACAACAGGTGGTGGATGAGAGGGCCGGGCGGCAAGCATCCTCCTATGAAAACCCCCGGATGGTGCGGAGTAACCAATCAGGATTTGACCGTTATAGCGGCGCTCAGCAGATACGGCAGGGTATACGGAGATATGTCCCGCTATGAAAAATGGGGCAAGCCCGCTCTTTTCGAGACATATCTTTCGGCGAAATATTATCACAGGGATATTGGTCTTTTTGAACGGGGCGATGCGGAAAATCACACCGAACGAATTTGCTATTTCCATGTTATATTCTTTGCTCTAAGGAGTATTCTCGGCGATACCTGCGACCAACAGATTGCTGATGTTATACAAAACTGTGCCGCTCATTTATTCGATGCCGTCTATGCTGCTCCCGATGGAATGTACCACTTAGCTTGGGGTGCCAAAACAGACCCTGATGATAAGAGCCTTGTTATCGAGTGGCAGACAAACCAGGTTGTTATAAACGAACACCCGTCTATAATGGACGAGATGGAGTTGTATCTGCAAAAACATCCGGATGAACAAAAGCAGCAAATATTGAATAGAATAAGAGAATCATTCTATGCTTATGTGTTTTATGACGGAATGCTGCCCGGGGCTCTTTGGCCTGTCGTGCCGCTTGTTACGGTGGCATCGTCACCTCATTCGTCATTCTGGCTTTGGATGGTAGAACAGTTGGGCGATAACATCTGCGACCCTGAATACACACCAGAACTTTGCATACACAGAAAAACAGGCGAGTATACATGGAAACGCAAGGGACAGTTATGGGCAATAGAAAAGAACGGCAAACGCATTTACGGCGGCTACACCCCTCTTGCCTTCGGCGTTTCTATAGGCGACCAATCACCCGCACTCGGCAGCTATGCCGATCTCGATGAGGCGGATGTCATAGAGGTTATAAACCACGCTTAACGGCTTGGTGCTATAATATTATATATAATATCAATGGGAGGAATTATTATGATGAAACCTCAGTTTTTGGTAGGTATGAATGTTCATTTGATGGGGCCTGATAACGGAATGGTTTTTGCCAGCGGAAGTTTGGAACAGGCGGGCAAAGACGAGATAATGATACAACTCACGATGGGCGATGAGGTGGATCTGCACGGAAACATAATGATCGGGTTGGAGGATTCTGTCAATGGTCTGCACATCTTCAACGGGGTCATTTTAAGTTATGACCGGCCGATCATACAGGTTGCAAAACTCAAATACATAGAGACACGTCAAAGACGTGAAGATGTGCGGGTAAATTTAGCCCCCGGCACCATTGTGCGAGTGCGTTTTGCTGACTTTATTGACGGCGATATTCCGAAAATATCCGCAGATGTCACACTCGGCAACATCAGTGTAGGCGGAATGATGTTTGAGTGTGAAGACGACATAGACACAGAAATGGGAATCTCGATGACACTAAAACTCAAAGAAGGCAGTGTGAATCTGCCTGAAATCACCATATTGAGAAAGAATTTCGACAAGACAAGAAAGCTCTATACCTATGGATGCAAATTCAACTACATACCGCGGGCCGATGCCGACAATCTGAGAAACTTTATCTTTGCCCAGCAGCTAAGACACCGCAAAAAAGACGAATGAGGGGTAGAGAATGCAGAATTAAAAATGCAGAATGCAGAATGGACGAGGGATTTGTAATTACAAGCCCTCGTCCATTTGTATTGGGGGAAAACATACACCCACAACCATTGAAGCCCACGGATGACCGAGGGCGGTCATCCCTACAAGACCACCACGTCTGCAATAACCACGGGCGGCAGGTTGCCGCCCCTACAGACCACCCCGCCGCTGCGGCGGCACCCCTCCCCAGAGGGGAATGGGGCTTGCATACTATAATTTCCAA
>Ga0099364_10012982_pt1 | contig 11205 bp, 8 predicted proteins | sample TergutTh196P3_FD_73070 | JGI IMG/M metagenome (GOLD analysis project Ga0099364, IMG submission 73070) | Microcerotermes parvus P3 segment gut microbial communities from Pointe-Noire, Republic of the Congo - Th196 P3 | ecosystem: Host-associated > Arthropoda: Insects > Digestive system > Gut ... | reverse complement strand
GCTTCGACGCCCGCCCGCAGAATTTCCGCGAGATACGCTCCGGCGTTCAACGACAGCCCTAAAATCAGAAAATAAAATTCGTATCCGCGCGGCAGCGTATGATCGAATGTCTGGCGCCAGATTCCCGGAAGCGCGAAAGTCAGAAAAAGAAGTAGCGGCACGACGGGCAGATTGCGAAACAGCGCGATATATACCGCTCCCGCGGCGCGCGCGATGCGGCCGACCGTGCCCGCCGCTCCAACCGCGCTCAATACAACCAGCGCCAGCAGTGTTCCGCCCGCCACTCCCGCCGCGCCGATCAGCAGCGTCATGAGCATTCCGCGGCACAGCCATCCGAAATAAGGCTGAGCGAAAACGTAACGGGAAAAATCCAGAGAGTTCATTTTCGTCGTTCCCGCAGGTTTTCAAGCAACGCCGGATCGCGCGAAACATGAAGCCGCTTTTCCCGTATAAGCGCGAACGACCGGGCGGCCTGGCGGGCGAATTCGATGTTGTGCGTCGCCAGCAGCATTGTCATGCCGGAATCGGCAAGCTCAAGAACGCGGTCGCGGACTTCATCGACACGGTCCGGGTCGAGGCTTGCCGTCGGTTCGTCCAAAAGGAGCGCCATAGGATCGACGGCAAGTGCGCGGGCAATGGCGACGCGCTGTTTTTCACCGCCGGAAAGATTTACGGGATACCGGCCGGCCAGCGCCGCGACGCCCATGCGTTCGAGTTCAGCCATTGCGCGCTCGCGCGCCGCGTCAACTGAAAGGCGCAGATATTCGCGTTGGGCAAGCGTCACGTTTTCAAGCGCGGTCATGTGCGGAAAGAGATTATGATCTTGGAAGACTACGCCTATTTTGCCGAATAAAAGGCGGGGGTACGGCGCGCCCGCGGGAATGACGCCGCCGTCAACGCGCAGTTCCCCGGCGTCAAATCCGGTCAGGCCGCAGATGATTCGTATAAGGGTGGTTTTGCCGCTGCCGGAGACGCCGCAGAGCGCCGATACTTCCCCGCGCCGCAATTCGAAAGAAACATCCGTCAAAATACGGCGGTCGTCATAGCTTTTCGCCAGGGAATCAAGAGCCAGGATTTCCGGCGGCGCGTCTATTCCTCCGACTGCCATTGCACCTGGACGCGTATATCAATCCCTTTTTTCAGGGAGGAAGAAACCGTGCAGTGGTTTTCAAATATCCCGGCGCAGCGATCCGCGCCGCCGGCCGTTTTGCGTACCCGTGGGCGCAGCAGCACGTCCACGCGGTCAATACGGGGAAGCCCGTCCTCGTTGGGCTTTACCACCGCTGTTACGTCGGTTTCAAATCCGGGTACGTCGATTCCCGCGCCGCGCAGCGCTTCAAGCAGACTGGCCGACAGGCAATGCCCTATAGCGGAGCCTAAAAGCGCGGGCGTAGCCGGGCCGGAAGCTTCGCCAACAGGATCAGGCTCATCCGAAACATAGGGTTTACCGTGCGGAACGCCGTCTTCGCCCGCCTGTGAAACGAAGCGGAATCCGGATTCGTGTTTCAGGTTTACGGTAAACCGGCGTTCATTCTGATTACGCATGTGCATATGACGGATACCCTTAGCCTTTTACGAACGGATCCATACGGTTTTCTCCCAGCGGAATCGGGCACATGGACTGCGGACCGAACCATTTTTCGTAGATATTCAGGTATTCGCCGCTCTCCCACAAATCGTGCAGGCAGTAATTAAGCGCGTCGCGCCAGTGTGAATCGTTTTTCGGAACGCCGATGCCGTACTGCGCCGGCGAATAAGATATATCCGTAACGTCAAGCTCTCTGCCCGGTCCTGTTTCGCGTCCGGCAAGCATAGCCGTACTGACGATAATGGAATTGTCGTCCGTGAATCCGTCGATCTGCCCGTCGATCAGCGCCTGAATTCCGGCGGCGTGGTTGTCAAACTGTCTGAGCGCCGGCAACGTCCAGCCCTGTTCCCTGAAATAGTCCTGAATCTGCGGCTCGGAATTGGACGCCCGCTTGAACCCCACGGTTTTTCCGGCGAACCAGGCAAGATCGCGTCCGCCGGCGCCGGCGCGGTAGATCACGCCTTTGCCGTCCCAGCCGTAAGGAACCGTAAAGTCTATATTTGCGAGCCGTTTGCGTGTGATATTGATATGGCAGAGCGACATGTGCACTTCGCCCGATTGCACCCAACTGATGCGGGTTTCGTCCGTAACGGCGCGGAACTCAAGCGCCACGGGCCGCCCGACGTAATTTTCAAGCTGCCTTACGACCGCCCGCGCGATATCGACGTCAAAACCCGTCAGTTCGCCGTTATCCCGGAATCCGTATGGCGCGGCTTCCTGTCCGATGCCGACAATCACGCGGCCTTCTTTCCGAACCTTGTCAAGATTACTAACGGCGCGGGATCCCGAAAGCATTGAAGCGGAACCGCAGCCGGTGACGCATACACCGAGAATCAGGCTGATGACGGCAAGGATATGCGCCGGATTTGCCGATCTTTTTTTCATTATTTTTTCTTAATTGTCTAATTTTTTGCCGTACGCCTCGGGGAGTCCCAGGATAATCCGGACGCCGGTTCCTTCTCTGAAAAGGGCGCTGAACTCCCCGTTCTGAATCAGTGAAAACCCTGCCGGAGTCGTGCGCCTGGAGGCTTTCGGATAACGAAGCCGGAACCACTCGTTCATGGCGTCAAAAAACTTTTCGGAGTCGCCGGCCGTGTCCCATTCCGTTTCAATCCAGACGGCATGCTGTCCCGCGCCGTTTTCCAGGAGCAGAACCTCGTCTCCGCCCCATCCCGTTGCGGCGCGCCTGGCGCGGTCTTTATTCAGATGAAGTTCCAGCAGTTGCCCCAGCATGAATTCGCCGAATACGCTTTTGTACGGGGTTTTCCATTCCGCGCCGAGTCCGGCCGCCTTTGCCGCCGCGTCTACCGGCTTTGGATTGTCCCGCGTTCCGTAATATTTTTCAGGGTGCATGATCTGTTCACTGGAAACCGGCGGGTCGGAATATAATTTATTGATGGTTTCCCACGACGGATTCTGTCTCCATATTTCCTGGAGAAACGCGGATCCGTACCCATAAGGAAAAATCAGTGTTTCTCTCAAAAACTTCGGCGTGGCTGAAAGAACGGGAGACTTCGACATCTCGGCCTCCATCTGAGTTTCCATGATGAAAGCAAGGTCGGGCAGTTCGGAAAAATGCCGGTTGAAAGACTCGATGGTGAACTGCAGCACCGCCACCGTGGCGTCGCCCTCGAACAGCGCCTGCTGCGCCAGCAAATAGTCGTCGTTATCCGAATCCCGGTTGGCGCGGAATCTCGCCTGCAGGTCAAAATGCTGGTCTTGCAGCGCGTGTACGATCTCGTGCATCATGACCGTCTCCTGGTCGGTCATGGGAATCCATGAGGCGATAAACAGCATTCTTTCCTCGGGGTCGTAGAACCCCTGCACCTGTTCGGACAACAGATCGATCACCGTCTGCTTATAGTCGCTCTTTTCCGGAAGCAGTCCCGTTTTTTTCAGCATCTTTTCTTCCAGATTAATCCGTTCCGTCTGGTAGTCTTCATTGATTTTCTGGTTCATATAGCCGGTGATTTCCTCGCGGCTTTTGATTCCTTTATTAATGGGACCTTTAGGCTCAAGCCCGCGCACGCGCGCCGTGGTTCCAACAAGATCGTCCAGCGCTTTAAGTATCTGGCTTTCGTCGACCTGCTGCGCGGCGATAAACAGACATAAAACGAAAAACAGCGCCCACGGGCAATTACAAAACTTTCCGACCGATCTGATTCGCATTACGGTTTCCTCTTTATTTCCTTAAATCGTTAAACAGGCGGCTGACAGCTTTATGCAGCCGCTCGGTGTCTTCCTGGTATGGGTCGGCTTCGGAACTTTCCGGCGGCATGAAAGCTTCCCCGAAAGCGACGCGGACTTTGTGCGGGCGAATACGGCTGCTGCCGCGCGGCCATGCTTCATACGCGCCGGCGATTGCCGCCGGAACCACGGGAACGGAAAGTTCGCGCGCCAGTATAGCCGCGCCTTTTTTAAATTCAGTCAACTCGCCGTCAAAGGTGCGGCCGCCTTCGGGGAAAATGCAGAGAATCCCGCCTTGTCGCAACCCGGCGGCCCCGGCTTTCATCGCGCCAAGCAGATGCGCGTCCGGATCGACCGGAATAATATTCAGCGCCCGGGCAACGAGCTTCATGATCGGTCCGTCGAAAATCACGCTGTAGCCGACAAAGAACATTCTGCTGTAAGCGCTGAACGGCAGCGCCGCGATAATGACAAAGGCGTCGATGTAGCTCTGGTGATTCGGGCAGACAAGACAGGGGCCTTTTTCAGGCAGATTTTCAAGCCCGCCGGTTTTCAAACGCAAAAACGGTTTTAAGAGCGTGTAGTACATCGGTTTAAGCAGCAAATAATACTTCAACGCCGATGCGACTTTTCCTGAAGGACGGAATATGTATTCGCCGGCCGCGGGCGGTTCGGACAGAAGCGTTTTCCAGTTCTGACGCGCGGCGGCGGCCGGATTTGCCGCGCCGCCGGTTTTTCGTTCCAGACAGGAAATCAAATCGCGGACGGTGAAAATTTCGGCGGCGTCGTCATCGGACAGACGAACGCCGAGCCGTTCCTCAAGGTTGGAAATCAGCTCGACGCGCTTCATGGAATCAACGCCCAGGTCGAGTTCGAGATTCATATCGGGCGAGACCGCCGCGTCCCGATCGTCCCCTCTATCTTTCCGATGATGCGCCTCGCGCAGGCAGGCGATAATTTCCCGTCCGACCGACGATTCCATCAACGCCGTGTCTTCGGCGCTCGCGGCGGCGCGCGGCGACGCGCTCCTGTCGCCGCTTTCAGCCAGTTGTTTGATTTCAAGCCGCCTGAGTTTTCTTGTCGTCGTGCGCGGGAGCGGCTCCGCCTGGATGTGGTAACTCATAAGGCGTTTGTACTTCGGAAGACGCCCGGAAAGCGCGGCGATTTCATCTCCCAGAACTTCGCGGGTGTTGGCAATCTTTTTCGATTTCAAATATCCGAAATCCGGAACGACTACCGCGTGCGGTTTTTCTCCGCGCCCGTCGTCGCCGCGTATGCCGACAATGGCGATTTCCTGGATGTACCGGCTTTGCAGGAAGTGCGCTTCCAGTTCATCGGGATAAATATTTTTGCCGTTCGCAAGCACGATGACTTCTTTTTCGCGCCCGGTAATAAACAAATTTCCTTTTGCGTCCAGGCGTCCCAGGTCTCCGGAATGAAACCAGCCGTCAATTAAGGCTTTTTCCGTAGCCTCCGGATTTTTGTAGTAACCCGCGGTGACGACCGGGCCGCGTATAAGCACTTCGCCGACGCCCGTTTCGTCCGGCGAAAGTATTTTTATCTCCATTCCCGGGAGCGGATGCCCGACGGAACCCAGGACGTTTGTCGCAACCCCGGTTACGGAACACGCGCCGGTGGTTTCAGTCAGGCCGTATCCCTGCAAAATCGTAAAACCCATGTCGCGGAAATCGCGCGCCACGGCGACGTCAAGTCCGGAGCCGCCGCTGATCAGCAGTCTCATGCGCGAGCCGAAATTTTTATGAACTTTCGCGAAGAGCGTTTTGCCGAAATTCAATTTCAAATATCGTAAACTCAGGCGGTTCAACGCCATCATCCCGCGAAATATCCGGCGCGCGAACGCCGGCCTGCGGGAAAGCTCCTCTTGTATCCGGTCGTGGATCAGATAGAAAAACTGCGGCACCGTGACAAATACGGTAATGCCCGCCCCGGACAACGCCTGCATGATTTCCGCCCGTTTCAGAGTGTCGGCAAAAACGACATATCCGCCTTTGTAGAGCGGCACAAGAACATTGATTATTGAAGCCAGGACATGTTGAAGCGGCAGCAGACAAAGAAAAGCGTCATCGGAAACAATGTGAATCGCGCCGAAGACGCCGCGCAGTTCATGCATGATATTGGCGTGCGTCAGCATCACTCCTTTGGGATGGCCGGTGGTTCCGGACGTGTAGATTATGACGGCGAGATCGGAAGGAGCGCTTTCCGCGATTTCCGGAGGGTTTTCTTCGCGCAGGGCGCGTTCGATCATTTCATCAAAACTGCCGCAGCCCTCGTTTTTTGCGGCGTCGTGATCGTCGAATATTATTATTCTTTCCATCGGAATTCCGGCGCCGTCGAGCGCCGCGATAAGTTTCGACGCAAACATTCCGCTTACAAAAACAGCCCGCGTTTCGGAATCGTCGATCAGACGCCGCCATTCCTCCGGAGAAATCTGGGTATCCAGCGGCACTGCAACGGTCCCGGCGAAATAGGAACCAAAATAGGCTATCACCCATTCCGGGCGATTTTCCGACAGGACGGCGACGCGCTCGCCGTGCCCGACGCCAAGCATGTGAAGTCCCAGCGCGGCGCCGCGAATACGGCGGTAAGCTTCGCCGTAGGAGATGGAAGAATAGCCGTCGGGCGTTTTCAGTTTCAATGCTGCGCGATCCGGCGCCCGGCGGACGACCGCCGCGAAATGCCGGATGAATGTCTCGTGAGCTTCTTTTGAAAGCTCGTCGTTTGTACCAATGTCTGCGGGATAATCAGTCATCAAGCTCCCTGAGTTCTTTCTCGATAATTTCGTTATAACGGCCGTCGTTCAACTTCGTAGGCAACGGAGCGGCTGACGCCGGCGCGCGAACGCGCCTTTTCCCGCCGAAAAAAAAGAAGAGCGCGATACCGCCCAGGATCAGCGCAGTAAAAGGCGTGACGTAAGCGAGTGCGTTGATGCCGCGGGCGCGCGGCGCCGCCAGGATGCGTTCGCCGTATTTTTCGACATAGTAATCAAGAATCTCGTTGCGGCTTTTGCCTTCCGCGACCATCGCGCGAACCTCCGAACGTATAAGATCGGAAACCTCCGAAGGGTGCTCGGAAATCGGCTGTGTCCAGCAGCAGGGAGCCATCAGGTTGTTTTCTATGTCGCGCACAAGCGCCGCGGCAGCGGAACCAGTGGTGGGCGTCAAACTCTGCGCGGCGGCGGCGCCAGGCATACGCACAGGTTTTGTCGTCCACAAAGCCGCGGGAATCGTCGCGATTACTAAAACGGCGATTATCAATAATTTTGAATTGAAGGAACGTACGTCGCGCTGCCGTTTAATCAGCGTTTCATTAAAAATCGAAAAAAAACCTTTGCGCATCATAACGCCCTTTCATTTGCGCGCGCCGCAGTAAAAATCACATAAGTTTACCTTAAAGGAAGCGCCGATTAAATTATATCTGTTATGTGACATAATGCGTGACCGTTGTTTCGGCGGTTCCCCTCAAATCATATCGCGATTTCCGCCGTCAGGAATTTACCTTTGGACAAAGCCGCGCTGCGCGCGTCCGGCTGCGTGAAACCCGCGTATAAAACGTGTCTGCCTTTTATCGTCCGCGAGTTGCCTTCCGTGTCAAAACGCGCAAAGGCGTTTTTGGCAAGCCTGATTTTTAGTCTGGCCGCCTCACCCGGTTCGAGATGAACATTGCCCATGCCGCATAAACTGCGGATTTCTTTCTGTCCCGGCGAAGTTACGTATATCTGCACCGTTTCGCGAGCTGGAATTTTACCTTCATTTTTAACCGTTGCATGACAGACGTCTTTGTCGGCTTCGAAATTTTCAAGAGAAAATTTCGAATAGCCTAATCCAAAGCCGAAGGGATAAAGAACTTCTCCGTTAAAATACCTGTAAGTGCGCCCGGCCATATTGTAGTCCCTGAAATCCGGCAAATCCGACGTGGAACGGTAAAAAGTCACCGGCAGCTTGCCCGAAGGGCTGAACAGGCCGAAAATGGCTTCCGCTACGGCTTTACCGCCCATCGCGCCGGGATAAAACGCCTGGATAATGCCGTTTACATACTCGTCCGCATATCCGCAGGCCAACGCGCTGCCGGAAACGAGAACGACTATGACGGGTTTTCCCGCCGCGGCTTCCACGACGTTTTCAATGAGACTCTGCTGGCGTCCCGGAAGTTCAATGAAAGGCTTGTCGCCAACGGCCTGGCTTGCGCTGTAAGCGTCGCTCTCTTCGCCTTCTATGTCCGCGTCAAGCCCCAGGCAGACAATCGCCGCGTCGCAGCGTTTTACGACCGCGCGGGCTTCCGGTAAACGGTCGTCCTCCATCGCGAGTCCCTCCGTTCTGTCCTTGAACAAATGGCAACCCTCGCTGAACATAACGCGCGCGCCGGCCTGTTCCGCGATTTCCCTTACTCCGTCAAGAACCGTGATGTGGCGGCTTGCCGTACCCTGGTAATTGCCTTCAAGCGCGCGGCGGCTGTCCGCGTTGGGCCCTATTACGCCGATGGTTTTTATTTTGTTTACATCAAGAGGCAGGGAACCGTCGTTTTTGAGAAGAACGATGCTTCTGCGCGCGACGTCGGCGTTAAAAGCGTTATGTTCCGGACAGTCGACGACTTCATAAGGTATCGAGGCGTATTTCGGGTTCTGCGGCGCGCCGAGAAGCCCCAGGCGCATACGCGTCGTAAAAAGGCGCGTTACCGCCAGGTCGATGAGTTCTTCGCTTAACAGACCGCTGTTGACGGCGTCAACGGCGTTTGAATACATTTCGCCGCAGTTGACGTCGCAGCCTTTGGAAATCGCGAGGGCTACGGATTCCAGAGGACCTTTTGTCACTTTGTGGTTTTCATGAAAATCTTTTATCGCCCAGCAGTCCGAAACCACGTGTCCGTCAAATCCCCATTTGCCGCGCAGGATTTTTTTGAGAAGCAATTCCGAGCCGCAGCAGGGTTCGCCTGAAGTGCGGTTATACGCGCCCATGACGGCTTCCGCGCCGCCTTCTTTTACGGCGGCTTCAAATGCGGGAAGGTAGGTATTCCACAAATCATAATCGTCCACGACGGCGTTAAAATGATGCCTGTCGTTTTCCGGACCGGAATGCACGGCAAAATGTTTTGCACATGCCGCCGTTTTTAGACTGTCGCGGTCGGTCCCCTGCAAACCTTTGATGAACGCCGCGCCCATGCGCGCGGTGAGATAAGGGTCCTCTCCGTAAGTTTCATGTCCGCGCCCCCAGCGCGGGTCGCGAAAAATATTTATGTTGGGCGTCCAGAACGTCAGGCCTTTATAAATGCCGTGGTCGCCTTCTTCCTGGCCGGCGTTGTATTTCGCGCGGGCTTCCGTGGAAACCACGTCGGCCGTTTTTTCCGCCAGTTCCGGATCAAAAGTCGCAGCCAGGGCTATGGCTTGCGGGAAAACCGTCGCCACGCCCGCGCGTGCGACGCCGTGCAACGCTTCGTTCCACCAGTTGTAGGACGGGATGTCCAGCCTTTTGATTTCTTTTGAATCATGAACCATCTGGGAAACTTTTTCCCTGAGATTCATTTTCGAGACAAGTTCCGCGGCTTTTTTCTTAATATCGTACATTTGCAGATCCTTTTCGGCCACGGACCGGTGAGACGCGAAGCATTGCGTCTCTACAGGAAAACATGGATCATTTCGCCGCGGCCCGCTCTTCAACCGCCCTTACAATTTCGGCGTACCGTTTGTCGTCAAGCGAATAAAATTTCATTAACACCAGGGTGATGCACATCAGGGCGGCGGGAACGACCGATACAAGAATAAGTATGCCGCGCAACGCCTCCGGCGTCTGCTCCTGGTTTGGAACGTATTTGAAAAAATCCAGCAGCCAGGCGAGTATCATTCCGCCGAGCGCAAGGCCGAGTTTGAAGAAGAAACCCACCGCCGCGTATATCAGACCGCCCATTCTTTTGCCCTGCCTGTATTCGCCGTAAGTTATGGCTTCGGGCACAAGCGCCCACGCGTAACCGCCGGTAATGCCGCCGACCGCCGCAAGGACTTTACACGCAAACGCCGCCCATATGGCGCCGGGAGTTATCAATAAATACGCCAGCGTAAACGCTATGTTTATTGTAATACCGGTATACATGAAAGGTTTTTTCCCGATCGCGCTCACCATAGCGGGAACAAACGGGAACAAAAGTATGGCCGGTACCGTACCGGCCAGGTTGAAATATTTCAGCAGTTCGGGGCTGTTAAGATTGTAGGTGATATAGTAGGTTCCCACGCCGCCGCTTATTGAAAAAGTGGCAAAGTTGGCGCAGAACATTATACACAAAAAGACAAGCGGCGTGTTGAACTTGAACTGTTCAACGATGTCTGCCCACTTAACCGGGGTTTCAATAACGGGCACGACGCGTTCTTTCGTCGTTTTATAGCAGAATATAAGAAGGGCGGCGCCTATAATGCCCATAACAAGCATGGTCATCTGATAACCTTTTGCCAGACCGGCCTGTTCGCCGAAAATATCCGCCAGCGCGGGCAGGCAAAACGCTATGATAAGACCGCCTGAATTCGCCATAAACATGCGCACGGAAGTAATGCGCGCGGTTTCATTTTGATTCCTTGTCATGGCGGAAGTAAGCGCGCCGTAAGGAATATTAATCATCGTGTAAACCATTGTCATTAATATATAAGTGACATAAGCGTAGATGATTTTGCCCGCATTGTTGAAGTCGGGTGTGGTAAAACAGAGAACGGCTGATACAAGAAAAGGAATCGCTCCATAAAGTATATACGGACGGTATTTGCCTTTTTTAAAATGGTATTTATCAACGATTGCGCCCATAATCGGGTCGGTAATCGCATCCTGAAGGCGCGATACCAGAAACATAATGCTTACGGCTTTTGCGGAAATACCGTAAATATCCGTGTAAAAAAACGTGATGTACATTATTATCGTCTGGTAGATAAAGTTGCAGGCCATGTCGCCCGAACCATATCCAATTTTTTCCAGCATGCTTATGGAGTTTTTGTTGACAGGGGCGGGCCGCGCGTTGTCAGTCATAATTTTCCCTTGCCTATAACTTAAAAAAATAGCGCGGGCGGAACGCGCGCGCACCTTCAATTCAAAATTCAAAATTCAAAATTTCTCACCGAACCTGTAATCACCCGGTAAGTTGCCAAATATATGGTCCACGACAGAGGGCGCGATAAATCGCGCCCCTACGCACCGCCGTGAGGCGGCAAAAGGCGGAGGAAGTCGTTCAATAGCGCAAGTCCCGCTTCACCGCTCTTTTCCACATGGAATTGAGCCGCGCAGATATTATCCCTGCTGACCGCCGCGGTAAACGGGCCGTTATAATCGGACGTTCCCCATACGTCGGATTTATCCGCCGGCTGCGCGTAATAAGAATTGACGAAATAAAAATAATCATCCCGCGCGGCAAACCCGGTTCTTTCTTTAAAACAAACCCCC
>Ga0099364_10012981_pt1 | contig 11206 bp, 8 predicted proteins | sample TergutTh196P3_FD_73070 | JGI IMG/M metagenome (GOLD analysis project Ga0099364, IMG submission 73070) | Microcerotermes parvus P3 segment gut microbial communities from Pointe-Noire, Republic of the Congo - Th196 P3 | ecosystem: Host-associated > Arthropoda: Insects > Digestive system > Gut ... | reverse complement strand
ATGTTGAGCGCTGCGGAGCATGGAAATGTATTCGCCCAAAGCTTCATAGGATCAATGTACTAAAGGGGAAGGGGCGTTAAAGCTGATTTCGGCCAGGCCTTGAGCTGGTACAGAAAAGCAGCTGAAAAAGAATATGCCTTTGCTGAATTCCGGCTCGGTGCCCTGTATGAGGGAGGACGTGGAGTCAGGGCAGACGAGAAGGAAGCCATCGAATGGTACAAAAAGGCCGCATCGCGCGGCAACAGTGCTGCCAGGAACCGGTTGATCGAACTCGAACTCAGTAAGGCAAACTAGTGTCAGCCATCCGTTTCTTCAGGGGAGGAGCCTCTAAAAGCGCTGGTTGACAGGTCCGGGCAAAGTCGAAAGGCTGGGTTCCGTTTTTTTGATGAAGTTTTCATTTACAGATATCCGGGAGTAAAAATACGATGCAGGTAAAAAAAATTACAGGAAGCGGACTGACGGCGTTTTTGGCGATTGCTCTTTTTGCGTTTGTCAGTACAGGGAGTGCCCAGGAGGCCTCAAAAACAGATGGTGCAGCGGATGCGAATGCTTCAGAGGTTGAAGTGGTACTGGAGGACCAGGGTGCTGCCCAGCTGGCTGACCTGGAGGGGCAGGCAAAAAAAGGAGATGTCAGTGCACAGGTTCGCCTGGGTATTGCCTATGCTGAAGGCATTGTCGTTCAGAAAGATTCCAAACGGGCTGCAGACTGGCTGACAAAGGCTGCCAGACAGGGCAATGTACTGGCTCAGTCAATGCTGGCAGACAAGTATTACAATGGGCGGGGTGTCAAACAGAATTATGCCGAGGCTGCGAAATGGGCGCAAAAAGGAGCGGCGGCCGGCAACCCGGAAGCACAGATGATTCTTGCCAATCTGTATAAAAAGGGGCTGGGTGTCAAACAGAATTATGCAAAAGCAGTCGAGCTCTACAAAAAGTCGGCAGAAGCAGGTGAGACCTTTTCCATGTACAGCCTGGGGCTAATGTACGAGGAAGGTCTGGGTGTCGAAAAGAACAGGGAACAGGCAATAGAATGGTATACAAAAGCAGCGGAAAAGGATAATACGCTCGCTCTGGAAAGACTGGCAAAAATACTGGGCGAAACTGAAAGCTGTGAATGAGTGCCGCTCAATATCACTTCAGCATCTGAAAGCGGTTTCAGTACTGTTGTGAGTTGCACGCTGTTTCCGGGGAGTCGGGCATCCGGAAGTGATGCTGGCCGGAAAATGACCCTGTCCGCTCACTGGAAGCGGAGTGCTTTTGCACGAAGGCACTCTGGATATTTCTGGCCTGCCCGGATCATTCTGTGTGCCAGGCATCAGAATGATCCGGTGTTCATGTGTCGTTCGGGAGTGCTCTGGCTGCAGGCGGGAAAAGGCTGTAAAAAAAGAAGTGGCAATAGGGTCACCGCTTTTGAAACGAATGGATGAGGCTCAATGCGTTTTTTCCTGAATTATGCTCTTGTGTTGTTTCTTGTTCTTGGCGCACCGCCTGTTGCGGCTGATGACGACTATGCCGCTGGCTCGCAGTTCCTGGAGCAGAAGCAGTACACAAGGGCAATCGAAGCCTTCAGGCGGGCAGATGCCAAAGGGGATGAACGTGCGACCCTTGCCCTTGGCAAAATGTATGTCTTTGGTGACGGCGTGCAGATAAACCGCAGGGCGGGAGCTGCCCTTTTGCTTCGTGCGGCGGAGAAGCGCTCTGCCGAAGCACAATATCTGCTGGGGGCGATGTATTTTGATGGGGTAGGCGTCGTTGCAGATGATGCAAAGGCGCTTTTCTGGATATGGGAGGCTTCGGAAAACGGCTCACTTGATGCGCAGCACGCGCTGGCGGGCATGTACATGTCCGGTCGGGGTGTGGACAAAAATGAACGCGAAGCCGTGAGGTGGTATCTGCGGGCGGCCAATGCGGGGCATGCGGAATCCCAGATTGTGCTGGGTACGATGTTTGCGACCGGAAGACTGGTACGGAAAAATGAGGCGACAGCCTACGACTGGTTTAAAAAGGCGGCTGAAAGCGGAAATGCGCTGGGGCAGCGCCATATGGGGATTCTGTATGCAACAGGTCTTGGCACAAAAAAAGATGATGCAGCGGCTTTTTCATGGTACAAAAAAGCCGCTCTTCAGGGAGATGCCGTAGCCCAGCGCAATCTTGGTGTCTATTACACAACAGGCCGGGGTGTCAAAACGGATTTCAGGGAAGCCGCAGCGTGGTATCGAAGAGCAGCCCTGCAGGGTGATGACAGGGCGCAGTATGGTCTGGGTGCGCTTTATGCGCGCGGTGCAGGCGTTCCCCGGGATGATGCGCAGGCCGTCCTGTGGTATCGTCAGGCCTCGCGTCGCCTGCCTGACGCCCAGTATGCCCTGGGTCTGATGTATTCACAGGGGCGCGGCGTTGAAAGAAACGCCCAGCAGGCGGTATCCTGGTATCAGAAGGCTGCGGAGCAGGGTTATGCAAGAGCACAGTTCAACCTGGGGCTGATGCTGGATTCCGGCCAGGGTGTCCGTTCCGATCCTGAAGCGGCAACCATCTGGCTGATCAGGGCAGCGGAAAACAATATCAAGGACGCACAGTCCTATGTCGCATACCGGTATGCGCAGGGCATAGGGGTCCAGCAGGATGACCGGAAAGCGGTTTTCTGGTACGAAAAGGCTGCGCAGGGCGGTGATGTCAAATCGCAATACAATCTCGCGGTCATGTATCTGTGGGGGCGAGGTGTCAGTCCGGATGACAGAAAGGCTGCTGAACTCTTTCTGAAAGCGGCTGAGCAGGGTGATTTCCGGGCCCAGCACTCTTTGGGCGCCCTGTATGAGGAGGGCCGCGGTGTAAGAAAGAATTATGATACGGCTGCCATGTGGTACGCCCGTGCTGCAGCAACCGAATATGCCCGCGCAAGAAAAGTGCTCTATGGAGAAGACCGTCCGGTTCCTGCCGGTGAAGTCAGAGTGGAAGACGCAATGGCAGAGGGGCAGCCGAGAGTGCTGCAGCCGCATGTATTTACGCCGTTACGCATGGAGGACATGCCCCAGGCAGGGGGAGCACCCGATGTTGCCAGATAGGGAATGCCGTCCTGTTTTTTTTTTGAAGAAACCGCTTATCCTGTCTTTACAGGACACTGCGTTTTCAGGAAGAGAGTTCTCTTGCGATAACAGATCTCAAAATGATTTCTGAAGAAGCTCGTGGAAAGAGTTTTTTCGGGTGAATTCAACCCGTTGCCAGTTTTGGCAAGCAAAAGGAAAGGAAGCAGCAATGCGAACAGTTTTATCCATGATTTTCAGTGTAATGGCGCTTGCAGCCTTTGCAGGTGCAGCATCAGCACAGGACAGGGAAGTTTTGTTTGATGAAACTTTGCCCTCGGGAGTGAGAGTGCAGATACTCAGTGTAGGAGCTGGCATCTCTCCTTCTGCGACCTCCAGTGTCACGGTCCATTATCGTGGAACGCTGGTTGATGGCAAGGAGTTCGACAGTTCCTATTCCCGTGGCAATCCGGCCACTTTTACCCTGGACAGAGTCATCCGTTGCTGGACTGAAGGTTTGCAGAAAATTCCGGTAGGAGCCCAGGCGAGGCTGACCTGTCCTCCTGCAACTGCCTATGGCCAGCAGGGTGCGAGAGGTATTCCGCCAAACAGCACGCTGATTTTTGAAGTAGAACTGCTTGGCATAAACTGATTGGGAATGCCTCGTATTCCCGGGCATGTTTTTTTGCTGAAGTCCGGTGCAATGTCGGATCCTTTTACGCAGGTGGGTCAGTTGCCCTTCCCTGCAGGGGGGCTGCCACTTGCAGACAAGGGTGAACACTTCATTTGACCAGTGATGTTTCGCAGGTCCTGGCAGATCCGGAAGTTTCAGAGATTGCAGTCCTGGGCGCGATATTGCCTGCCGTCTGTGTTGTTTTTTTTGTAAATGCAGCTGTCGCATGTTGTCAGAACGCTTCATTTATGCGGAGATACCGTCTCTTTTTTATCTTTTTTTTAAAAAAAGGGTGGAACAGACTGTTTTTTAGGTTGTGGTACATACGTTATCAGTTAAAATGGACATCCGCCCTTTGATAAACCATTACGGAAGACAGAATATGAGAGCTGGAAAAAAAGCCCTCCTTATCATATGTGTGCTGTTTCAGGCAATGCTTTTGTTTACGCTGGCACCGACTGGCTCTGTGAAAGCCAAATCCCTGAACGATTTATGTGTTAACTGTGTTGAAGGTGACCCGCTGCAGGATGCAATAGACAGTTTCTATCGCAAGGAATACGATCTGGCGTTCCTGCTTTTCCAGAAGTTTGCTTCTGAGGGTAACATCAGTGCCCAAAACAATCTCGGTATTTTGTATGAGCGCGGTCTTGGGGTTGAGCGCAATGAAAAACTTGCAGTGGACAGCTACAGAAAGGCTGCAAAAGCAGGGCTTGCGCAGGCGCAGTTCAACATGGGCAGAGTGTATTCCGCCGGAATTGGCGTGACACAGGATTATGTCAAGGCAGCGGACTGGTATCGCATGGCGGGTGTCCGTGGTCATGCCGAGGCGCAGAACAATCTGGCCGTTCTCTTTCAGAACGGTCTTGGTGTAAGCAAAAATTACACGCAGGCCGCAGAGTGGTTCCGCCTCGCTGCGGTGCAGGGTCTTGCTGAATCCCAGAACAATCTGGGCGCATTGTACAGGTCCGGATTGGGGGTCCCCCAGAACAATGCCTGGGCGCGCGACTGGTTTTCCAAGGCTGCAGAGCAGGGTTATCCGCTTGCACACTACAATTTGGGTGTTCTTCACGAATACGGCATAGGTGTCCGCAAGAACTATCAGCAGGCAGTGAAATGGTACAGGCAGGCTGCTGACAGCGGTTACAGTGTTGCGCAGTACAAGCTTGGCATGATGTATGAGCGGGGCTATGGGGTGTCAAAAGATGATGCCACGGCATTCATCTGGTTCTTCAGTGCGGCCGAGCAGGGGCATGTTGATTCGCAGAATGCGGTTGGCGTAATGTATTATGCCGGCAAGGGAGTGGTTCAGGATCTGGTTCAGGCGTATCGCTGGTTTTCCAAGGCAGCGGATCAGGGCCTGCCTGTTGCGGAGAACAATCTCGGGCTGATCTTTGAAAACGGTATTGGCCAGCAGCAAAGCCATGTCAAGGCAGCCATTCATTATCGCAGAGCTGCCATGATGGGCAATCCCGAAGCCCAGTACAATCTGGCCAGGCTCTATATGCACGGCCTGGGTCTTACGCAGGATGATGCAAGAGCCGTGATCTGGCTGCGCAGTGCAGCCGAGCAGGGTATGGCCAGTGCCCAGAACAATCTTGGGTTCATGTATGCGCGTGGTCTTGGTGTGCGCCAGGATGATGTTCAGGCGGTGTACTGGTACAGTATGGCGTCCGAGCAGGGACTGCAGGAGGCCCAGTTCAATCTGGCCAGCATGTATTATGCGGGACACGGTGTTGTACAGAATTATGCAAAGGCGCATTTGTGGTATGAAAAGGCTGCGGCCCAGCGCATGGTTGAAGCCCAGAACAATCTTGGGCTGATGTATGAGCGTGGCATAGGTGTTCCCCGCAAGGAAGAGCAGGCTGTTGCCTGGTATCGCAAGGCGGCTGAACAGGGTCATGCGGACTCCCAGAACAATCTGGCCAACATGTATTACAGCGGGCGCGGGGTCAAGCATGACATGGCGCGTGCTTTTGTCTGGTATCACAAGGCAGCGGGCCAGGGTTTTGCTCCGGCGCAGAACAACCTTGGCGTGATGCATGAAAGAGGAATGGGCAACAGCCAGTTTACTGCCCAGGCGATTGAGTGGTATCGAAAGGCCGCTGACAGCGGTTCGGCGGCAGCCCAGTTCAATCTTGGCAGAATGTATGCTGCCGGCATTGGATTGCCCCAGGATTTACAGCAGGCGGCAGGCTGGTATGCCAAGGCTGCTGAACAGGGGTATGCGGAAGCACAGAACAATCTCGGTGTCCTGTACTACGAAGGAAAGGGTGTCATGCAAAGCCACGCACAGGCAGCAGACTGGTTCCAGAGAGCGGCAGCACAGGGCATAGCTGAGGCCAAGACCAATCTCGGCAACCTGTATGTCAGTGGTCAGACTGTTCATTTTGTCAGAGGAGCCTAAACGCAGTTTCTTCAGGTCCCGGTACAGACGGGACCTATTGTCCTAACGCTGTTCTATCAGGTAAATGACGCAGTTCCTCGCACCAGTCTTCAAAAGGAAAAAAGTCACGCGGTTTGCGTGGCTTTTCTGCGTTGTCTGTTTTGCTTTGAGACCCGATTTTGTGCTGGCAGATGACTATGCACAGGGTGTTGCTTTTCTCAAGAAGGAAGAATATACAAAGGCGTTCAGTATTTTCAGCCGTTTTGCTGAAAAAGGTGTTGTCAGCGCACAGGCTGCGCTTGGTGCCATGTACTACAGTGGCAGTGGCATACCGGTTGATCATGAAAAAGCTGCGCAGTGGTATCAGAAGGCGGCAGAGCAGGGAGATGTTGAGTCCCAGTTCAAGCTGGGTGAGATGTATGAAGATGGCGAAGGTCTTGAAAAAGATGTCTATCTGGCAGCTTACTGGTATGAAAAAGCCGCACTGGGTGGTTTTGCAAGAGCGCAGTGGAGTCTTGGCGTTTTTTATTCCGAAGGAACAGGCGTTCCCCAGGATGACGCGGTTGCTCTGGGCTGGTTTCAAAAGGCGGCTGATCAGGGTTTGCCTGAGGCCCAGGCCAGTCTCGGCGTATTCTATTCCGAAGGTCGGGCGGTCGAGCAGAGTGCGACCAGGGCCTTTGGCCTTTATCTTCAGGCGGCAGAACAGGGGTTTTCGATGGCTCAATATGAACTGGGTAATGCTTTCAGGGACGCCCAGGGTGTAGAGCTTGATTATGAGCAGGCGCTTTCCTGGTATCAGAAGGCGGCAGAGCAGGGTTATGCGGATGCCCAGTACGCGATTGGACAGTTGTATATGCTTGGGCAGGGTGTGGCAGAAAGTGCCGAGCAGGCATTCCTCTGGTTTTCCAGGGCTGCGGAGCAGGGCTTGCCCAAGGCACAGACGAATATCGGTCTGATGTATGCCATTGGTCAGGGAGTTGACAGGAATTTGCCTGAAGCAATGAAGAACTTCAGAAAGGCTGCTGACCAGGGTTTTCCGGAGGCGCAGTATTTTCTTGGAGATCTGTACTATACGGGTGAAGGCGTTCCTGCGGATGACAGGGAAGCTTTAAAGTGGTTTCTGAAGGCAGCCAGGCAGGGTCTGCTTGAGGCACAGGACATGCTGGGGCTGATGTATACGAGAGGTCACGGTGTCCAGCGGGATCACAAGCGGGCTGTTGCGTGGTTTTCTCTGGCGGCAGGGCACGGCTATGCGGAATCCCAGAACAACCTTGGTTTCATGTATTCACGTGGACTTGGTGTGGATCAGGATTTTGAAAAGGCAGTGATGTGGTATCGCAAGGCTGCAGAGCATGATTTGCCCCAGGCGCAGTTCAACCTTGGGGGCATGTATCTGCGTGGTGATGGCGTCAAGCAGAACTATCATGTGGCACTGGAGTGGTTCAGAAAAGCGGCTGACCAGGGAATGGAAGAGGCCCAGGAGAGCATAGAGCGTATTTTGAGAAGAGGCCAGAAGGCGACTCGTGAAGACATGAGTATTTAAAAGTCCATGTTTTTGAAAACGGATTTTGCAGTCTTTCAGACAGCTTTGATCTGATGTTCCTCCTTGAACGGGTGCTGTCTTTGTCTGTGACGTATCGTGATTTGCCGCTTTTCATTTCAGCCACTTTTCTCTGAAAGCAGGGGGTCTGCCGGTGGCACCACCCGTTCCGGACTGATTCCTGCGAATTACATTTTTTCGAAACTGGCATAGACAGGTTCCCCCATCAACCGTTTTTTCCGATTTGAGGATTCTTTGCGATGGAATCATTTTGCACAACAAAAAAAAGGAAATGGTACAAGTCGCCTGTCTCTACGGCCATCCTGCTTTGCCTCTTCCTTGTTTTTTCATCGCATGTGTGGGCGCAGGCACCGGCACCGGCGGGGCCTCAAACGCCTCCAGCAGACATTCCTGCAGCCGAGGAGACCGAACCGGAGGAGCCCAAACCAAACGAAGTTACCTTTCCCAATGGTGTTAAAATGGAGGTGCTGGTAGAGGGTTCAGGTCCCAAGCCTCCTCCCAATGCGGTTGTTCACATTCAGTACATCGGCCATTTGGAGGATGGTACGGAATTTGCCCGGTCCTACGCCCGTCGTCTGCCGACCATCTACGCACTGTCAGATGTTATCGGCTGCTGGCAGACGGGCATACCGGAAATGAATGTCGGTAGCAAGGCAAAGTTTACCTGTCCACCAGGTTCAGCCAATGCACACAGACCGGTTGATTTTATCTGGGGTAACACGACACTGTATTTTGTCATTGAGCTCATAGGCGTTGTCCGGTAGGCTCTTTGGCCCGCTTTTGTTTTTTTGATACGGGTATCGTTATATTCCCTTTGCAGGAGTTTAACAACATTTCAGTCAAGGTTCGACAGTCAACTGGCCCTCCTTTCAGGACGGGGTCTTCACCGGAGGTAATGATGAAAATAGAGATAAGAGATGTATTCGGAAAAATGTTGTTTTCTCAGGAAATTGAGGGTAATACGCTTATAAAAACGATAGAGGCAGCGCTTTCATCCGGTATTTCGCTGGAAAACGCGAATTTTGAAGGTGCTCACTTGATGGGAGCAAAGTTATCCGGTGCAAATTTATCCGGCGCAAATCTTTCTCGGGCAGCCCTGTTTCGTGTTGATTTTTCAAATGCCACTCTGAAAAACGCCAATTTTTCCTATGCCAGCCTGGCAGGCGTGAGCATGATCGCAGCAGATTTGACGGGAGCCAGTTTCAGCCGTGCCGTTCTGGAGATCGGAAAGTTCAGTCAGGCGAATCTGTCCGGTTCTGATTTGACTTATGCCGTTCTGGATGCAGCGGACCTGACAGGCGTCAATCTCAGCCATGCCAATCTCAGTAACAGCAGGTGCAGAAGAACTTCTTTTTTGCAGACAAACTGTAAGCATGCCCGTTTTGACGGGGCTGATCTTGTCTCAAACAACTTTGCAGAATCTGATCTTACCGAGTCAAGCATGATAAAAACAGCGCTGAGAGGGTCGAGTTTTGCTGATGCAAAGCTCACGCGTGCCAATTTGACTGATGCGACTGTCTATCGCGTAGAGTTTGTTCGTACAGACTTGCAGGGTACCGTTTTTTCAGGTGCTGAATTTACCGATGTCGACCTGACCGGTGCCAGCATCAGTCAGGATGCGCTGTCCGCTGTCCGTGTAAAAGAGGTGATTCTGAAAAGGGTCTAGATTCTGGACTTGACGGACAATCGGCATCATTGAATACGGCCCTCTTCGCAAAGCGGGCCGTATTCGTTTCCGGAATTTTTCAGTGCAGTCAAACCGGAATATCTTTTGCTGATTCCGTGGAATCCGAATATCCGTTTCAGGCGTCAACTGCCGCTTCCTGAAGGACAGCCTTTCCACTGAAGGGCAGAGCTGAAAGTCTCAATATAAAATGCTTTAAAAGCAGCGTTTTCATCAATCCTCAAAAGCCACAGTCCTTCCTTTCCGCTGTGCTGTTTTTTGATGCACTACAGGCGTCCAATACCGCTTTCAGTCGTTTTCATTCAAAAATATCGCGTCACGACTCCTGCTGAAGTGCGTTAAGATTTGAATATTTCAGTCAAGTGTGGCACAATAGAACAGTCAAGATAATGAAAGGAGCTGTTCAATGAGCGCAAAAAACAGTACTGAGAGAAAAGGATCACCAAAGTCTGTTCCGGATTCCGTTTTTATCACAAAAGCGGTTATCGCATTTCTCCGGAAATTTATTACGGAGACCATGGCAAAAAGGCTTGTTGGAATTGTGCTGATTGCTGCTGGCATCCCGGATTCGCAGATCAGGGAGGCAACGGGACTGAGTGCCGGAAGCCTTCATGCATTCAGGAAGATTTTAGGAAGTGGCAACATTGACGGGTTGTTTGTAGTCGGATATGAAAGAAGTGGCAAAGCCCCTAAAACCAAAGGATTTGAGGAAGCAATCACAGATGAATTGAACAGGAACAGTTATCGCACCCGCCAGCAGATCGCCGACATGATATTGGACAGGTTTGGCATCAGCCTGTCAGTTACTGCGGTGGCAAGGTTCCTTAAGAAAAACAGATCAAAAGACTGAAAAACATTGCTTTCCCGGCCTGGACAGGTGTTGCTGTCTTAATCCCTGTTGTCGCATGATTTTATTGGCGCTGTAAAAAAACGCAATAAAACAGTCTCTTACTTTTTCCCAGTTGAGGCCCACTGGAAGTCATGAGATGGGGACCTTCAATACATTTCCGAAAGCGGTGTCCTGGAAAGCCAGTATCTTCTCTGTGTGCATGTCGCTCAGGAGTCCCCGCAGTGCTGAAATGTGCATCAAAAAATAATACTGCAGTCACAACTTCACATATATCACGGCACAAGAAGCCTGAACAGTGCCGCAAAATACTCATTGCTGTCTGCCGAAAAGTCCATTCACTCATTTGAGGACAGTGACTGACCGTTATGGATTTGACGGAGGAGTTGTGAAAATTCTTCCATACATGGCTCCATGTTCATCGCACTCTTAGTGGGCAATTTTGATTGTTGGTCAAAAGCGGATTACGCTGGAAATATTACAGCTCGTTTTATGAATTTTCGAAGGTCATACACACGTATAAAGGGTGTCGGTAATGTTTGCCAGGTGCTTCTGTGATAGGTTCATTTGTGATGCAGTACAAATTTTTGAGCTTCAACCATGTAAGACAGCGCTGTTGACTTAAGAGTTCGCTCAGTTTAAACTGCCTTCTTTGCAAACTGACTGACTAAAGGAGGGTGAATGCTGCGTCCAAAAGCGGTTTTGAGAAGCGGAGCCCGTCTGTCAGATCACCTGGCGATTGCGCATCTTGCCAGGTATAGCCCACTTTATCGTGTGCGTGAACTTCTGAGTGAGTTGGGTTTGCAAAGTAAACGAAAAAGAGGTTTGCCAGCCGAGGTTGCTTTTTTTTACGTGCTCTCACTATGCTTGTACCGGAATCTATCACAGGAAGAGGTTTTGCGTATAGTTGTTGAAGGACTTCGGTCTGTCTATGGTGACGAGGTTGAGGACATTGTTCCGACGAAACGGCGGTATCACGGCGCCGCCCCCGGTTGGGTCCCCTTCCCCCTGGGGTTGTTGATTCCGGGGGCCTTCGTCCTT
>Ga0099364_10012980_pt1 | contig 11208 bp, 9 predicted proteins | sample TergutTh196P3_FD_73070 | JGI IMG/M metagenome (GOLD analysis project Ga0099364, IMG submission 73070) | Microcerotermes parvus P3 segment gut microbial communities from Pointe-Noire, Republic of the Congo - Th196 P3 | ecosystem: Host-associated > Arthropoda: Insects > Digestive system > Gut ... | reverse complement strand
TATCGCCGTCATAGTCTCGCAATAAATGTGGGTCGGCTATTTCAATCTCGCCATAATCATCATCGGACAACAGTAAAAAAGCTTTCAAAAATCTCGTAAGGTCGCCCATATCGCGCTCATCTGCAAAGAAGAGCCGAAATACAACATCGCTTTTAACAGGCAAAATCGCCTTTATAATTCTACTGCTCAAAATAACACCTCGCTTTCTGTAATATTATTTTAGCATATTTGCTCTTGAAAGTCAACCAATAAATTTATATATAACACCACCGCCCGACAAACTGCCGGACGGTGTAATTTATTCAGCCATCATTATTATGGACAACAAGAAACAAATCCGTCTTGAATAGTTTCGCCGCATTTATAGCAATTTTACAATCGGAGTAGTTCTTTCTTTTTTGTATCAAAATCTTCTTGCGTGATAACACCATCGTCCAGTAGCTTTTTGAATTTTATTAATTCGTCTGTGCTACTTAGTCTGGGTTGTAAAAACCCAACAGTTGCACGTATGCTATTAGGGTTCGATAGTTTGTTGAGCTGAAGCTTCGCGATAACGACAATTGCAGTAAAAAACAGACTCATTAAATATAGGCTTGAGCCAATAGAAAGTACATCATGTGACGAGTATATAATTAAAAGCAGAAGGAGGGCGGAAAGAGCCGCTATACCATTAATGAAGAAATATTTTAAACAGCCTTTAAAATCATAAATAGATGAAGAAAATAGTTTAAAAGCCATAACCCCCATTACTATTATATCGGCAAGAAAAGCGAAGCCTAAAAAGCGTATAAAACCGCCGTTCTCAATTTTGTTTATTTCGATTAGTCCAGAATATCCAAAAGCTGACACCTCAATTTCACCTATGAGTAAATTAAACCCCGACATCACCACTGCAGCGTTATATCCACGAACGAAAAGTATTGGTGCAAACAAAAAGACCAATAATAGCACACCAACAATAATTAAAAGGATAAGCCCTGTTTGTTTTTCTTGCTCGTTTGCGCCTAACGCTTTATTGCTGATACCTGTTTGATTATCAATGCCCGCCCGTCTATAAATATTTCTTATTGGGTTATTACCGGCGGCGGCAACGGAGGTTGCGGCAAAAATTTCACCGCAACTTGTGCAAAATTTTGAACTTTCAGAGCTTACCTCTTTGCAATTTAAACATGTTTTCATAGTTGGTCTCCTCACAAATAAATTATTCAAGCTTTATGCTTCATTAAATCATACCATATTCTTCCAAAAAGCGCAATAGCGACAAAGAAAATTCGTGATTATATATATATATATATATATTGTTGAATATTTTTGTGGAGTTTGACGGACAATTGACGGACAGTTGACAATTGACAGTTGAGAGTTGACAGTTATTGTAGGGGGACGGGCTTGCCCGTACCGAATTTACCGCAAAACAAAAACCGCCTTTTCAGGGCGGTTTTTTCTAATTCGCGAGCTATTGACAAATAAGAAGAAATGTGATATGATAAAAGTGTAAGATTAGTTATTTTAATTCGCCAAAAGGCAATCAAAGCTTTACGAGCTATAGAAATGAGGTTTTTAACAATGTTTACTTTTGAAATTCGATTTTTCCCAAAGACGTTTGAGGAACCTTTCATTGATACGTTTGATGAAGCCATGTGGGATTTTTGGGCAGCTTTATCAATCAACGGTCAAATACTCCCCACTAACGAGCATACGATAAAGCACAATGACCATTATGCCCTGCGAGTTGTAGCACCGCAAATGGATTCACTTGACAAAAAGCATTACAACAAATACTGCAAAATAAGCATTGAGTCTGTTACAGAAAAATCTAAAATACCGCCGGAAATTCATTTTATCGGCATAAATTATGATGCCGGTAAATGTTGTGCGTGCGAAAATCCAAGCCACTATATATTGCATATTCCCTATGGCTCAGCCGGTTATCCGGTTCTCTGCGGAAACTGTGAAATGAGCGTTCCGCTTCATAAATTGCCGAGAACTTACGACGAGAATCAAGAGTTTCATGATGTTTTGTGTTGGTGGAAAGTTTATAAGTCATGTGATAAGCAATTTATGGTTGGAATAGGTGAGCGACACGCATATAAAATGATGAACGACCCCAACAGCCATCTATCAGAAGAGGGATTGCGGATTTGCACTCTTTGGGAAGAACTTGTGAAAAAGCCGTTTTATTATTTTCTTTTCAAATACTATAAGAAAAACAAGCCAACTTGCCCGAAGTGTGGGGAAAATTGGGTTAATGATAATGGTAACTTCAACTACAATTATGTTTGTGAAAAATGTCGTTTAGTTTCAAACGATTTATAAATATTAAAAGTTTCGTCCGTTAAGGGGTACATGTTTTGTCGCATTGAACAGCCACAGCTATATTTTTATTTGCGCCCGTGAAAAATAGAGGATAAAAGACACCCCCCACAACTGACTGAATGGCAAACTTAGAAAAGTACACTATATGTGGTTCTTCTGCCATCGTCCAAATAAAATCATAGACACACAATACAGCTACTAAAACAACCAATATGGATAGGTTAACCCTTATAATTTTTGCTTTTGAAATCTTTTTGCAGTGCGCTATTCCCAAACAGCCAACGAAGATAAGATAAAAATCAACAGCGAGCATAAGAATAGTATGTATAACGACCACAATAACAGGCAAACCGGAAACGAGGGAAACCCAAAAAATGAAGTTTGCGAATCCGATTTCTACTAAAGAGGGAGTTTTAACACACTGCACAACAATACCAAAGATTATTGCGAGTATTCCGCAAACTCTTAAATAGTTTCTCCCTGGAGCATTTGTGACAGAATTGTCATTAATTTTTTCTTTTTCTTCAAACATCAACTCTCCTTGTAAACATCGTGTAGCATTTTCTTTATGCTGGATATAACGGCTTTGTGGTCTACTGTCAGCCTATCTCTGAAGGAGGGTTCGTTCGTTTCTATGTATTTAATGTTATTGTTTATTCCATTTACACTTAACGGTTTATAGTTCCTTGTAAATCACCAAGGTTTTGTTGATTTCTTAAAATCAACATATTCTTTAACTGTAAATTGAGGTATTTGGAGTTGCACATTATTAATACTGTCAATATATTTCATTTTTGACATTCTTTTATTTGCTTGTTTCACACGATTTGAAACAAACAAACCGCGCCCAGTTAATACTGCAAAATTACATTGGAAAGTTTTTAAATTATCGCAAGTGTTGTATATAATTATGTTTTCACTATCTCTATTCGCTCCAAATACTAATTCAAATATAATTTTGCCTAACAGCGATATCATCGAAGATGAATTTGGATTCAATCTTGTAGAATTAAGTATTTCAGTCCAAATTCTTCCATCACCAAAACCTACGGATGCTCCAAAAATACGAATTTTTTCAGGCAAAGGGTACAGCGGATACAACAAATCGGTGTAATTAACCAAGTTGGTTTTAATTATTTCTGATTGTATCGTTTTGTTGTATGAAAATTCACGATTTTTTATATGCGTGTTTATTCCAACTCCTAAAACAATATCGTTATTACGCAGTGTGCCGTGAGGATAAAGAATGGTTGGGTGGCTGTCGGGATAAATCTCTCTAATAAATTTTTCAAAATTATTAGTATAATTTAATACAATGAATATCGTCTTTTCGATTTCAATGTTATCAAAGTATTTTTTGATATTACTATAGTCGGGTGTACAGTGTTTTTCTTTATGTTTTAAATATGTTAAAAGATTTTCTCTAATGTCATAATAACACTTTAAAAAAACACTAACATCATTGTAATTTTTATTTTCTGTAATAATTCCAAGTTTTCTTTCGAGGTCTGCCCAACTTTCTATATTAAATAGCCGTTCTTTTTTTATATCATCTTTAAACTTAAGGACATCTTCATCATTACTTGGCGTGATAACATAAGTATCTAAGAAACTTCGGTAACTTGTGTCAAGTCTGGTTGCAATGTCAAAACCATTTCCAATTATCCAAAGAAATTCCTTCATCTTTTACTACTCTCCTTTACTGAATACGTCATTGTAGCACGCTTCGACAAAAAAATCAAGAGATTAAATAAAAATCTGTGTTTTTGCCAAAATCAAGCAGAGTTCGAGGAAAGAATTTGTTAGTTTTGTTTCAAAAATTAACAAAACAGGCGGCAATAATTGCCGCCTGTTTTAAAACGTTACTTATGATGATTGGTTATAAAAAACCTATTTTTGACCGTTTTCATAGCTTTCAATCATTTTGCGAACCATTTGTCCACCGATAGAACCGGCTTGTTTAGATGTTAAATCACCGTTATAACCGTTTTGTTTGAGCGGAACGCCTTGTTCGTTGGCGGCTTGCATTTTGAGGTTGCTCAATGCTGCTTTACTGCTACCATTTTTAGCCATTTTAAAATTCCTCCATATTAGAAGCAAATATAACTTCAATAATCAATTCAAAAGCGCAAATCGCTTTCGTGTTAGTATTATAACACATGAGATTTTTAATATGAGCGGTAATTTTTTACTTGTGCTTTTGGAAAAAATATGATATACTTAAATAAAGAGGGGGCGTGCCTGAAAATATGAAGATTAAAACTTTGTTATCGTTGATTGTCGTTTTGTTTATTATAACCCTCAATGTTGTGTTTACACCGCTTATTGTAAACGCAACGACGGCAAAAGCGCAAAGCCGATTCAACGAATATTTAGAATATTTTTCAAATGAACAAATTTTTAACCTCGAGCAGTGCTTCGAGGGTTTTAACGCTGTTATTGACAATATTTTGGAAAACGACACACTGCTCAATTCACTTGCTAATCGCGATTTTGATGAGAGCGCGCAAAGCTTGGCGGATGCTTATGTTTCCGATTCAATGGGGATTGTCGGGCTTGCTGTTGTCGACACGGGTGATGTGGGTTCATCGTTGCACGATATTATGCTGTTCGCCGGTTTAAACTTTGAGGGGGCTTTTATCGCGGCTGAAAGTTTGAACGAACGTCTCTTTTATTGTATAAAAGAAAATGACGAAACTCACTATATCTTAACTAAAAGAGAACTCGCGAGTGACATCTATCTCGTGGCACTTTTCAGCGCGCTTGATTTAGACGGCTTTGTCGCGGCTTCGGCGTTTCGAGGAAATGGGCGCACTATACTCATTGACCCCCACGGTGTTGTTTTAGATTTAGAGCTTGTTGAAAATATTGAGAACTTAGACAGACCCGAATATAACGAGCTTAAAGCGCGCATGACCGATGACAACTATGTTTTAGATGATGAGTGGGTTTATTTTTCTGTCGGAAATAAAGAAAGAATGGCTTTCATCAATGCGGCAGGGGACAGCGGTTGGTATACCGTCGCGCTCAGCGATGTTGAGCTTGCTTTTGACTTTTCGAGGGCGGCTGTCGAGAATACAAAAATACTTTCACGGGTTATAGCGTTGGCGTTTTCGGCGATTGCCGTGTTTGCCGTGCAGTTGTTTTTTAAGCCGCTTGACACTGTCGAAAAAGTTGTTCAAAGCCTTAAAAGGGGCAATCGAGGGGCGCGCATAGACATTCCCTCAAAAAATGAATATGGAGAGCTTGCCGCCACAATCAACGCGCTGTCTGACAAGGCGGCTCTGAGCGAAGCGCGGTATAAAGCCGCCGTTGAAATGTCGAACAATATTATTTTTGAGTGGAACCTCTCAACCCAAAAAGTCAAATTTTGCAACAACTTAAATAAGAAGTTTTCGTTCAAGGCGGTGTCGGATTATTATTCAGACAGCTTTCTTGCAAACTGCAACGTCCACCCTGATGATGCCGCACGCTACGCCGCTGATTTTGAGGGCATAGCTAAAGGTGAACCCCTTGAGCGCGCGGAATATCGAATCCAAAATGTTTTTGGGGACTATGTTTGGCTTCTCATGAAAACGGCTTGTGTTTTTGCCGATGAGGATAAAATTATAGTCGGGGTATTGGCTGATATTGAACACATTAAGAAAGACGAGCCGCTTAACATGAATGTCGGTTTTGACGCGCTGACCGAAACATTTAACCGTGAGACGTTAGAAACCATTATTAACCGTGAGCTTGGGCGTTTGAGCGAAAACAAAAATCGACTCGCGCTCTTGTTTGTTAACATCGTTGCGCTAAAACAATATAACGATGAGTTCAGCCGCGCCGTGGGTGACAGAACGTTGAAATTTGTTGCCGCGACAATTGAAGAGATGATTTACGGATTTGGAGTAATCGGGCGATTTAGCGGCGATGACTTTGTCGCGTGCATACGAAACTCCGACATTAATTCACCTGACAAAATTGCACGTGATTTAATCGAAAAACTTAAAATCGGGTTCACCTGCGACGAAGCAGGAAGACTAACCATAAACGTCTGCATAGGCATAGTGACGGCAAGCAATCACTCAAAAAAAGCGATTGAGCTTATTAATACGGCAGAAAAGGCAATGCTAAAAGTTAAGGAAAACGAGAAATCGGGGTATGGGTTTGGGGTGTGATAGCAATGCGCATAATTAAAATATGCACAATGTTGCCTTGCGAAATTACGCTTTAATTGTACAATATGCCGAATTTTGCTGAATTTTTAATCTCTATATTGCTTTTGTCAAAAAATTATGTTATAATTATAGCCAAATAATAGCTATCCGAAAGCTATCGTGCATATAATACAAGGCGCAGAGGAGAAAAAACAAAAAATGGGGGAAATAGTCTTAAATAACCCTGACGGAAAAGAAATAAGAAGATTGTCCGTTTCAGAATGTGTTAGCTTAAATAAAATGCTCTCTAAAATGAGAGAAGCTTACGATAGACATCCTTATAATGTTGAATTGGTGATTGTGTTTAGAGGAACAAAAAATCGAGCGAAAAAATATTACACAGAAACCGAAAACGAAGATTTTATAATCATTCCCGGCGAAAAAGACGATATCCACGTTGAAATCAGTAATGCTATGGACTCTTTTGAACATCGTTTTTCTGAAATTGATGGATTTTGTGCGGCACCCTTCCATAATCATCGACAAGCGACAACTTTTGGGTATGATGATATTTGCAATTTGATTGATTATGACTATATGCATGAGATGTTTCTTGACTCGCATAAATTTATTTTCATTGTTTGGAAAACACCTGAATTCATCGAACTATCAAAGTCTGACAAAAAACGTCACAGAAAAAGAATAGATGAATTATCTAAAGAAATCAGCAAGCGATATTTTAACGATTATTTAGAATTAATGAAAGAGTATGATAATATCAGCGATATACATAAAATAACTTCAATTCATGAGAGATTTTATAATTTGTCATATAAAATAAAAGATGAACTCTGGGAAAAAATGAACGTTGAAAATGATTTTAATATTTTATCAGTTCGGACACCTAAGTCCGGAATAGAGTGCTATAAATAGTAGTCGCAAGAAAGGAGCTTTAATAATGATAAAACAACAAAATTTGATGGGTGAAATTAAGTTTTATGAGGATTATGAAAAAGGCGTGATTCGCGGATACCCTGTTGAAGAATCGGCTATCAGGGCGTTTAATATAACTCACGAAGAGTTAACGCCGTATTATGCTGATGAATATGCCAAAACCCCGTGGCCGGCTATTTTAAAAGAAATTTTGAATAATAGACCGACAAAATAGAAATTAAAGAAGAATAACTCAAAAGAGCCCTAAGCGGCTCTTTTTCCGCGCTCAAAGAACGTTTGTGCAGAAAGGTTCTAAAAAGTGAACAAAGAGAAAACTCCCTGGACTGACGAACAGCTTGCCGCGATTAACCACAGAGGGGGCGGTGCGATTATATCTGCGGCGGCAGGCAGCGGTAAAACCGCTGTCTTGGTTGAGCGCGCCTGCAGAATGATTTTAGATGAAGAAAGAAAAATCCCTGCTGACCGTTTGGTTATAGCCACCTTCACTAAAAAGGCGGCAGAAGAAATTAAAAGCAGATTGAGCGCGCGACTTTCGCGCGAGTCACATACCGGTGAATGGGTTCAACAACAGCTAATTTTGCTTGAGGATGCGCAAATCACCACCATCAGCGCGTTTTGCCTGAACCTCTTGCGTGGATTTGAAGACAGGTTTTCTCTCACCCCCGGATTTAGAATTTTAGACGAAACCGAATCAGACGAATATCTTAACCGCGCACTTGACTTTGCTATGAAAAAACTCTATGACGGCGAGTTTGATGATGAAGAACTGAGATTAGTTCATAAGAGCGTTGAAAATTCAGACAGTTTTGGTTTGAGAGGGGTGTTGCGTTCTCTGCACAATGCCGCCATGCAAGCACCTTATCCTGATGAATGGCTTAGAAAAATAGCAGGTGAATTTCCACCCGCGAAAGAGTTGTTTGCTTATGCCCAAAGTCAGGTTAGAAGTGCCGCCGAAAAAGCGTTAAATTCTGCCTATGAGTTAGACGGGCTTTTAACTAACGCAAAACTTGCTGCCGATATAGACGTTCTCGAAGAGTTGGCTCAAATTGAAATAATTCCGGAATGTAGCGAAAATTTACCGATTTCAGTTAGTGGGAATGTCTCGCGTTTTCTTGCTGTTAAAGTCCCGTCTTTTCGCTGTCCTCCGAAATCGGGAGGAGAAATTAAATTTTTAAGAGAGGAAATTAAAGAACAAACCGACATAATTTTAAAAGTCTTAAAATTAGTCGAAAGTTTTAAAAAAGCCTCAGACATTCAACGCCCGGTGAAAGTGCCGCTCATACGGCTTTATAACATTTTCTCATCGGAATTCACACGACTGAAAACAACCGCGAACGCCCTTGACTTTAACGATGTTGAACACTATTGTTTAAAACTGTTTCAGCTTGAAGAAGAGCCGGAAGGGTTAAGAGAAAAATATGATGAAATAATAGTGGACGAGTTTCAGGACTCTAACTTTGTTCAGTATGAAATTTTCAGGCTGTTATCGAGAAATGAAGAGAATTTGTTTTTTGTCGGCGATATAAAACAATCAATTTATCGGTTCAGAAGTGCTGACCCGTCTGTGTTTACCGCACTCATCAACAACCCAAATTATAAAAAACTGTTTCTTAATCGAAATTTTCGCTCGTCTGACCAGGTTATAGACTCAATAAACGATGTTTTCACTGCGGCTATGACGGTTGAATCGGGTGGCGTTAAGTATGACGAGAGCCAAAGGCTTTATCCCAAAGATAACAATATAAACTATGGCGATGATGGAAAAACAACGCTCTATGTCCTCTCGCGTGACGAGAAACGCGCACTTGACATTCCTACAGAAGAATTTGAGGCGCGATTTATTGCTTCTTATATCCTTAAAACAATAGAGGACGGTTTTCAGTTAAAGGGCGAAAATTCGCGAAAGTGTAGCTATGGCGATTTTGCCTTGATTTTCAGCGCGCTTAGTTCTGTCGAAAAAACCTATCTTAAGGTGTTTGAGGAATATTCAATCCCTGTTGTTCGCGGTGGGAAGAGCGGCGATTACATAAAGCTAAAAGAAATAGACATGCTCTTAAAATTGCTGGAGGTTATTTTCGACCCGTATAAAGATTTTGAGTTGCTTTGCGTTTTGATGTCTCCACTTTTCGGTTTCACGGCACAAGAGGTGGCGCAAATGAGATTGCACGGCAAAGACGCGCCTTTATACTCTAACCTCTTGGCGGCTAAGGAAATGCAAAAAGCGGCAGTTTTCTTCAAAAACATAGTTCATTGGCGTTCTGTGGCTGAAAATCGACCGCTTAAAGAGTTGATTGCCGATATAGCCGAAAGTGAGGCGGCTAACTATCTTGTAGCGGCTTCAGACTCACCCGAAAAGGCGATTGCCAACATCAATCTTTTGAAATGTTATGCACAAGGATTGTCGGAGCTTACCGGTGATTCTTCTTATGAATTTTTGCGGCTCATGAGGAACATCGGGGACAAAGACAAAAAGTTGGCGAGCGCGGATGTCAGCCTTAACGGCGAGAACGGGGCGGTTAAGTTAACCACCATTCACGCCTCAAAGGGGTTGGAATTTCCTATTTGCATTTTGCCGGGACTGTCTAAAAAGTTCAATCTCATTGATAGTTACGGCGATGTTATAATTGATGTCAAGTCAGGAATATCCATGCGCTATATTGAGCCGCGTGCAAAAATCAGGTATGAGACACTTCCTCACTTTGTGGCTTGCCAACAACTCAGGGCACAAGCCAAAGCCGAGGAAATGAGGAAGCTGTATGTCGCAATGAGCCGCGCGCGCGACCAACTTGTTCTTGTCGGGACGGACAGGATTGAGGATAGCAGGGTTGAGCCAATAAATGCCGATTCTTATATGCAAATTTTGTTGAAAAGCAACTCTTTGCCGGTAGTGCTCGCTTCGGTTGAAGCGAACCCGGACATTCCGACTAAAGCTAATAATGCCTTAAATTTAACTTTTGAGTTTGACAGAGAGTTTAAAATAGACAGAGCCTACAGCCGCTATGAGCTTACCCTTTTGCCGAAAAAGCTCACCGCCACTGAAATAAATAAGCTGAAAGCCGGCGTGAGCGAGCTTGTCGAATCGGACGAGCCGTCAATTTTTCCGCGCTTGCCTTCGTTCTTAAAAGAAAGGCGGTTGAGCGGCAAAAAAAGGGGCGATGCTTATCACAAGGTGATGGAGTTAATCGACTTCAAGAGGGGGGAATATGTTGCACAAATGTCAGAAATAGCCCCACGCTTCACCGAACAAGAATGGAAAGCAGTCAACAAAGAGCAGGTGTTAAATTTTTTCGAGTCACCCTTAGGGCAAAGGGCATTGAACGCCACATCGATTGAAAAAGAATTCGCGCTTTATACCGAAATTTCCTTTGAAGAATTAGGACTTTCGGGGTTAGACGAAAAACACAAAGAACGCCCCTTTGTTCAGGGCGTTGCGGATATGTTCTTCTATGAGGACGGCGACATAGTTCTCGTGGATTATAAAACCAACCGCAATTGGCACCCCGAAAAACTAAAAAGAGAATACAACTCTCAACTCTCAATTTACAAACGCGCAATCGAAGAAATGACAGGGGCTAAGGTTAAAGAGTGCTGGATTTATTCGTTTGAGGTTGGAGGGGTTTTGACGGACAATTGACAATGTACAATTGACAATTGACAATTTTGGAGTCGCCTTGCGGCGACGGATTTTGGATTATAGCAACTTGACATTATATAAACTATGTGATATAATATACACATCAAATAAAATATGAGGTGTATTATGGCTTTACCATTATCACAAGAAAAACGTGAAGCGATT
>Ga0099364_10012979_pt1 | contig 11208 bp, 6 predicted proteins | sample TergutTh196P3_FD_73070 | JGI IMG/M metagenome (GOLD analysis project Ga0099364, IMG submission 73070) | Microcerotermes parvus P3 segment gut microbial communities from Pointe-Noire, Republic of the Congo - Th196 P3 | ecosystem: Host-associated > Arthropoda: Insects > Digestive system > Gut ... | reverse complement strand
GTTGCGGATGTTTCTGCCCCCCGCGAACAGGGCCTCTGTTTCTGCCGCCCGTGTTTCGGGTATGCCCAGCGCGTACTGGCCGCCGTCCAGCTCAGCTATCGCTGCGCGGAAGTTCGGGTCGGGGATGATTATCCTGTCCTCCCAGCCGACAAAAGCGGCTCCGTCCGCATCCACGACCGTGACGGGGATGATGTCGCTGGGGATGCTTCTGCTAAACGGGTTGCCTTCCAGCGTCATGTTGTTGGTCAACACGGCGTAGTAGAGCAGGCGTGACGGGGCGCTACTGGGCACATGATACTGGGCCGCAGTCGCGCCGGGGATTATTTCCGAGTTTTCAAACAATCCGGTTTCTGCATCAAAAGGAATGTCATCCGGCGTGTTGTAGCCGTGCGCCACGGGGTCTATGCCATACCACTGGTAGCTCAGTGTGCTTTCCGGCGGCACCTGGGCGTTCACGGATATGGCCGCCATCTCGCCAGTGTTTAGTACCAGGCCGCCGGGCTGGCGGGTAATCTGTGGGGCGACGGCGGGGTTGCGTTGGGGGTGGAAGCGGAAAGTGGCCCAGTCTTCACCCAGTAGTGTTGATTCCTTTCCCGTGACAACGTCTTCGGAGGGCATGTAGTTTTGGCGGACGTCGAGGTGGGAAAGTGAGGTGTTGCCTGACACATCCAGGCTGCTTAGTTCATTGTAATAGCAATACAAAGCCCAAAGGTCCTCTTTATTCGAGACATCCAGGTTGGTCAGTTGGTTCTGATTACAGTTAAAGTAATGCAGGGCGGTATTATTCGAGACATCCAGGCTGGTCAGGAGGTTTTTATCACATTCCAAATACGCCAGGGCGCTACAATTCGATACATCCAGGCTGGTCAGGAGGTTGTTACTGCAATACAAATCTATTAATGCGATATTTCCTGAGACATCCAGGCTGGTTAATTGGTTTCGCTCGCAATCCAAGAACTCTAAATCAACACTGGCCGAGACATTCAGGCTGGTCAGTTGGTTATAAGAGCATTCCAACCATTCCAAGGGTAAGCGTCAAATCCGAGGGCGTATTGACATATCCGATATACCATTATGGCTTCAGTGGTGCGTAACATTCCGCTGGCAAAACATCGCTCCACGGCAGAAGCTTTTCCACTTCGCCGGAAGTCATGTTCGGGAGCTGCTCCAGTAAATATTTCATGTAGTTGAACGGATGAAGTCCATTCTCTTTTGCGGTCTCAATAATTGAGTACATAATCGAGCTTGCCTTAGCCCCATCCGGTGTGTTTGAAAATAACCATGCCTTGCGACCCATAACGAAGCTTTTCACGCTTCTTTCAGCCCGATTGTTTGAAAGCTCAAGCCTTCCGTCAAGAAATATGTTTTCGAGGTATTTTCGCTGTGATAAGGCGTAGTTTACTGCCTTGCCGAGCGGACTTTTGGGCAATGCCTGTAATTGTAATATCCCCGCCCATTCAAAAAACGCATCCGTTATCGGTTTTGAGTCCAAAAGCCGTTTTTCGTATCGCTCTAAAGGCGTGAGTTTAGCCCATTTGCGTTCCAAATCAAAGAGTGTGTTTATATATTTAAGCCCTCTAGCCGCATCCGAATCATTTTGCTTTTCTTTCGGTAGTTTCTTGTATATATGTTCAAAGTATTGCCGAGCATGAAACCAACATCCGACAACAATGATCGTGTCAGGCAATTTATGATACCCCTGATATCCGTCCGTATGAATATATCCGGTAAAATCCTTAAGAAATTCTTTGGGGTGGTCGTGATGCCTTGTTTCTTTGTAATCGTAAATGACGATTTTCTTTTCCGAGTACCCGCTTGTCCTGTATATCCACTCATATGACTGGGTTTGTGCCCTCCGCCCCGGCTCGTGAAGTACCTGGACGGTTGTTTCATCGCAGTGGATTAGACACTCTTCCTTAAGCCGAATCATAAGCAGCGCATATATTGAAGCCAAATAATCAAGGGAGCATTTCACGACCCAGTTTGACATGGTCTGCCTAGTAATTGGGATGCCGTCCAGTTGGAAGCCTTTTTCTATCCGGTAAAGAGGCATCCCATTTGAATACTTTTGATATGCGATATGGGCTACTAATGACGGCGAGGCAAGTGAACCGGCGATTAATGGTTTCGGGGCATCTGCCTTTATTATAACTGTTTTCCCGATGTTTTCAACGCATTTATCGTTGGTACAGGCGTATTTATGTGTGGCGTGTTCCTCTAAAACAGCTTTTGCCGGGATAATGCCAATCTGACGTCTGATATCCACGCCGATATCCCGCATTGCAGTACCGCATTCGGGGCATCCTCTTTCGCACTCCTTAAGTTCGTAATCAATACGAAAGAGGGGGAGATTGATGATGTCTTCTTCTCGTTTACCCTTTTGTTTCTTGCGCTTATACGAAATTTCTTCCGTGGTCACATCCGGCGGCTGTGGTACTTCTACATCGCCAAAGAAGGAAAGCTGGCCGGGTGTTTGCTCGCTTTTTACGCCGAACTGTTTTCGCTTTAGGTCGAGAAGTTGGTCTTGATAATACAAAATCAAGGCTTCAAGCTTTGCGATTTTTATGTTCTGCTCAGCGACAATTTCCGACCAGTTGACATTTGTTTCCGTGGTGTTTCTCATGTGATAATCATACCACACAAACCGCATAAAATCAATGTTTTTCGATGGTTTTTGCAAAAAAAATTACATATTTCAACGTTCTTTTCTATGCGATTTTTCGCCCGGAGACTTCGGTTCGTTTAAGCTTTTTTTCTAGCTTTGCACTGCTGATGATTAGCTCAAGCTCTTCCTTGGCAAGCTCCATTTTGTTTTCATCATCACTAATCTTCGGCCAACGAAAACGTCCTCTTTCCAACCGTTTGAAATACAGCCAAAACCCATCGGTGTCCCATTCCAAAATTTTAATCCGGTCGCGGTTTTTATTACAAAAGACAAACATCGCTTCTGAGAAAGGGTCAAGGTCAAAACTCAATTTGACAAGTTCTGCCAAACCTGTGATCTGCTTTCTCATGTCGGTAGCTCCCAAGCAAAGGTATACCGGTTTATTGCTGAAAGTCATCATGATATCGCCCCCAATGCCTGTACAACTTTAAGAAATAGCGTTGTATCCGTGTTTTCGTCAAAACTCACCTTACAGCCCCCGACTGAAACGATTACCGCTTCCTTGACTGATGCTTCACAAATCGTCCCGTCGGGATGGTCTGTCACAATCGGATCACACGCCTTATACCAACCGGCAGGGACAACGGCAGTTTGGGTTGTCGTGTCATTGTGCTGTGCGTTTTATGATTTTGTCGGCATCAGTGACAGCATACATGCCGCCTCCCTTACCGCACGTTGCCGATAATAATAAGTGCTTTTGCTGATACCGTTCTCTTCACAAAAGGCACTTATGCTTTGACCGCTTGCAATGCGCTCTTTTACTAACCCGCCCCATTTCGATATCCGAAAATCTGCTGCAACTTTTTGGGTATTCATGCTCATCCTCCAAACCTCTTCAAGTTACTACAAAACAATTTTTGTAGTAACTTGAAGTCTTTTAGAGTAATTTTACACTCGTGTTAAGACAAGAACAATACGCCCTCGGATTTGACGCTTACTTCCAAGGCAGCATTAGTGGACAAATCCAGCTCGGTCAGTTGGTTATAAGAGCATTCCAACCATTCCAAGGCAGCATTAGTGGACAAATCCAGCTCGGTCAGTTGGTTGTTTCTGCATATCAAATTTGTTAATGCAATATTTGCCGACACATCCAGGCTGGTCAGTTGGTTGCGATCGCAATTCAAAAATTCTAAATCAACACTGGCCGACACGTCCAGGCTGCTCAGTTGGTTGTACTCGCACTCCAAAACCATTAGTTCGGTACTATGCGACACGTCCAGGCTGGTCAGTTGGTTGTAACCACAGTACAAATACAGCAGGCCGGTAAAATATTCTATCCCCGCCAGGTTGCGTATGCCCCGCTGACTCACTTCTAAATATGTGACTAGCGCCGCCTGGGCCGGGGTTATGCCGTCGGCATACGGTTGTGTGCCTTGGTTATAGTCGTATATTTCCCTGATCGCCTTGTCAAACAGTGGGTCGGGGAAGACAATATAGCCGTCCGGGCCAACATATGCTTTGGCATCCGGGTTTATGACATAAACCGTGACCTCATTGCTTTTTACAGTGGATATCGGACGGGACTCGCCGTCCACCATCACGATGAGCGACACTTCGACATAATAATGATACTCACCAAGGCTATCGCTGGGAACAATGAGGCGTTCTTCCGTGGCATCGGGTATGGCGCTGAAGTCATCACCCATACTTTGATACCATTGATAGGAAAAACTGCGGCGGTACGGCGACCAGACATCGGCATACAACTCTGCTTCCTCGTCCAGTTCCACTGTCATATGCTCCGGCTCAATCCAAGCATGGATTTCTTCCGCCTCCTTTTGAGGGTCAAAGAAAAAGTTTACATCTTCCACCAAGTCCAGCATATCCAGGCCACGTATGTCATCGTGACCCCGCAGACGGTTTTGCACCACGTCCAGGTATGACAAGGTGGGATTGGATGATACATTGAGGCTGGTCAGATCGTTGTCGGAGCAATCCAGTTTCTCCAGGGCGGGATTGTTCTGTGTATAAAGGTTGGTCAGAGCGTTTTCCGCGCAATACAACTCCCTAAGCGAAGGATTCGCGCTCATAATAGTGCTTATAATAGAGCCTATACCAGAAAAGCTCCCCCCCATATGGTTGCGCGATATGTCCAGTACCTGCAACACGGTGGTACCAAACACTATGGAATCTATTTGATTATCCTTACAGATTAGGATCTCCAGGGCAGTGCTATGTACGTACAGCCCGGTCAGCTGGTTTTCCGAGCAGTCCAGGTATTGTAATGTTGTATTGCCGGATAATATATTCCAGCTCTTCAGCTCATTCTTTGAGCAATCCAGGCTTGTCAAGCCCGTGAAATACTCTATCCCTGCCAAACTGGCAATCTCCTTTTGGCTAACATCCAACTCCGTGATCAGTGCCGCCTGAGCCGGGGTGATGCCGTCCGAGTATGTGCCATCGTCCATTTCCTCTATCGCCGCCCGGAAGTTCTTGTCCGGGAAGTGGATGAAGCCGTCCTGGTCAACGTAGGCTTCTCCTTGGTCTTCCGGGATGGGGTCGCGCTGGGGGTAGAACAGGAATTCACCATCTGGTCCATATAGCTGTGTGTTTTCCTTACCCGTGACGACATCTTCGGAGGGCATGAAGTTGTAGGTGACATCCAGGTATTCTAAATCAGGATTGTTTGACACATCCAGGGTGAGCAGCAGATTGATAGTGCTAGACAACATCACTAGGGCGATATTGTTTGACACATCCAGTTGGGCCAGTTTATTGTTGCTAACATTTAACCACTCCAAAGCACCATTATTCGAGACATCCAGTTGAGTCAGTTGATTGTTGCTAACATCCAACCAATCCAAGGCAACATTATTCGAGACCTCCAACGTGGTCAACTTGTTATTACTGCAGTTCAATGTCTTTAAATCTTCATTACTCGACACGTCCAGCTCGATCAACTGGTTATAAGCGCACATCAACGTCTCTAAACCTTCATTCTGCGATACGTCCAATGCATATAGCTGATTGCCATAAACGCTAAGGCTATTTAAAGCAACATTTTCCGACACGTCCAATGCGGTCAGGTAATTGCCATTAACACTCAGGCTAGCTAAAGAAGCATTCACCGACACGTCCAATACGGTCAGCTGATTGACACTAACGTTCAGGCTAGCTAAAGAAGCATTCTCCGACACGTCCAACGTAATCAGCTTATTACTACTAGCCGACAACTCCTGCAGCGCAACATTATTCGATAAATCCAGACTGGTCAGTTGGTTTCCGTTGCATATTAATTCCTCCAAAGCAACATTACTCGTTAAATCCAGCTCGCTTAAGGAATTGAGACGGACATCCAAATACACAAGCCCCGTGAAATATTCTATCCCCGCCAAGTTGGCAATATTCTGCCCGCTCACATCCAGTCCCCCGATCAGCGCCGCTTCCTCCGGCTTTATACCATCGGCATACGCTGGGTGGAGAGCCTTAATCGCTGCCGCAAAGTTCTCGTCAGGAAAGACAATATAACCGTTGTCATCCACGGTCGCCTCATCCAAATCGGAAGCCGGCGATACCATGTCCTGTCCGTATGTTCCCAGCAAGCCACTTCCATCCAGCGGCGGCACGGATGACGGATTTTCGTCATTTTGGGGATTTCCACCGTCATTTTCGCCGCCCCCATCCCAAATAATTTCCAAATCCGGGTTGCCGCCTATGATGAGCGCGGGGCCAGTGCCGCCACCGCCGCCTGCACCCTCCGTGGCAAAGGCTGTCGTGAAAGTGCCTTGCAGCATCACGATGGTCAGGATAAAGGCTGTCAGTTTGCGTGATTTGCTGGTTTTCATTTGATTCTCTCCTCTTTTGTGCGACGGGGGCAAGCCCCCGCCCTACGGGTATCATGCAGCGAGGTTTTCACCCGCCCTACGATTTGGCGGTTTCACCACGGCGGGGAAATCAAAAGGGGGCATCCGTGCTTTCCACACCGATGCCCCGCTTTAATGCAAAGCCAGACAACCCACGCCCCACACATGATTATATTGTCAATAAACCATCACTGGCTTATAATAATCACGTGTGTCGCAGAGTAATCTGTATAGTGTGGTAGTGTTGTTACCATGCCTTGCCTGCCGGAGCTGTTACTCCGGCGGGTGGCACACTGCACGTCTTTTGATTTCCCAACATAGGTATTTTAGCATGGGTTGGGGAATGGTGCAAGGGTCGAGTTGAAATTGTTATACGGTCCCCGAAACGTGCATCTGCCCACATCTGCCCAGAAGCTGTTGCATTTTCTTATTAAATAACGTATAATAATAAGTAGGAAAAGCGGGAAAAATCCCACATCAACAAAAGGAGTGAGCTTTATGAATATCCCAATGATTGATAACGCTAAGGTCATGTCCAAAGGACAAGTCACAATCCCCAGAGATATCCGCAGTCTTTTGAAAATATCCGAAGGTGATCGTGTTACGTTCATCTGTGAGGGAGAATATGCCATCGTGATGAACGCCAATGTTTACGCAATGCGCACCCTTCAAAAAGAGTTGGCAGGGGAGTGGAAAAAAGCAGGCATTTACAGTGAGGCGGACATTGACGAACTTTGCCGTGAAACACGCGCGGAGATTGAAGGCTCATGAAAAATAAAGTAATCCGTATTATGTTTGATTCTAACATCTTATTTTCCGCTATGTATAAATCAAACAGTACGCCGTTTAAAGCCTTCGATAAAGCGTCTGAAATGCCGTATCGTCTCGTTTTATGCGACCAAATCATTGATGAACTGCGCCGCAACTTCAACAAGAAGATGCCCGCAAAAATCCCGGCACTTGAACGGTTTCTTGCGATTGCACATTACGATTTAATATCCATAACCCCCGATGATGGGGCGGCTGCTGATGAGAAAACAATTCCTCATTTAAAAGACCGCCCCATTGTTCGAGCCGCACGAAAAGCTAATGTTGATGTTCTCGTCACGGGAGACGGTGATATTTTAGGAAGTTCAATAACAGTTCCCAAAATCTTGACAGCAGCTCAGTTTGTCCAAATGGATGATGCCATATCAAGCTCAAAGAAGGTATCTGCAATATATTCATAGACACCTTGCAAGTCCTGTTGCACCGAAAATGTGTATTCTACATCCCACATCACAAAATAAGTAGCGCTTGGCAAATCAATATCGGTTGGGGCGGCCCAGGGGCCGCCCCGGTAGTGCTACCTAGCGGGCTATCCGCAGGGGAATGTTTAAGTCCGCGGGCTTGGGGGCGCCGCTGCTGCCTTCATCCGCCTGGCCTTCGTATATGGCCGAAAAGCGCAGGGTCGCCTTGCCGGGTCGGACGCGGCTAGCATCTTTTATCCAGACGATGAGCTCCTGGCTCTCCGGGTCAAAGTCGAACCAATAGGCATCCTTGGGATTATTCACATGGCGATCCCGGCGCGGCGCATTGGCGGCGCTTTCCGCCTTGAAGTCAAGCTCCGCTATCAGTGCGCCCTCGGGGAAGGTGGGCCTTAAGTCGATGCTCACGGCGCAGTCCATGCCCGTGCGGCTTTGGAACAAGGGCACTTGCTTGGGAATTCTCCCGTGCCTTACCCGGCTTTGGGCGGGTTTTATGGTGATGACTTGCGACTCCGATGTGTTTTCGTCCGCGTGTGTGAAGAGCAGCCGCACACGGAAGGACTCGCCGCGCAAAAATGATAGCCCCTCCGCCAAATCTTCATCGCTTTTGGCCGTGACCGCGATCTTGCCGTCCGCATCCGGCGCGGCGATCCGCAGTTTGGCCACGGCCCTTTCCAGCGCCAGCCTGTCCCGGTCCTTGCCGCCGGCCGCCGCAAAGGCGACCCCCGTTATCGGGGCATGCCCGCTTTGCAGGCTGGGAATGAAGCTACGCCGCGTGTTTTCGCGGTTCATCAGGTCGATGTTGCCGGGAGCGGCTTTCACGGTGGTGGCCGGCGCTTTGTTGTTCACCCGGACAGTGAGGACCAGGGGCTTGGTCCTGCCCGCAACCGGGATATTATAGCGGTAGCGTCCGGCCGGGGTGTTTGGTTCCACCGTGACCTCGATGTCGCCCTTGCTACCCGGATGGGCCACAACGCTGATATTGCTGCTTTGTGCCTTGCCGGCCGGCACAATGTCACCGGCCACGATCTCCGTGTTGGCGGCATTTGAAGTGATGCGCAACGACCGCTCCTGCTTGTGTTCCACTTGGTTGCTGAATGTGACGCTGGCGGGCGAGAGTTTGAATGTCACCTTGCCGGGCAGGATGGTCTTCAATGTGAGCCGGGCCTCCATCGGTGAGCGCGCCCCCACCAGCAACACGTCCAGCCGGGCGTTGAAGCTTTGGGCCTTGTCCGCGTTGAAAGCGGGGTTTTTATCATCCAGCGCAAGGCTCAGTGAGCCCCCGTCCGGCGTCACCAGCGGCTCGGCAAAGGCGGCATTTTCCGTTTTGTGCTCGGCAGACGCTATCCGCACATCCGTATTACTTAAGTTGAAGCTACTTACCAGGCCTTTTTCGGCGATAATGGATTTGGAGCCGGCATCCCAGCCAAGGCGCGGGGCCGTGGCTTTTATTGGCATGGTGATGGCCTGGGTGTGGGGGGTTGCAAAGCCCTCGTAGAAAATGGCAATCTGCCCTTTCACCGCCGGCCGTTGTTTGTTGGCAGGGCCAATCATGCTGTCAAAGACCTCATTGGCTTTTATGATCCATTCGTTTACATCCGGAGAGACACGATAAAGTACCGTAAAATTCCTCGTGATGTCCCCGTCTGCCGCAGAGTTGCTGGCCCGCAACTCGATTTTCTCTATCGGTGGCAGGTTGGAGCCGTTTACCGTGAGCCTGCCCTCCGCGCGCGCGTCCGTCCAGAAGCTGTTGATGGTGGATGTGCGGACGCTGGAGGGTTTGGGTATGTCGTGGACCACGTTTGCCCGCAGGCCAAATTCCCCGCCGACTGGCGTACCCTCATTATTATAAGCCTGGAGCGTGACACTGTTGGCGCCCCTTTTTACGCTTTCGGCGGCACTGATACTGTAGGTGTCACCGGCCACATGGGAGACCGTGAAGCCGGCAGTCTTACTGTCAACGCGGGTAAAGGCGACCCGGCCCCGGCCGGCGGGCAAGATATTGAACTCCGTGCCCAGCGACTTTGAGTGGACCGTGAGTTCCGCCTCCGGCAGGCGCGGCGTTTCGTCCGTGAAGGTGATGATGACGAAAGCCGTGTCCCCTTTCAGCCCCTGCTTGCCCTCCGCCGTGATGATGGCCGTGCCTATGCCCTGGTGCTGCACGCGGCCGTTCCCGTTGACCGTGGCCACCTTGTTGTCGCTGGAGCGCCAGGAGACGTCGCTGTTTGTGAGCGGCCGGGCGGCGGTGCGGGCCGACAGGTAAATGTAGTTGTCGTTGCCCACACTGTCCCTTGCCGCGACATAGGGCGTGCTGATGGTCTGGCCGTTAATGTTTTCCCGCCCTGGCAAAACAGATCCGTTTTCGTCCGTTTCCGCAATGATGATCTCACTGGGAGGGACGGCCTCCTCCACCACTACCTCGCAGCGGGTGAAGATGTGGGGGGCGCGGGCAAAGCTTATCCTGACCACGGCCACGCCGGGCCCCCGGGCCGTAACCAGGCCATTTTGGTCCACGCTGGCCACGGAGGGGCTGTTTGTGCTAAACAACAAATCCTCCTGCATGAGGAATCCTGGTTCGGCACTTAGCAGTGTCAGCCTTTCCGTGGTCTTGCCGTCCATCTTCAGGGACAGCTGACTGGCGGATATGGCCATTTGGGGGTGGTTTTGCGGTTCGTAGAAGAAATTTACATCCTCCACCAAGCCCAGGGCGGACAGGCCGTATATGGCGTTCCTGGGATGCAGATAATTGTTGTTTACGTCCAGCTCCTTTAGCTGTCTGTTTGCGTTAATGTCCAGGACGACCAACTCATTCTCGCTGCAGTACAGATACTCCAGGGCCGGGTTTTTCGAAACGTCCAGGGCTGTCAGGAAGTTTTGCGTGCAGTTTAGGTATTGCAAAGCAGTGTTACGTGACACATCCAGGGTCGTCAGGCTGGTATAGTTTGCGTGCAGTTCCTTGAGTTTGGTGTTCTTGGATATGTCCAGGCTGCCCAGGCCGTTGCCCTCGACCAGCAAGTGCTCCAGGGCCGTGTTGTGTGATGTGTCCAGGCCATCCAGCTGGTTATAGACGCAGAGCAACTGCTCCAGGGCCGTGTTTCGGGTAATGTCCAGGCCGGTCAGCTGGTTCCAGCCGCAGTACAGTATTTTCAGGGCGGTGTTAGTGGAAATATCCAGGGTACTTAGCAGGTTGTGGCCGCAGTATAGTTTTTCCAGGGCGGTATTTTGCGATAAATCCAAGCTTGTCAGTTGGTTTTCCTCGCAGTGCAGATACTCCAGGGCGGTGTTCTGCGACACATCCAGGCTGCCAAGGGCGTTGTTATTACACTCCAGTATTTTTAGGCCCGTGAAAAATTCCAGGCCATTCAGGTTGCGGATGTTTCTGCCCCCCGCGAACAGGGCCTCTGTTTCTGCCGCCCGTGTTTCGGGTATGCCCAGCGCGTACTGGCCGCCGTCCAGCTCAGCTATCGCTGCGCGGAAGTTCGGGTCGGGGATG
>Ga0099364_10012978_pt1 | contig 11208 bp, 13 predicted proteins | sample TergutTh196P3_FD_73070 | JGI IMG/M metagenome (GOLD analysis project Ga0099364, IMG submission 73070) | Microcerotermes parvus P3 segment gut microbial communities from Pointe-Noire, Republic of the Congo - Th196 P3 | ecosystem: Host-associated > Arthropoda: Insects > Digestive system > Gut ... | reverse complement strand
TAACATTTGTCGGTATATAAGCGGATATATCGCCCTCTTGAGTTTCGATAATGGGCAACGCAGTCAGCGAACCTCCGCCGTAATCTTTGTTTAAACACGCCGCACGTTCCAAAAGTCTCGAGTGAAGATAAAACACGTCGCCCGGATACGCTTCGCGTCCCGGAGGTCTGCGTAAAAGCAAACTCAAAGCACGATATGCGACGGCGTGCTTGGATAAATCGTCGTATACAATCAAAACATCTTTTCCCGCTTCCATCCATTCTTCGCCGATAGCGCAACCCGCATAGGGCGCGATATATTGCAGTGGAGCCGGGTCGCTCGCGGTTGCGGCGACAACAGTAGTATAATCCATAGCACCGGTTTCATTGAGTATTCTTATGATACGCGCTACTGTCGATGCTTTCTGACCGATTGCAACGTATATACAAAGCACATCTTTGCCTTTTTGGTTAATAATTGTGTCTATACACAAAGCAGTCTTGCCCGTTTCGCGGTCGCCTATAATCAATTCACGTTGTCCGCGTCCTATAGGCACGAGCATATCTATAGCTTTTATCCCCGTCTGAAGAGGCACGTTGACCTCCTGACGCGTGATAACACCGGGCGCAACCCTTTCGATTTTACGGGTAGCTACAGACGCAATCGGACCTTTTTGGTCAATCGGCTGACCGAGCGCGTTTACTACTCTGCCGCGCATAGCGTCGCCGACGGGTACTTCCGCGACTTTTCCCGTAAGTTTTACAGGGTCTCCCTCTTTGATTTCAATATCCGCGCCCATAAGCACGGCTCCTATACTGTCCTCGTCAAGATTCAACGCTATGCCTTGGATTCCTCCGGGAAATTCCAAAAGCTCGCTGAGCATCGCGTTATTCAAACCATGTACGCGGACAATACCGTCTCCGACCTGAATAACCGTACCCACCTCGGAAACATCCATCTTTGAAGAAAATGCTTTTATTTGTTCTTTTATAATAGAACTTATTTCATCGGGTTTAATAATCATCAGGTCCCCCTTATAATACTATCTTTAAAATTTTTCAACTGTTTCTTAATAGTGCGGTCTATAAGGTACCCGTCCACGTAAATATATAGCCCGCCAATAAGCAACGGGTCTACTTTTACTGAGATTTCTACCTGTTTGTTTAGCTTTTTGGACAGCATATCTCTAAGCGCCGCAATCTGCTGTTCTTCAGGCATTGCCGCGGAAATTACAGTTGCGGTTGTTTTCCTGTTGTGAGAATCTCCCATACTTATAAAATCCTCAAGAGCGGAGAGTATTACGTTCTCTCTGTTCTTGTTAACCAATAAATATAAAAATCCCCTCAAGTCGCCGTGCATATCTTTGCCGAAGACATTATCAAAAAATTCACACTTATACATTTTTGAAATATGAGGATGCTCCATGAATTTTTGACATTCATCGAGTTGCATTGCGTTTCGCACGAAAACGGCCTGCTCAAGATATTCGTTAAGCATTCCGCGCTCTAAAGCCAACTCAAAGAGAGCTGCGGCATAGCGGGTACTCAACTCAGCCATACTGTTTCCTCCAGTTCTTTTATTGTTTCGTCAAACAGTTTGTTCTGAGTTTCACTGTCAATGGCTCTCATCATAAATTTTTCAGCCATAGCTGATGAAAGGTCGAGAATAGACGCTTTTGCTTCTTCTTTAAACTGCGCCCTTTCCATCTGCACCTCAGCCATAGCGCGTTCTTTGACCGTATTTGCTTCTCTTTTTGCCTCTTCAACTATCTGCTTGCTTTTTTCAGCAGCCAATTTTTGCGCCGTTTCCAAAATTTCGCTCCGTTCCACCTCAATATTTTTGAGTTTTTCTTCGTATTGGGCTTTCAGTTCATTTGCTTTAAGAACGTCGTTGGCGGCAAGGCTAAACTGCGCTTCTATCCTTTCGGTACGCTTACGCATAAATTCGCGGACAGGCTTGTATAGAATAAACGAAAGCGCGACGGCAAGCAAAATCACGTTAAACAGTATAATCCCCACAGAGAAAAACATCTGTGCATCGAGAGCAAAGACACGTCCTTCCGGAACAGTCTGAAGAAAAGATTCACCCCAGTTCAAACGAAAACCTCCTTAATTATGGGATTTGCATAACAGAACATAGACTATAATCAAGCTGTCAATCCACCGTAAACAAAGTAATTAAGCTGCGTTTTGCAAATAAAGATTTACTAATGGATTTGCAAACAGCAAGATGATAGCAATCAAAACACCATAAATACCGGACGTTTCCGACAACGCCATACCTACGAACATGGTAGACCTTATCGTACCTGCCGCTTCAGGCTGCCGGGCCATCGCTTCTATTGCCGCCACTGCGACATTTCCTTGTCCGATTGCTACGCATATACCGTTGAGAACTGCGATAGCAGCCGCTATCTGACCTAACGCGATTACGAAAGCTAAAGGGTCTATTGCTAATAACTCTGTCATAATGTTTTTTCCTCCATACTTTTATTTTTATTTTTGAATTTATATTATAATCCTCTCGGATTATATTGCGCTTATTTTTAGGAATCAGATATTGACGCACCAACGAAAGTCATACTAAGCATACAAAATACATATGTTTGAATTGCACCGGAAAAAAGGTCGAAATACGCATGCAAAGGTATAGGCACAATAAACCGCAGGAAAATAGGTGCCATCGAATACAAAAGACCCAAAAGAATCATTCCCGACAAAATATTCCCGAAAAGACGGAAACTCAACGAAACGGGAAGTGCCAGTTCCCCGATTATATTCAACGGCAAAAATATGGGATTAGGTGAAATAAAGCCTTTTAAATACTCTCCCCTACGATATACAAGCCCCAACGAGTGAATAAGGAAAAACGTAGCAAACGCCAGTGCAAAAGTAGTTGCCCAGTCCGCAGTCGGCGGACGCAAGCCGAGCATACCGCTAAAATTCGATATAAGTATAAAGATAAAAACAGTAAAAAACCAGTTGCCCAAAAACATAAATTTCTCACCTACGGCGTTTTTCAGCATACCGTCAAAAAATTCAACTACCATTTCGATAAAATTCTGAACCCCTGTAGGAATTTCCTTTGCTTTTCCCATCACAATACGGATAATAATGGCAGATATAATAATAAATCCCATTACGAGCCATACATTAAATATTGTTTCCGTAATCCATACCTCGGTGCCGCCTATGTTAATAACCCACAGATTTTTAACATCAAAATTCAAAACAAACCGCCTCCTGATTAATAAAAATTTTTAATAAAAAACAATTTATCAGTTTTTAGTTTCATTATTTTTGTTTGTGTCTGCGCTTTTTCTGCCGCCCGTTGAATAATTTGCGAAAAACACCGCAATCGGCCAAACAAAAATACCTGCTACTGTTCCCCACAGATTGATAAACGAAGCGAGCGCGGAAACAGCTAATATAACTCCCGTAATTAGTAATCTAAACAGCTTTTGAACATTTACGTATTTGCTGACCAGTATTGCGTCCATATTAACCGCTTTGTCAACAATATAGTCAAGCATTACGATTTTTAAAATATTAAGCGCGGAACCCAAAAAAGCTCCCAAGATGAAAGGCAAACATGAAAATGAGCGATAATACGCGATACCGACGACAACGAGTATAAAAAACAAGACGCACATCGCCAATATCATTTTTTTTGCAATATCAGACAGTTTCATACTTTAATCACCTTTTGTTTTGTAACGTAACAATAATCATTTCTTCATTCCCAAATCAAATACCACTTTAAGAGATGCGCCCGCCCCTAAAAAAGAACAAATCAGCAAAAGCCACGGCGAGGTTCCGAAAAGATTATCTAAAAATCTGCCTAATAATACGCCAACCAAAATACACGCGACCATACTAATTCCGACCTGCGAAAAAAACGACAATGCGCGTAATAGTTCGCGGCGGGTTTTTTTGGGGTCATTCGGCGGAGTATTCATCATTAATCCCTCATCGTCTATCTGAATATTACAGTATTTCTAATTTTTACTTAAAGTTCAACATTTTGGAACATACTTTATATTATATCTTAATACTATGAACAAATTAAGAACAAATATATTTTACTAAAAAAATTTTTTACCCGTGGTAATATATTATCCGAATAATATATTAAAAATGTTCCCATAGCATAAAACGTAGGGCGCGACGACCTCGGCGCGCCGTGTGAAAAATTTATATTGGCATAAATTTGTGGCGTGTCATAAAATAAATCCAACGTAGGTGTAAATTCGCGGCGCGCCGAGGTCGTCGCGCCCTACATTTATATCTTTAAAAATCAAGTTTGTATAAGGCAATATCTATTTCACCCAAACGCTTAGAATTAACGTGCCTTTTTTCCACTAAAACAAATCCCAACAATTCATAAAAGCCACATAATTTATCACGCCAGTGACAATCCAGCCTAATACTGTTAACTCCTTTTTCTCTGCAAAGCGACACAGCGTATTCTACAATCTTCCGCGCCATGCCTTTCCCCGCATACTTACGCCGAACTGCTAACTTATGTATAAATCCCGACACATTCGGCGGTATGTCAGACCACATAAATTTATCTTCATAATCCAATATCAGCGTCGCTATACTGTCGCCGTTATTATCGTACATTACAATAAACTCGTGAGGGGAACTCTTCAAAGCCTCCTGCGTTAAATCACTGACATTCCACAAAGATTTATTTGTATCATGCAGCCATTGCGCCGCTTCTACCATTATAGAAATAGATTCGTCAGCATCTCCTGTCGTAAACTTATATTCAGACATAAATTATAGTTATCTCCATGTTATTTTTATTAGACTTCCTCGGAGAAAATAATCTCTTAGCCCTATTTTCGAAAGAGGGCTTTCGGCACAAAACCTTTATGTTAATTTGATTGCCGAGAAAAGTCTATTATATTATAAAACAAAATATATGTAATTTGTTGAATTTTTTATTAATAAAAACAGAAAAAATAAAAAAAGGCATTGACACAGCCGAATATTTGGTTTAAAATATACTTGTAAAAAAAAACTTTTTGGGGGTGTAAAGGGCATGAGCCAAAAAAATGATAGCACACATCAGAAAAAGCAAAGTCAGGAGCGTTTTGCCGAACATAAACGAAAAGAACAAAAATATTATGAGTGGGCAAATCAACATGAAGAGCAAGTTGAAAAAAAACAAGTTAAACGAAAAGACGAAATTAAAGAAGTTAAACAACCTAAAGAAGCGGGTGTAGATGAGGAATGGGAAGCGGCGCGCAGACGTGAACGTAAACTTCTCATGGAGAAAGAACGTAAACAAAAAATAAAGGGAATGGTTGTTTTTGTTGTTATTTTGGCAATAGGCACGGGAATAGTGATTTTTGGGGCATCCAATGGTTGGTTTGGCGGATAAATTATTAGATTTCATCGAAAAAAACAACGCAAAGATTTTATGATTATGCCCTCTTTCGTAAAGAGGGTAGCAGAAATTAGCCTGACGGGTGTTTCCCCGCACAACACCCGTCATTTAAAATTTAAAAATACTAAAAAAATATATAGATTATATAAAGAAAGGGTAATTAATTATGAGCGTTTTTTTAAGTGAAAATTTTATGCTTAAAACGGAAATCGCGAAAAAACTATATCATGATTACGCAAAAAATATTCCGATTATAGATTATCACTGTCATATAAATCCTAAAGATATAGCCGACAATACGAGATATGATAATCTCGCTAACATATGGCTTACTTGCGGCGACCATTATAAATGGCGTGCGATTCGGTCTAACGGATATGACGAAAAATACGTTACGGGAAATGCCTCGGATTATGAAAAATATTCAGCGTGGGCGAATACTTTGCCGAAGTGTATAGGCAATCCGCTTTATGTGTGGGCTCATATGGAGTTAAAAAAATATTTCGGCTACGGCGGGATATTAAACGGCGAAACGGCGGACACAGTATGGCATCTGTGCAACGAAAAACTTCAGGACAACGCATTTTCGGCAAGAGAAATAATGAAAAAATCTGATGTAAGACTTATTTGCACGACTGACGACCCTGCGGATTCCCTCGAATATCACGAGCAAATCGCCGCGGACAAAAGTTTTGATATAAAAGTTCTTCCCGCTTTCCGTCCCGATAAAGGCTTGCATATCGAAAAAGTGGGTTTCGCGGAATATATCGGGAAATTGGCACAGGCAAGCGGTATTGAGATTAAAGATATAAATTCACTGTTTGACGCATACGCAAACAGACTGGACTTTTTTGTCTCTCTCGGTTGCAAAACTGCGGACAACGGATTTGAAAACGTGCCTTATAAACGGGAGTGCATGGGGATAAAAGCCGATGACGTCTTAAAAAAAGCCCTTGCGGGAGAAAATCAGGAACTTTCACAAAACGAAATTGATGTATATAAGACTGAATTATTGCTGTTCTTAGCAAAAGAATATCACAAACGCAATTTAATTATGCAGATACACTTTGGAGTCAGCCGCAACAACAGCGACCGTTTATTTAAGGCTTTCGGTCCTGACGCGGGCGGGGACGGCATCGGCAATTATAATTGCATAATATCTCTGTCAAAACTGTTGGGCGAACTTGACAAGGAAAACGCGCTCCCGAAAACAGTCCTATATTCTATCAACCCTACGGATAATACTGCGATTGACGCGCTTATCGGTTGTTTTCAGAACAACGATTGCGGAATAGGTCAGAATAGCACGGGGAAAATGCAGCACGGCTCCGCATGGTGGTTCAACGACAACAATACGGGAATGAGAGAGCAGCTAATAGGTCTTGCAAATAATTCGCTTCTCGCGAATTTTATCGGTATGCTTACGGATTCAATGTCGTTTTTATCATATACGCGCCATGACTATTTCAGACGGATTTTATGCGACGTGATAGGCGAATATGTAATTAACGGCGAATATCCCTATGATATAGATTATTTGGCAAAAATTGTATCTGATATATGTTATTACAACACAAAAAATTATTTTAATTTTTAAGGGGTTTCAAGCAAACAAGATGAAAAAAATGTTACAGGAATTTAAAAAATTTGCCTTAAAAGGCAATATAGTTGATATGGCGGTAGGCGTAGTAGTCGGCGGGGCGTTCGGTAAAATCGTCACATCGTTGGTAAACGATATTATTACGCCGATTGTAAGCTTGATTACGGGGCAAACTACTAAACTCGCCGACCAGTTCATCGCACTTGATGGACACAGATATGCTACTATAGACGAAGCTAAAGCTGCGGGAATATCGACTTTGAACTATGGAGCGTTTATTACCGCTATAATAGACTTTGTGATAATTGCTTTTTCGATATTTATTATAATAAAGCAGTTAAATAATGTTCAAGAAAAAATTGCGAAGCTTACAAACAAAGAAGCAGAGCATCCCGCTCCGCCTACCACTAAAGAGTGTATGTACTGCAAAAGTATAATACATATAGACGCCGTAAAATGTTCCAACTGTACCTCTGATTTGCCGTCGGATATTATTTAACGATTTCGAGGAAACAACACGTAAATTCATAAATTTACGTGTTGTTTCCTCGAAATCATGTTGTTTTACTATAAAACTAACAAACAATATTATCATATATAACAATATTATTTCATATTATTTTCTATAAGAAAATTTTGTTGATTAGGCGATTGTAAAACTAAAAGATTGAAAATGCAGGGACGGACTGTGTTCGTCTGCACAGAGTTTCAGTCGCCTATTTGTTGATGACAAGGAGAAAAATTATGAAATATGATTATGAAAGAATATTCAAAGAAAAAAATTTTACAGAGGGTGATATATCGCAAAAAAAGAGCAAAAACGAACTTAAAGAGTTAAAAAAAGATAAAGAACGCAGATATATCATAAAATTTTTTGTTCAGTCTGTCATATGTCTTGTTATTATAGGCAGTATATTAATATTAAAATATACCAGTCCCAAAACTTTTGTTTCGGTGTCATCGGTATTAAGCGGACTTTACAGCGAGAATATAACTCTATCGGATTTAAACGGAATCATAGATGAAACTATACTCAAAAACGACGCCCTCGCCGCATTTTTTAATATAATCCCCGACAACGGCGGAAAATAGGGTAAACTATGTACATAAAACTAAAAAAGATAAAAATAAATATAATTTGCGTGGTCTTAATATTTTTATTTTTTATGATAAACTTTTCGCCGTATATTTTTATAATGCTGTCGTGCATAGCCGTACATGAAATGGGTCATATAATATTTATTAAGGCAAACAGACTTAAAATAACGGAGATAGATATACTGCCGTTTGGAATAAATATTGCGACGGAAAATAAGCTCACCTCATATAAAGCCGATATTTCTACGGCATTGAGCGGACCTTTGAGCAACATCGCGTACAGCCTGATGATTTTGCTGACAATCAAAATCGTCGGGTATAATTCTTTTTTGATGTTTTCTTTTTTGACTAATATAATATATGCGGGAATAAATTTATTCCCCGTGAGAAGTCTTGACGGCGGGCGGGTGTTGAGTATAATATTGAAATTATGTTTACCCGAGCGCGCCGCGTATATATTATTTTCTGCGATTTCCGCGACTTTTTTGGGTATAATGAGCGTTATCGCGTTTTTTATTTTAATGGTCACAGGATATAATTTCACATTGGTTCTGCTGTGCTGTTATTTGTTTTACACGATACATTTTTCACCGTACAGGCGGTGAAATTAATATTAAAATGCATGGTGGGTACGCAATCTAAAAACACTCGCCGTTACTGCGGCACTCTCTTTTACAAAAAAGAGCATAATTTAAAATCGGGGATTTATTTCGTAGGGACGACCGCTTTCGGTCGTCCGCGAAAATTAAAGCCATGTGTCCATCGTCCGTGAAAACAAATTAAATATCGCATATATTTTTACGGCGTGTCATAAAATAAATCCAACGTCGATGTAAATTTACGGCGTGCCGACAATATGGTAGAAACTTACGGCGTGCCGAGGTCGTCACGCCGTACTCTATGAACTATATTACTTGCTCTATTTTCTGTCGACCCACGTTTATTTATTGATTTCACTGTCCATCCATTCGATTCTGAGCCTTAGCCATTCTTTCAGATAATCTATCTCGCTTTGATATGTCGTCCTCTCCCAAACAGGCTGTATATAACTGGCGTTAGGCCAAACATATACGCCCAAAATAGGCCATCTTTGAAAATTCATCTCCGCCGACTTTCTGATGTATTCCGCCGTATCGTCTATTCTTTGGAAAAATCTATCGAAATAGCCGTTATTTTTTAAATAATTCCATCTGTCTTTAAATTCCCGCTCAAACGCTTCATCTTCAAACAGCCGCGAATGCCATATTGAAGTGCGTATATACCAACCCTCCGGATTATCACAGCTTCGGTAATCTGCGTTGCCCGCGCCTAAATCAAAATCCCATACGGGTCCCATATGCAATTTTTCGCCGCGAGGTTTATATAAAAACGTACTTAAACGAAAATCCCCGTCAACATTTTTATAAAGCTCGTTTACCAGATACCAGTCTACAAAGCTCGCAGTATCTAAATATGCGCGGTAGCCGATATCGGGGTCTTTGAAATTATCGCCGAACAGAGCGTCCTCCGCTTCATTAAAATAATCTCTGATATATTCATATGCCGCATTCGATAAATTATGCGCGCCCGGCTGTCGTATAACAACAGTGTCACCTTCCGCGAGTCCCCAGACGGTGTGATGTCCTCTGTTTACCATTGTCGAAGTAAACGTAATCTCATCGCCGCGCAGTCTTCCTCGGTGATTTATTTCAAGTACATAAGTACCCGTAAGTTCATATTCGTCTGTCGTTTCCATGTTTATTTTTGGGAAGTCAAGTCTGCCTTTATCAATTTTTACGCGCTCGCCTATAGTATATGTTCCGAGATATTGTCCGTTTAATATTAAATCCACGAACCTCATTTTAGGGGCAAATGCCGCTCCTAAATCTCTTGAAAATTCATACGCCGTATAATTCCTCATAAGCGACTTATCGGAAAAATTAGCAATCAGAAGCCATTGTCTTGACGGTGCCATATCCAATATCTGCGTCTTATTTTCTATATCAAAGTTATAGCCCTTTTTCGGCATCCCCCACGATGAATTACCTCTGCCCCGTATCTCTATCGCCCCATCGTACAGCCCTATCCCCAACGGATTATATACGCTGTCTATAATTTTCATTCGTGCGGATACGCTTCTGCTTCTGGATTCTATGGAACGCTGCCGTTCGGTATCTATTATAATCAATGGTATGTCGTTGCTTCTGCCGCCAATAAATATTGTATAATCCCTTGCCGCCTGCGTTCTCTCATGCACTACCGTCACTTCAAGCGGGTAATACGGCATGAGCGGCAGTTCTTCACTGATTACTTTCTCACCATTGATATAAAGAGCGCACCCCCGCATTAAATTATATGTGAACGTATAACTTTCTTCATCTGCGCCGGGAAAATAGTAATATGTAAAACTGTCGTTTGTTCTGTCATATATCGCTTCCTGTCCATTTACCCGAATACTGTATATCTCTGCGTCGTCAATATACGGTATAGAAGTTTTAGCCCTCAAATATTCGGTTATCTCTATATTTCTTGCCCGCACAAAGAGTTTTATTTCATATTCTTTTCCGGGCATAAGCTGCGTTACTTTGTATGTACCTTTGAGTATTTCAGAAGCTGTAAAATCAAGCACGATTTTATTGTTTTCGAGAGCAATCAAATAGTCGTCAATTTTTCCGTCATGGCTCGCGGCTATGGCATATTCATATCCTTTTTCGGGTATGTCGGTCCAATCGAGCGTAAATCCCCTTACCCGAATATCGCGAACTTGTATATCCGCATTTTCGGGAGCTGTAAATTCAACCATAGCGGGAATCGCATTATTATCAAGAGAACAAGAATATAAAATAAACGCCGGTATCAGCAAAAATAAAAACAATAATATTTTCTTTTTCATTTCTGTAACCATACCTTTTTATTTTGAAATTTTATTGTAATTATATCATAGCACCGATATATTGTCAAGTAGGAGACTAACAGTGGGAGTGGACAAGAGGATAGATTCAGGAAAAAAAGTGGATAAGTGAAAAAGGAGAGTCTTTGTACTTGTGCAACCGTGATTTGCTCGTAGGTCTGTGAACGGCAAGAACACGGGTGTGAAACTTTTTCAGAGCGAAAGCGTTGAACGCTCGAACAAAAACAGCCATAACTGCAATAAC
>Ga0099364_10012977_pt1 | contig 11208 bp, 11 predicted proteins | sample TergutTh196P3_FD_73070 | JGI IMG/M metagenome (GOLD analysis project Ga0099364, IMG submission 73070) | Microcerotermes parvus P3 segment gut microbial communities from Pointe-Noire, Republic of the Congo - Th196 P3 | ecosystem: Host-associated > Arthropoda: Insects > Digestive system > Gut ... | reverse complement strand
CGGAGCTCGGAGGAGCTACGACAAATCAGCATCCTCGTAGCAGCGATTTTCAATCGAGAAAACCGCACCCAATCTCGTCTTCTGACACCTTCCCTGTACGGCTCCTGTACCGATCCCTAAAATAAGCAGGATAGATGCGGGAATCCCATGAGCAATCATCACTCGCACAGTCACCCTGCAGAATTAGGATGAATATAGCATTTCCAGATGACATTAATGTAGGGAACGCATTTATTCGTTCCTTATATATCCTTGATACATAATATGTTACGGGATACAAAATTCCGTCACGTACATCAAATAGGGTTTTTGGAGTGCGCTACGGAGATGATGCCAGGTTCTCTTGATATGGCATTATTTGTTTGCGCTCTTCACATAAATTTCAACTGGAAATGCTATTTGTCGGTGTAGTCAGCACTTCAAAAGAATCTTTTGTTATCAGCACTGTATGTTCAAACTGGGCACTGAGTGAATGATCTTTGGTCGTCACCGTCCACCCATCTACATTTGATGTTTCTACATGAAAATTTTTACTCTTGTTTACCATCGGCTCTACAGTAAATATCATACCTTCTTTTAATACAATATTGTTTGTTTTCGAATAAAAATGACAAACATGAGGTTCTTCGTGAAACTTGAGCCCTATCCCATGCCCACCATAGTCCCTGACCACTGAATATCCAAATTTCTGTACAAAAGTTTCTATTGTTTTACCTAGTAAAGAAAGTTTTATGCCAGGTTTTAAAATATTAATGCCTTTATACATTGCCCTTTCTGTACGCTCGACAAACAGTTTTGTATCTTCAGCAGCATCACCTATGATAAATGTCTTTGATGTGTCACCAAAATAGTCATCCAAGATGACAGTGACATCGAGATTTATTATGTCTCCATTTTTTAAAATATCTTTTTCAGAAGCTATGCCATGGCACACTACATTGTTTATGGAGGTGCATATAGATTTTGGAAAACTTTTGTAGTTAAGTGTTGCAGAGGTACCTTTGTTTTTCAACATATAGTCGTGTGCTATCTTGTTTAATTCCTCTGTATTTTGACCGATAAATAAATGCTTTTCTAGCTCGACAAGGCAATTTGCCGCCAATATACAAGCCTTTCGTACCCCTGCGATCTGCTCTTTATTTTTGATTATCATCTGACACACTCCTATATTTTTTATAAAAAAAGCCACCCTCGCAGGTGGCAAACATATGGTGGGCCCAAGAGGATTCGAACCTCTGACCGCCCGGTTATGAGCCGGGAGCTCTACCAACTGAGCTATAGGCCCTAGCAGAACATCATGTGCGTGCCATCTTTACAAAGAGTGTTTTTTTGTCAAGTGTTTTTTAAAAAAAGATGTTTTTTTTCTTTTTTCAGCTTTATTTTTAATTAGCTACCATTTACTGTTTTTAATAATCTCCTTGACAATATCAGTCGATTTTAAACCCTCAGACTCAGCTGCATATGAGACCAGAATCCTGTGCCTCAGGACGATATTAGATACAGCGATGATATCATCTTCGGCTGGTGTAAGTCGACCATTTAAAATAGCTCTTGTTTTTGCAGCGATCACAAGGTATTGAGAAGCTCTAGGACCAGCTCCCCAGTTTATCTTTTCACTTATATGGTTCATTGAGTCTGATTCATTCGGTCTAGTGGCACGAACTAGTCTTACAGCAAATTCAATCACATGATCATTTACAGGTATATCATTTATTGCTTTTTGAATATTGAGTATGGTCTCTTTATTTATTACGGGAACCAAGTTTACATTGTTTCTAATAGATGTTTGTTTTACTATCAACTTTTCCTCTTTAAAATCAGGATAATTAATGATAATATGAAACATAAATCTATCGAGTTGAGCCTCTGGAAGAGGATAGGTGCCTTCTTGTTCAATTGGATTTTGAGTAGCGAGCACTATAAATGGTGGGTCAAGCTTGTAGGTTTCATTCCCGGCTGTTACCTCAAACTCTTGCATTGCTTGCAGCAAAGCAGATTGAGTTTTTGGAGGGGTTCTATTAATTTCATCTGCTAGTATAAAATTTGAAAAAACAGGACCTTTAATAAACTTAAACTCCCTTTGTCCAGACTCCCTATTATCTACTAGTATTTCAGTTCCTGTTATGTCAGAAGGCATTAAATCGGGGGTAAATTGAATTCTAGTAAATTTTAGATCTAAAATTTTTGCTAACGAAGAAATCATGAGTGTTTTTGCTAGACCAGGAACACCTTCAATTAAACAGTGACCATTTGAAAAGAGAGCGATGAGTATTTGTTCGATGACTTCATCTTGCCCTATAATTACTTTGTGAAGTTCTGTCAAAATTTGTTCTTTGACTTTTTGCATGGATTGTAAAAGTGCCAAGTTCTTTTTATCATTATCCATTTTTAATCTCCTTTAGGACAACATATTTATTATGTGTCCCTACTTCTTAAATAAATCTATTATCTTATTGCCCGAATAAAGTAAACTCAACGAGCCTGTGATAAATATAACTGTCGCAGTTAACAAATGTGACAAAGACATTACTGCACTGACGAGGTTTTCGTTTAGACTAAAACCAACAGTAAAAATTAATAGCATGATCAGTTCATTGCTACCTATTTGAGCTGGCGGGTGTGGTAATATGTACGACAAAAAAATTAATGTATAACCAAATAGTATTTTGATAAAACTCATTGATACTGCAAAAGCTCTAAACATCATGAAAAAAAACATACCATCTGAGAGCGTTGCAATAAAAGTGAGCAGTATGCAGGGGATAAATATTCTTTTGTTATGTTTAAAAATTGCTAGACCTTCAACAAAAAGTTTAATGAATCTGTTTATTCTTTCTACATGTTTTTGAGGCAAAAAGAAAAATAGATTTTGAAGTATTTTTATCATTAAACCTTTTGACATAGAAACTATTGTTAATATTGACAAGCCTACCAAAAATATCAGAGTTAGTGAAAATATTAATATTTTTATAGTAGAGGTCAGGGCAATGTCGGTAAAAGGCAATAGTAATAATATCAATAAAATCGCAAAAGTGTCTAGTAGTTTGTCAATAAATATAGAAGGCAGGGAGTCTGCATATCTGATATTGTGATATTTTTTATAAAAAACACTTTTTGCTACTTCCCCTGCTCTGATCGGAATCAAATAATTAATAAAGTTTCCTGCAAGGACATAGGTGTAGTTTTTAAATATAGAGACATTTATTTTTTCTCTGTTATTTGTCCACTTATTATCTTCAAAATTTGAAATATTGATCTTGCTTTTTAACAAAAGCCATCTGAGTCTCAGCGAACGGAAAAAATATGATAATAAATAAAAAACAATTGAGGGTATTAAATAAAATGCATTTATTTCCGAAATGTGAGCTAAAAAATCTTCTACATCAATAATATATAACCATATACATAAAAAAATGAGTCCGATAGATAAACTAATAACAATCTTTGTAGTACGGTTAAACTTTTTCAAATTACCTTCTTCCTTGAAATAGTCTGTTTGACATTTAAAAATATGTAATAGTGGTGATGAGCCCAGATTTTTTTTATCAGGTAAGGAGCATGCTTTTCCAGAAAATTATACCTTAACATTTTAGGTTTTAAAGTCCAGTCTTTGCCTAAATAGTAGTTGAGGATTGTTTTTTCTTTGTGTGAAAAAGGTTTTGTCGACGCTATATTAGTATTACGCATTTTATGCATTATTTCTATTACAGAATTACATAGTTTAAGTCTGTGCATAGGAGCGAATAGTTTTTTTATGAGATCATTTTTACTCATACCGATATCAGGCCACAAAGGACAATCTATCAAACCCTCACTCATGAGCTTCCATCCCATGTTCTCTAAAGGTTTTATAAAGTTTTTTGGTATAATATTTTTTTCTATCAAACAGTTTTTTATGTCTTCTTTGCTAGTATGTTTTTGAAAAAGATAGCCAATACCTGTCGTGTTTGGAACCATTATTAAGATTATCCTTTTTGTGATACGAGACATCTCTTTTAAAAAGTTTTCGAGATCAGGTACAAACCACAATGCGGAAAAGTTCCACGACATATCAAATCTATTATTTTCATATGGTAATTTACCGTGATCATATAATAAATCAAAATTTGCTCTAAAATGAGTTTTATCCCAAACATCTTTTATCAAACCCAGTCTTTCAGGATCAGTATCTGTGATAGTCATCTCGACTTTTTTCATTGCGAGCCCCATACTGTTGATACCTGAAAGTCCCGTAAAACCAAATGAAGGCGTTTCTATTGCCGTTTTTATCCTATAATGTTCTGCCACCTTAAATAATATATCGTTGATAATAAATCTCTCATACGTAGAACCTAGACCTTCGTCTGTGTATAAAAAATATTTGTGCCAAAAGCTGAGTATAGGAATTGCCATCGCCAATGAGAAAATATAACGGTACCTAGTGTTATAGAATCGAGATTGTTTATTTTATTAAAAGTAAACTTTCAATTCCTTCTCAGTAGTTGTGCTGCTAGGAAGAATTTCGTAGAACCAGCACTCTTTGCAGCATCGATTAACTCGACTACGTTTTTTAGGGCAATATTTTGATCAGCCTGGATCAAGATAACGATGTCTGGGTTTTTGTCTATTTCTGTTTTTAATTCAGATATCAAGTTTTCCCTTTGTACTAGTTTGTCGTTTATAAATATTTCTTCTCTATCATTTATTGATAAACTAATGTTTTTTTGTATGTCTGCGTGTGCATTTAAAGAGGTAGGAATATTTATTTGTAAACCTGTGTATGTAATAAAACTTGAAGAAATGAGCAGAAATATCAGCAGTAAAAAGACGACATCAGACATAGAAATCAAAGCAACCGTAGTAATAGCTTTGTGTTTAACTGAAATTTTCATTTTTGAAATCTCCTCAAATGAACTATCACCTGCGAAGTTTTTTCATTAACTAAAAATGCAATAGATTCAATTTTCGAAACTAGATAGTTGTGAAACACAATGCATACGATACCTACTATGAGTCCACCTACAGTAGTGATCAAGGCTTCCCAGATACCACCAGCTAAAACCTGTATGTCTACACCACTCTCAGATTGCTGTAGCTGAAAAAAAACTTTGATCATACCTGTCACAGTGCCTAGAAAACCGATCAAGGGAGCGACCGCCGCAAATGTAGATATTGTGCTGAGATTTTTTTCAAGACTGCTAACAAACTGATTCGAAGACTGCTCTATAGTTTCTTGGGCTAAATTGACATCTGTATCTGCATAGCTTAAACCTTGCTCCAGTACTTTACATATTGTCGTTTCAGAAAGTTTGCAGATTTTACCTGCTTCGGTAGGCTGCTGCTGGTCTATCATCCTCAATACTTCAATAAAAGTCTTTTCCTCAAATTTTGATGACTTTTTAATGGTTAAATACCTTTCAATAAATAAAGCAACGGCTATCACTGATATGATGAATAGGAATATCATCAAAAAGCCACCTTTTGCTACAAATTCTACTAAGTTCATACAATCTCCTTAAAATACTTAGTTTTTTATTTTTAATAACTATTTTGTTTTTATTTTGATACAAAAATTATATGGTTTTTTAAAATATTTTTATTACTAGCATACACATAAAAAGGTCAACTATTCTTTCAGGAAAAAGTCAAAACTTTTTCGAGCTCTCATTTTGTAGGAACAGGAGTCGTTCAAAACACCACCGTATTTTAGCATATCCACAGATGGGTATTTTCTGCAAATCAAAGGTCTATTTTTGTATTTTGAGCATTGATTGTCTTTGAACAAATTGCATTTGAAATAAAGCTCACCACTTGTTTCTCTACCTGCTATCGCAAAGTATCTATATGAAAGAATATCTCTTTGTAATCTATAAAACTCCTCTTCTTTGAAAACACTTTTATCGTCTATCATGATGAATATTTTTTTGCAGCAGGTGCCGCATTTACTACATGAGCCCTCTATTTTGAGATTTGAGGGAAAAAAGAATTTATAAAACTGCTTGTTTAAGTATCTCAAAATCTTTGCTAGATGTCTCATAATAAATAAAATATATCCCTTCATCTTCTATATTTGCTGCTCCAACAGCATTACCTAAATAGAGTTTTCTAAACTCATTGCTCTCTGGTTTGAAAAACGATATGTTTTTGAGCTTTTTCTTGTAGAGATCATCAATATTTTTATTATTACTTGACATATGCATTTTCTGCCACGATATTTTAAATCTATTATATACCTCTTCTTTAAATAAATAACAATGAGATGCTTCTAAGAAATCTGGATAGTATTGGGTTTTAAAAAGTAAAAACCAGTCATAAATAATGCAGTCACTCAAAAGAGAGGATTGTATATTTAATAGATCGTAATGTTCTTTTACATATTGAAAGAGCTTTTTTTTGTCTTTAATAGACTTGTTTATTTTTTTACACTTTAGATGGTTGCCTAACGATAAAAAATATTTATAAATACAATCCTTGCCTAAAGTCTGAAACAAACACATTTTTAGAAAATAGTTCATTATATTTGAGTTGTATATTAGCTGCAATGTCATTTCGACCAGTTCTATTTGACACATAGCATCATATGGCAATGTTTTTGAGGCAAACACTTTATAAGGTGCTTTGTCTTGAATTTTAAAACCCCATTTTTCAATCTCATTTGAAATTTCAGTACCAGGTAGTATTTTTAAAAAGCCCAGCTGAAACTGTTCAGGTTTTAAAGATATTATTTCATTGAACGATTTTTCTACATCATTTATTGTTTCATTGGGGAGTCCTGCTATCATATCATAATGTTTGTGAATGTTTTGTAGCATTGAAAGTTTTTTTAGGTGATGCTTTACTCCTTCCCAGGTACCTTCTCTATTTATCAATCCCAAGGTGTCATTATTTGTTGTTTGGATACCTATTTCTAGCTGTATTCTTTCTTTTGGCATAGTCGAAAGAATTTGAATTTGCCGCTCTGTGAGGAAAAATGGATGTATTTCAAAGTGAAATTTTGTTTTTGTATCTATTTCAGAAATATATTCCCATAATTTTTGACATAATTCATAGTTTACATTAAATGATCTATCAATAAATTTTATGATTATAGGCTCAAAAGAAAGTAAAAACTCAATGTCTCTTTTTACTTGCTGAATGTTTTTGTATTCCAATGCTTGCTCTAAATTGGATGAGAGACAATAAGAACATTTAAAAGGGCAACCTCTGCTTGCTTCATAATAGAGATACCTATTTTTTAATGAGGTTTTATCTGTTATTTGGTATGGAGTTTCTATTTTTGAAAAATGGTAGTTTGTTGTTTTGATAGTTTTTTCTATTCGATTTATGTTTTGTTTCCAAAAGTCATTTTCCTGAAGTTCAAAAAACGCTTTTTCTCCCGCTCCACAAATAATAAAGTCAATGCTAGGGAACTCCGCTAGCCAAGCATCATGATTCCAAGAAATGTCAGGACCTCCACATACTATGATCATATCTGGTAAAACTTTTTTTATTTCTCTCAAAATAGTTTGTATATGATCTTGGTTCCATATAAAAGAAGATAAGCACAATACGTCAGGAAAAATATCATAGATTTCAGAAAAAATATCCCAAATATTGTCATTTATAGTTTTTTCTAGAATAACAACATCATGTTTTTGAGGATCAATATATTGACGTAAATAATAAAGTGCCATGTTGACGTGGGTAAAGCGAGCATTGATACCCAGTAACAAAACTTTCATGTGACGTCCAGCAGGTTTAAAATATCTACAAACAACTCTTCTCTAGCCCTTTTAAGATCATCAGGAAAATCTATCTCTATACAAGGGAGACCTTCTGTGTATATTGCTATTAAACTTTTATCTAGACTCATCATATTTAATGCATATTCAAAATAGTTATTTTCTTGTTGAGTCGAGACACCAAATTCTAAGCATTCAATAAAACATGGTAAATCTCTTTCTATAAACTTTGCTATCCCTATAAATTCACCATCTGCTTCGCTAGGATTTATACATTTGCTTATTTCCATTATTATTCCGTTTTTTGTCTTGATTTTGACCTCTTCTGCTCCAGTTTCTACCTTTTCTATTAACAATAAATTTGCATCCATACCATTTACTAGTTTCTTTAGTAACAGGGGATGAAACAATACATCAGCGTTAAAATAAATAAAGTCTTCGCACATATATTTTTTTGCCAAATACAGTGAATACAGTGTATTTGTTTTGTCATATATAGGATTTTCAATGAATGCGACTTGCTCTATTTTTAATACTTCTAGCACGTGTTGTATCAAGAGCTCTTTTTGGAACCCTACTACAATCGCAAATTTTTGAATACCATATTTAAGGCAACATCTGATTTGATAATGAATGATAGAAATACCATTAATTATCTCCATAGACTTTGGTTTTGTCGTGATTTTTCCACTATTCAATCTTATTCCAGCACCTGCGGCTAGGATTATAGCTTTCATAACATGATCTCCTTTATTACATGTTTAAAATAAACTTATTGTTTGTAAAATTGTATTTCAACTTGATGTATTACAAAGATGTTCTAGAACTAAAAGGTTCTAGAAGCGATTTTATTCTCTCTGCTGCTCTTTTTCCAGAATATCCGTCCGGTTTATCAAACAATATATTTGAGACGAGCTCTCTCTCTTTTTTAAACAGGTCCTTGTTTTCTAAAAAAATATCGATACTTCTTTCTAATTCATCAAATTTATCTATCCTCAATGAAATTTTATCTATCAAATCCATTGTTTCTGATATGGTTCTTGCTGTATTATCCACTTTAAAAGTTATCAGAGGTTTGTCGAGCAAGCAGGATTCTGCTATTAAAGAGCTTGTGTCATTAATACATATATCTGCTATTTTTATATATTTCAATCTATCCAATTCTTCTATAAAAAACACATCAGGGTTGCTCCGCAACGCCTTTTTATATTTTTCACTCATCCAGTCGTGTACTGTGACGAGCAGATTGAATCTACTCTTTAAAAGACTAATTTTATCATACCATTTATCTATCGCAGACATCCCGCTTTTATCCCATGTAGAAGCAAAAAGCAGTGTTTTTTTGCTGGGGTTTATTATTGAAGACAAATGCTGTATATCTTTTGTCGAGAATGCCGTGCTCCTAAACAAATGGTCTATTTTTGGATATGCTACAGCCAATTCAATAGTCACTCCGAGAGCCCGCACGATATCTATTTCTTTACTGCTAGTCAGGAAAAAAAGGTTAAACATGTTATAATATTCTGCCTTTGAATGTCTTTTAAAGTTAAATGCTCCATGTTTAAATCCGATTTTCACTATTTTTTTACATGGAAACTTCCACGCCATATTACGAAACATGATTACTGCATCAGGAAAAGACGGTAATGTAGAAACATTATGGTAGCCGAGTGATTTTAGTTTTTTTTTGACATCGCTGTTCTTTGCGACAATATCAATATTCTCCAGATATTCTCCAATATTTTGATATAGAATGATATCAAAGGCATCTTCACAGTACAAGATATATTTTTTGTTTTTTCTGATCGCTCTATTAATATACCAAAAAAAATTGTATAATGTAAATTTTATATAATAAGAAAACACCATAATCTATTCACTCATCTGATCGGCAATATATTTTATTATTAGGTTTACAGTGGCAAATGCAGAATGTATATTGTAGCCTCCAGTATCTCCATCTATATCGATGCATTCTCCTGCTACAAAAATATTTGGTAGTTTCTTTAGCATCATGTTATTTTTGTTTATTTCAGATAAATCGACACCACCTCTACTGCACATAGCATTATCTATACTGTCAAAACCTATGATACAAAACTCCATGTAGAGTAGTTTTTGTATAATAGATTTTCTGTGATATTTTGACAACTCTGCCGCTTTAATATTGATATATTCATCTTGCATTATGTGTTCAACAATCCTTTCTGGTATTCCTAGATGAGTAAAAATATTTCCCATTTTTCTTTTTGGGTACTTATCTATTAATTCTAAAAGGTTTTTCTCAAAATCATGAGTATTGCAAAATTTTGTTAAATATACTTTTATATTATCACCTTCTTCAAAGTATCTCGAATTATCGAGTATCAGTGGACCAGAAAGACCTTTGTGTGTAAACAACAGTGATCCCGAAGGCATCATAACCTTTGCGTTACTTTTAATTTTTGGCTCGTTTTTAGTAAAGAGGTTTTTTGGTGTTTTTTTGGAGATAGATAATTTTGCATTGGGTAGATTGATTCCAGATAGATAACAAAGGTCATAAGGGTATTCTTTGTTGTCTATCACACAGGCTAGCCTCGGAACTGCTAATGCAGGTATAAATGGATGTATTTTTATGTCAAACTTTTCTAGTAGTCTGACGATATCACCTTCTGAACCTGTCTGAGGATACGACAAACCTCCTGTACATAAAATCAAGTACTTTGTACTCATTTTTTGCGTTATCTCGTTGAAAGAAATGTCCAACATGATTTTGTCATGATGATATTCTATGCTTCTGAGCATGCTGTTTTCTTTTATTTGCACAGGATATTTTTTTGAATAATCTAGTAGTATTCTTTTGACATCATCAGCCTTTAAAGATTTAGGAAATACTTTTAAATCATCTCTTGTTTGAGTTTCTAAGCCCATCTTTTTAAAACTCTTTACGATGTCTCGATTTGACATATGTTTTAGGGCAAATTTTAAAAAAGAACCTTTTCCCCCATAATGTTTTTTGAACTCTTTCATCTCGCAGGCATTTGTAAAATTGCACTGCCCATTGCCCGAAAGACAAAGTTTATTACCAATAGATTTGGTTTTTTCTATCAATAGTACATTTTTACCCTTAGGCATTAGTTCGGCGACTCGTGATGCTCCAAACAACCCAGCACTCCCCCCTCCTACAATTACCAAGTCGTACTCTGATTTTGTGCTGAATATTTCTGTTCCCTGCAAGGAAAGCCTCCTTTTTTCACTATCATAACTTGAATTGCAAGGAAAGTATTCAGCTTCATTTTGTCAACTAAAATAGTTTAAAATACCTAAAATGTCTATCGAGAGCAAAAGTTATGCGCATACACTTCCTTTGTTTCCCGCTTCTATCCTGCTTATTTTAGGAATCGGTACAGGAGCCGTACAGGGAAGGTATCAGAAAACGAGATTGGGTGCGGGTTTCTCGATTGGAAATTGGGTGCTCTTTATCGATTTTGGGCGGGGGTGCTGATTTGGTCATAGCCCCTCAGAGCTC
>Ga0099364_10012976_pt1 | contig 11208 bp, 8 predicted proteins | sample TergutTh196P3_FD_73070 | JGI IMG/M metagenome (GOLD analysis project Ga0099364, IMG submission 73070) | Microcerotermes parvus P3 segment gut microbial communities from Pointe-Noire, Republic of the Congo - Th196 P3 | ecosystem: Host-associated > Arthropoda: Insects > Digestive system > Gut ... | reverse complement strand
GATTAAGTTGGGGGGGGTAAAAAAAAATAAGGAGTACAATAGGTTTTTAAAAAAAAACTTATATAAAAACCCACCCAGGTTTCCCGGCCGTACCCTACCGCCGCACCCCCCCGGGAACCCGGCACGCCGATAACAACATCGGCATCCGCTCTGCTCTCCCGCGCAAGCAGACGGCCCGCTTGAACTCTGGCCTTGTGTACCGAAGCACCTTGGATTACGCTGTCCGGACGGGCAAAATATATAATTTCGAATACGCATAACTTGCCTTTGTTACCGCAATGGGTTTTTATGCTTTTGATACCGTTTTTACCTACGATAACGATTTCACCCGGTTCAAGGTCGCGTATAAAAGCCGCCCCCAGACTATCCAGAGCGCAGCTTTCCGAGGCGAATATTATACAGCCGTCTTCAGTTTTCCCCATGCACAAAGGACGGAACCCCAACGGATCTCGAGCGGCTATGAGCTTGGACGGCGACATAACCAGCAGCGAGTACGCGCCTTGCATATGATACACAGCCCGTTCCACTGCATTTTCGATCGAATCGGATTTCAATCTTTGTGCCGTTATAGTATACGCTATTACTTCCGCATCGTTGTTGCCGTGAAATATTCCGCCCTCTAATTCAAATTTTTCCCGTAACTTATGGCCGTTGGTAAGGCATCCGTTATGAGAGATCGCCATGGAGCCTTTTATATGACGGATAACAATGGGTTCCGCATTAATACGAGTCACATTGCCGAACTTTGAATAACGAACATGACCTACAGCTATGTTGCCGTTACCAAGCTTATCCAGTCTTTCACGGGTAAATACGTCAGGTACAAGACCGACATCACGGTAGTAATCGACCACGCCTTCATCACTTACCGCTATTCCGCAGCTTTCCTGTCCCCGGTGCTGCAAAGCGTACAACGCATAATATGTCTTCTTTACGACGTCCGTAACTTCATTGCTAAATATACCGAAGACGCCGCACTCTTCCCGGGGTTTGTCGTTATTGTTTCCGCTGAGTCTTTCTTCAGACATAACAAAGAGCACCCCTTTATGTTAATGAATTTTAATTTAATAACCTATTTCCACAAGCTTTGTTTTAAATCAGTTCTTGAATTTTCGCATCCGCGGCTAACGATGCCGCCGTCATATCTTTTTTAAACTGCGTCAGCTTGTCCGCTATAGCCTTGTCCGAAACCCCTATAATTTGAACGGCTAAAATAGCGGCATTCTCCGCCCCGTCTATCGCAACCGTCGCAACGGGCACGCCCTTGGGCATTTGTACGGTGGAGAGCAGTGCATCCAGTCCGTCTAATGTTGAGGATTTCATAGGAATCCCTATAACAGGGAGGGTTGTGTGCGCAGCTAATACTCCTGCCAGATGAGCCGCTTTACCTGCCGCCGCTATAATCACGCCGAAACCGTTTTCCCGTGCTTTTGTTGAAAAATCTACGGCCTGTTCCGGCGTGCGGTGTGCGCTGTAAACGTGAATTTCAAAACCAACATTAAACTTTTTCAAGATTTCAAGAGCAGGTTTTACCCCATTAAAGTCACTGTCTGAACCCATAGCGATAGCCACTTTTTTTGTTTCCATTAAAATACCTCCTGTAATTTTAGACTGTTTTTCAAAAATCTGCTTTGGAATAAAGTTTTTGCAAAGGTTGCCTTAGTGTGATGCAGAATGATTTTTGCACCTGTCTGATAATATCATTTTCTGATAAAAATTGCAACCAAAATTTTCAGCTGATTCCGATTTTGTCAAGATCATAAGGTGTGTTTTGGTACACAAAATAATTTATCCAATTTGAATAAAGCAAATACCCGTGACTTCTCCAGTTGAAAACAGGGGACAGGTTCGTATCGTCATTGGGGAAATAGTTGCACGGAATATTCGCACCGCCGGTTTGAATGTCCCTTAAGTATTCTTCCTTCAGGGTGTAAAGGTCGTATTCCGAATGTCCGGTTACAAAAAAATTCCGTCCGGCGTTATCTGCAATTATGTATACGCCGGCAATATTGGATTCTGCAAGAATTTTTAAGGATCCGGAACGGACGATTTGCTCTTTATTCACCGAAGCATGACTTGAATGGGGCGCATAAAAAACTTCATCGAATCCGCGCACAATGGGATGATGAGAATCCGTGACGGTATGCTCAAATATCCCGGATATTTTCCCGTCCAAAAGTTTTCGGTTTATACCGTAATGATAATAAAGTCCCGCCTGCGCTCCCCAGCATATATAAAACGTTGAATATACGTTGTTTTTACCCCACTTCATTATATCGCAAAGCTCGTCCCAATAATTCACTTCGTTAAATTCCAAATGCTCGATGGGTGCGCCGGTTATGATCATTCCGTCAAATTTTTGGTTTTTTATTTCATCAAAAGTTTTATAAAATTGTATCAGGTGTTCTTTTGCGGTGGTTTTGGATTGGTGGCTGGAAGTTTTAAGCAATTCGACTTCCACCTGTAACGGTGTGTTGGACAGCATCCGAAGTATTTGGGTTTCGGTTTCGATTTTTTTGGGCATGAGATTCAAAAGTAAAATCTTCAATGGTCTTATGTCCTGACACAACGCCCTTTGTTCGTTGATAACAAAAACATTTTCGTTTTCCAATGTCTTGTGTGCCGGCAGTTTGTCCGGAATTTTTATAGGCATAAAAAAGACCATTCCTTTCAATTAGGCCGGTTAAACCGGTTAGGCTGATAGAAATTGTTTCACGGGGATTTTGTCAACCCTTATTTTCCAACTCTCCCTTCATTAGCTTAACATACGTCACAGATTCAGTCAAGCGTTTGTATGATTAATTCCCGCTAAATTTCTGTTCCCGTTTACGGGTATTCAGGAGGTGCGAAGTTCCATTTGAGTAATTAAACTTTTACCAGCCTTGCCGCAATCACGGTTATATCGTCGCTGTGACCGTCCAGTCTTCGCCGTTTTGCCTCACCGCAAATCCGCCGTGCTATTTCTTTCGCCGGTTCCTGACGATATTGTTCTATTTCCGCCGCTATCCAGTCTTCGCCGGATGCCGTAACACCGTCCGACACCATAACCACCAGATCGCCGCCGGTAAGCTTCAGCTTGTTTTTCCCAAAAGTCGCCCCCTGTATAATTCCCACCGGAAAAGAACCATTCTTAATTTCTATCACGGATTTACCCTTTAAAACAAAAGATGTGGCTGCGCCTGCTTTAAGAAGTTCCAGCGTCCCGGTATATAAATCAATACAGCCAACATCAATGGTAGCCAAGGATTCGTCCTGTGATTTTATAAGGAAAGAAGAATTAATGAACCTTATCGCGGAATCAAACCCAAACCCTGCCTTGATCAACTTCAATATCAACGCACAAACCATAACGCTGTCAATAGCGGCACGTTTTCCGGCACCCATGCCGTCGCTAACGATCATATGGGCAAACCCTTTTCCGTCCACAAAATATTCGCAGGTATCTCCGCAAACCTCATTTTCTTTTTCGGATATTTGATGTGACGAAAATTCCATGGTATACATCGCCTGTTCAAAAAATGAAAGTTTGGTTTTTTCCTTTGCCGTCATAATACTGGGGATATCAAACTGCCGTTCCAGACACCCTGATAATTCTGAGGTTAAAATTTTCAAATCGGTTTCGCTTATGTCGTCTGTGTAAATTTCGATAATCATACGGCCGTACTTTCCGATAAGGCAGCAAATCTCGCCGCTTAGAACCCCAAAAGTATTCAAAATATCCCGGGTCTTTTTCGCCGCCGTATCATCAAAAGATGCTACTTCACTCAATTCCCGGCTCATTTCGGTCAGCATATTAACCACTGCATCGAATTGCTCAAGCGCAACTTCCCGTGCTTCGTCCACCCTCCTTGCCGCGGTTTCACAGGATAAAAAATCACGATAATTGTAATTAATGTCTTCGATAAAACTGTCTAAACGACAGCATTTTTGTTTTATAGAAGCAGGTGCGTTTTCAACCGCGATCCCTCCCTCTTTGCGCAATGTTTCCGTCATCGCGTTCATCGCCCGCATAGTATCGTTGTATGCCGTTACCCAGCAGAACGTGTTAAGCCCGCAGCGTTTGCAAACGGTATCGGCGGTTTTGGTATAAACTGTAAAAATATCGTTAGCCGAAAGCCCTTTCAGTTTCGCCGAAACTTTTTGCACCGAATCCTGTATGTCAGCCAGTGTTCGGGATGAAAAATCCAATTTTGAAGACAGCGAATTTTGCGGCTGTGCGCTTGCTCTTACACCGGCGGTTTGCGCGGCTCCTATAAAGCTATAAATACGTTCGGGCAGGAACATGAAAATTACGGTCGCCGCAAATACATCGAAAATACCGCCGCCGAGCAGAGGATCCTTTCCGATTATCAGTGCGCCGAAAATATTGACAAAAACAAATATCGCTATTTGTCCCGGTTTTCCCAGCGGCCGGAACACACCCGCCAAAAATCCTGCCGTAATGAGCAGTCCCGCATTTACCGTAAATTCAGGATCATGCAACACCAGAGATATACCTGCCGCAATCGAACATACCGCCGCTCCGGATGCGCCTTTTCTCCGTGCAAAAACAAGCACGGCCAAAGCGGCCAGGCTTCTGCCCGCATTCATGGAAAACACTCCGATCGAACATAACGAAGTCAGCAGAACACAGCACGCTACAACGATGGATGAGCTTTGTAATATATTGGGTTCATATTGTTTCGAAGTGTTGCTCGGGTAAAGGGTATTGTATGCCGTGCAGAAAAAAAACGACGAGGATGCGCAAAGAACGCTCTCCAGCACCCGGCGCGCAAAAAAATAACCGAAATCCCCGCCGCCGGCAATCGCAAGTCCTGCCGCTGCCCCCAAAGATATAACTGCCGCCGCAAGCGAGTTAAAAATAGGATTTTCAGCCAGCTTTGTATTCTTGCGTAAGACCAGCTTTAACAGGATAAGGGCGCATAACGTAAAAATATAATAAATGTTACCCGTAAGGGAACCGAAAAGTATATAACCTATCGCAGCTCCGGAAAACGCTATATAGCTATACTCCCAAGGCATAGCGGCTATCAATGCCGCCCCGAAAGGGGAAAATGATGTCATTATTTTTGTTCCGGAAAAAATCAACGCTAAAACAAATACTATGATTTGCCTGCCCGCGGCACTCCTTAAAATATTTCTTGCCCCATTCATTGATGTTTGTGTCGTATCGAATATCTGCCTTCCCATAAATGACCACCCTTAATTATTTATTTTTTAGATTATAAAGCTTGTCCGACGGAAAATAATGTCACAATTGCACAACAAAATAAATAATAATTTTTTTTGAAAAAAGCTTGCAAATTTAAAAGCTCGTGTTATAATATGTTTGTAGTGGTTGGTTGAAGGTTATTTATGGGTACGGGTGGGTTATTAAACCCTATCCGCTCCCTAAACTCTCAAAAAGGCGGCGAAAGAAGTGCTGATCCACGAATTTGATCGTAATATAGATGAAAAAGGACGCCTTAATTTCCCTTCCAAATTGCGCGGAGAATTGGGGGCGCAGTTCATCGTATGCATGGGACTTGACAAGTATAATAAATGTCTGTTCGCATATTCGCTCGAAGAATGGGATGTACTGAAGCAAAAAATTCAACGGCTGCCTTTTTCTAAAGCCGCGGCACAGCGCGAGATTTATGCGTCGGCAATGATAGCACAGCCGGATGCCCAGGGGCGCATAGTAATATCGGAAAAACTCCGCAAATATGCAGAGTTAAGCAAAGATATAAGAATAATAGGGGTGTCCAATCACGCGGAGATTTGGGATTCTGCCGCACGCGAAAGATCTTCACAGCAATTTGATATGGCAAGTTTCATAGATGCTCTGGATGCTGAAAGAGATAATTGAGTCCCTCTAAACATTTATCGTTTTCGATTTTTTATAACGGTTTTCGGCTTTTTCCTGCCGTCAGCGGAGAAAAAGTCAATAAACAGAGGTACTGAATTATGATAAATTTTTTTCATATTCCCGTTATGCCCAGGGAAACCATTAACGGTTTGCGCATCAAGCCGGACGGTATATATTTTGACCTCACCGTTGGCGGTTCGGGACATAGCGAACTTATCGCAAAGCAAATTCAAAACGGAAAATTGTTTTCGATCGACCGTGACCCGGATGCCATCCAGTCCGCAAGCTTAAAACTTACGGCATACCCTAATGTTAAGCTGATACTTTCGACATACAATAACCTTAAAAATATAGCAAAAGAACACAATATTCAAAAAGCCGACGGCATATTGATGGACCTTGGAGTTTCATCGTTTCAGCTTGACCGCCCCGAACGCGGTTTCTCCTACCTTAACAGCGGCCCTCTGGACATGAGAATGAGCAAAAGCGGGCCGACAGCGGCGGAGTTTATCTCATCCGTCAGCGAACAGGAATTGATTCGCATATTGAGAGATTACAGCGAAGAACGTTTCGCCGCCCGGATAGCACGCGGTATTATCGAACAAAACCGCCAAAACCCAATTCTGACGACCGGAAGATTGGCGAAAATTGTCGCAATGAGCATCCCTGCCAGGTTCAGACGGGAAAAAAACCCGTGCAAACGGACGTTTCAAGCGATTCGCATAGCCGTAAACGATGAATTGAAAATGCTTGATGACACATTGAAGCAGTCGTTCGAATTGTTGAATATATCGGGAAGGCTGGCGGTTATAACATTTCATTCACTGGAGGATAAACTGGTTCAAACCCATTTTAAGCGTTGGGTAAAAGGTTGCACTTGTCCGGGGGATTTTCCGATTTGTATATGCGGTAAGACTCCTGCCGCAAGATATATATCCAGAATCCAAACACCCACCGAACAGGAAATTTCACAAAATCGGCGCAGTAAGAGCGCTAAACTTCGTATCATAGAAAAGCTGCAGGAACAGAAAGGCGCAGGTAGGTAAAATGGCAAGAAATAATTTGGCATACGATTTGAATCGTTACAGCACTGCCGGTAAGGCGCACGAGCCGGAATTGATAAGGGATATAAAAAAAGATCCCGTCCGCAAAAAATCCGTCAATCTTTTTGCGGCAGTTACCGTGATGGCGGCGATTCTCGCGCTCACGTTCGCGATGATTTATACACATGTAAGATTATCCGAAGTCGGCGGCGATATCGTCAGAGCAAACACAGAACTTGCAAAGGTGGAAAACGAACATAAACTCCTTCGCATGGAACTGGAAAGTGCAAAATCCATAAGCGAAATCGAAGAGTACGCAAAGAACGAGCTTGGTATGATAAAACAGGATCGAAGCCGCATTGAAAGTTTTTACGGTCCGAAAGAGGACAATTTTGAAATAGTCGAAAGGCAACCCCGGTCGTTTTGGCAAAAATTGCAAGGTATGATAAACGACTTTTTTCGCTGGTTTTAGGTGAACCGCAAATTATTCGGACTGTCGCAAACATTAAACATTCAGCTTTCCCCGTTTCAGACCTGACCAAACAGTTTTTCAGGCAGATTTTGTTTAATTGTCAATTACTAAGAATATAATGCAAGGATAAAAAATACTAATTATTGAATATTAAAAATAAAGGCAGCCTCCTAATAACTCGTTTTGCGGTGGTTTCTCAAGTAAATCCCCCAAAAGCGCAAGGCATCGGGATTTCGTAATATCTTGCGTGTACGCATATGATTTTTTAAGGGTTTCCTGAATTATGAAAGGATAAAGTTTTGATTAACATCGCACCGTCCAAAAAAATGAGAGCTCGGTTGAACTTAATAGCGGCTTTATTGTTTACGCTTAGCTTTTTAATTTTAGCGGGGCGTGTTTTCTACATATCAGTTATAGCAAAGGATCCAAAAGGAAATAAATACAAACTTCTGGCGGAAAGCCAGCAGCTGCGTGAGGTCACATTAAATGCGGGCAGGGGCACTATTTACGACAGAAATATGAAAATCCTGGCGCAGAGTGCGTCGGCACAGACGATATTCATTTCTCCGAATGAAATTAAAAACGAAGAAACCAGAACGCTGATCGCCAAAAACCTTTCGGAAATATTAAATTTGGACGAGCAATACATACTGGACCGAAGCAAAAGAAACAGCTACTTCGAGATCGTCGCGCGTAAAGTAGAAGCAGACAAAGCGGATCAAGTCGTAAACTTTATACTTGAAAACGAAATAAACGCCGTTCACCTGGTAGAAGATTCCAAGCGTTATTACCCCGAATCTCTTGCAGCGGCGGTAATCGGTTTTACCGATATTGACGGAAAAGGTGTGTATGGTATCGAAGCACGGTACGATAAACAGCTACGAGGTGTCCCGGGCAAACTGGTAGCGGCAAAAAATGCACGGGGAACCGATATGAACACAAAATATGAAAAATACTTTGATGCACAGAACGGTAACGGACTGATACTTACTCTGGACTATACGATCCAGCATTTTCTGGAAGAAGCTGTTGCGGATGTGGAAAGAACACACAAAGCGAAAAACCGTGCCTGCGGGTTGGTAATGGATGTTAATACCGGAGCTGTTCTGGCGATGACGAGCAAGCCTGATTTTGACCTGAACAACCCACGGGAAATATCGGATCAAGCGACCCGGGACTGGTTGGATACCTTATCGGATAAACCCGTTAAGCCGGATAGCCCTGACGGAGAGGATAAACCGAGCGAAAGACAGCAGGCTCTCCGAACAGCACAAGATCTTCAATGGAAAAATAAAGTCATAACCGAACTATACGAACCGGGATCGGTTTTTAAAACAATCACCGGTTCCGCCGCTCTCGAGGAAGGCACTTCGGGTTTGGATTCTTCCTTTAGCTGCGGCGGCTCAACCGAAGTCGGCGGCGAAAGAATGAGATGCTGGAGGGCCGCGGGTCACGGTACGAACAATTTTACCGGCGCAATGGTACACTCGTGCAACCCGGCGTTTATCTCGATCGGGCAAAACTTAGGGGTAAGCCGGTTTTTCCAATATTTTAAGCAATTCGGATTTACCGGTAAAACCGGAATAGATTTACCCGGCGAGGCATCCAGTCTTTATGTGAACGAAAAAACTATGGGAATAGTTGAGCTTGCATCCTGCTCTTTCGGGCAGTCCAACAAAATTACTCCGATACAAATGGTAACGGCTTTTGCCGCAACCGTGAACGGCGGTTATCTCGTTACCCCTCATGTGGTTTCTAAAATCATAGACAACGACGGCAACGTTATCGAAAATTTAACACCGGATGCAAAACGTCAGGTTATCTCCAAAGAAACATCCGAAAAGATGCGCACCGTACTCGAACGTGTGGTAGATAACAACGGCGGTACAAACGCGTTTATCAAAGGCTACAGAATCGGCGGCAAATCCGGAACCTCCCAAAAACTTGACAGCGAAGACAAAAACGCGAGGGTTTCTTCTTATTGCGGATTCGCGCCTGTGGACGATCCTCAGATTGCAGTTTTTATTATGGTTGACGAGCCGTCAAGCGATGTTGTTTTCGGCTCGGTAGTTTCCGCTCCTTCGGTAGCGGCTGTAATGTCTGATGTTTTGCCGTATTTAGGCATAACCAAGCAATACGGACAGGGTTCAGGCGCGAAGAACGAAGTTGCGGTCCCGAACCTTAAAGGCGGAGATCCCATCGAATCCAGGAACAAACTTTCAGCATTGGGGTTAAAATCAAGTCTGGTTGGGGACGGCGCGCACGTTGTAAGACAAATGCCGTCAAGCGGCACGGCTGTCGCTGTGGGTTCAACCGTTATATTGTATACCAGCGAAAACGCAGGCAGGGACGAAACAGCTGAAGTTCCGGATGTGGTCGGGTTAAGTCTTGCGGCCGCCAATCAGCGAATCGTCAACGCCGGGTTTAATCTAAGTACAACAGGAGCGGCATCCGGCGGCACCAATGTCGTGGTCATATCACAGGAAGTAAATCCGGGGACGACACTGCCCAGAGGCTCAATTATAACCGTGCGCTGCGTTGATAAATCAGAGATAGACGGAAATTGAATTATTTTTAGGAGGAAATGGTATTGACATTATACGAATTGCTGGAAGGAATTGAATATAAAGGAAACATCTTTAACCAAGAGGTAAAAAGTATAAGTCACAATAGCCGGAAGATACCCGGTGATTCACTTTTTGTTTGTATCAAAGGCAGAAATTTTGATGGTCATGATGCGGCAATGGATGCTGTCGGCAAGGGTGTAGTAGCGGTTGTGTGTGATCGCGATTTGGGAATCAGAAATCAAATTATTGTGCCGAACACCCGTACCGCCTACGCAAAATTATGTGAAAATTTTTTCGGGGATCCGTCAAAAAAAATGAATATTATCGGTGTCACCGGTTCCAAGGGTAAATCTACGATCACATATCTGATAAAAAACATACTCACGGGGATGAACCATAAATGCGGACTTATCGGCACAATCCAAAACGAATTCTGCGACCGTGTTTATGAATCGCACAATTCTACTCCGGATGCGTTTGAATTGCAATCTCTATTCGCAGATATGGCAGAAAGCGGCTGTAAATACTGCGCAATGGAGGTTTCATCTTTCGCACTTGACCAGAACCGGGTCGGAAACACCCGCTTTTCTATTGCGGTATTTACCAACCTCAAACGTGAACATCTGGATTATCACGAAAATATGGAAAGTTATTACAATGCAAAAAAACTGCTATTTTCTCAGGCAGATCTTGCGGTTATAAATATCGACGACGAATACGGACGACGTCTTTGCAGCGAAATTGACTGTAAAGTTGTTACCTATTCCGTTGCAGACAGCACCGCGGATTATTATGCATCTAACATAAAATATACCCTGACCGGATCTGAATTCAATCTCGTCGCAGGAGAGATCAGCGGCAAGGTAAGGTTTGCGATGCCGGGAGAATTTTCCGTAAGCAATGCGGTTGCGGGAGCGGCGGTCTGTGCCGAAATGGGCGGCGGATTCGCTAAAATCACAAGTTCGCTGAATAATTTCAAGGGGGTAAAGGGCAGGTGTGAGGTTGTCCCCACAGAGCAAAACTTTACCGTTATTTGCGATTATGCCCACACTCCGGACAGTTTGGACAAAGTCCTTTCTGCATTTAAATCACAGTCATCCGGCCGCGTTGTGGCGGTGTTCGGGTGCGGCGGCGATCGCGACAAAGGCAAACGTCCGCAAATGGGAGCCGCGGCGGCAAAACACGCCGATAATTTAATAATAACTTCGGACAATCCGCGAACCGAAGATCCCGGCGATATAATTAATGATATCCTCCGGGGTATCGACAAAACCAAGG
>Ga0099364_10012975_pt1 | contig 11210 bp, 9 predicted proteins | sample TergutTh196P3_FD_73070 | JGI IMG/M metagenome (GOLD analysis project Ga0099364, IMG submission 73070) | Microcerotermes parvus P3 segment gut microbial communities from Pointe-Noire, Republic of the Congo - Th196 P3 | ecosystem: Host-associated > Arthropoda: Insects > Digestive system > Gut ... | reverse complement strand
CCCCCCTCCTCCGAAAAAAAAGCCATTGGCTTTTTTTTCTTGGGAGTTTCGCACAGCGAAACTCCACGCATTACGGTAAATGGGGGATTCGAACCTCAAACGAATCCCACACCGTAATATGGGTGGAAATTAGAAAAAGTATTGGAGAGATGACCGAGCGGCCGAAGGTGCACGATTGGAAGTCGTGTGTACCCGGAAGGGTACCTAGGGTTCAAATCCCTATCTCTCCGTATCTGAAAAAATCCAAAGGATTTTTTACGCATTACAGTAAAGGTGGGATTTGAAGGGTTTTTACGGCTGATTTGAGGCGAGATATCACAGCCTCAAATCAGTAAACCGACATGGACGTCGGTTTAGTAAAAACCCCGGGTTGGAGCGAATAAACAGGAAGTTTATGAGCAGAAACCAAATCCCTATCTCTCCGCAACGAAGTGAAGGAAGATAGGGATTTGAAGGGTTTCATCCGCCGACCCGCAAAAAACCATATCAGTTTTTTGCTTAGGAGGAATAGGCGCCAAGGATGACGTTCACCGCCAAATGGCGGTGTATAAATCCTTCCTATCGTCACACGGCCCGAAGGGACGTATGGTGCCGAAAGGATGGAACCCCGGGTTGGAGCGAATAAACAGGAAGTTTATGAGCGGAAACCAAATCCCTATCTCTCCGCAACAAAGTAGAGTTGTTGACAAAATAGTATAAAAACGGTATTTTATACTTAACGACGCAAGGTAGAGCAGTTGGCAGCTCGTCGGGCTCATAACCCGGAGGTCGCAGGTTCGAGTCCTGCCCTTGCTAAAAAAGACAGCATCCCTCAAATGAGGTGCTGTCTTTTTTTGTATAGAAAGGACTCGAAGGGTTTCAACCGCCGACCGAATGGGAGGAAAAAGCGGCATGGATGACGTTCACCGCCGAATGGCGGTGTATTAATCCTTCCTATCGGCACACGGCCCGAAAGGACGTATGCTGCTGAAAGGTTGAAACCCCGGCCCAACACTCTATATCAAGGGAAATTTGCCAAAAAGTCTCCACTTCACCATGATTCCAGCGAAGCCAATACTTACATTTGGCCCCTTTTTGTAATAAAATGCAGTTTAGATGGTTTAAATATAAGACAATATTTAGGAGATACCATGAAAAAAATAATCCTACAATTCGGACTATATATCTTTGCAATTATACTTGGACTTGCTATTACTGGGTGTGGGTCTATGAGAGCTATCAACATCAGAACGGAAAACAATGTATCTTCGGTTTTAGCGGGCGGAACTCTTCGATTAAGCGCATCGGGCAGAAGTATAAGCTGGTCTATCAGTTCGACAAGTGACGGTTCCGGATCTCTGGCTGCCGGAACACAGATATCCGGAACAGGGGTACTGACAGTAGCAGCAAATGAAACTGCCCTTGTTATCTATGTATTTGCAGTATCAACGGAAACTGAACAATCAAATGTGATGCAAATAAGGGTTGTAAGAGTAAATTCTGTAAACATTAGTCCGGCAAATCAAACTGTGGCAATCGGCAGATCATTGCAATTTCGGGCATCGGTAGCAGGTGTAAATAACCCGGACAGTGTTGTCACATGGAGAGTCAGTTCCAACCCTGCCGGAACTGGGGCTGTCACACAAGGAACAAGAATTAACAATAATGGAGTACTTACAGTTGCTCCAAACGAAACCATGCGGACTCTTTATGTTTTTGGAACTTCAGTTGTTGATCCGCGTGTATCCGGAAGTGTATCTGTTACTGTTGTTGTCCCAACTGTAAGCAGTGTATCTGTCAGTCCCATAAATCAAACAATAACAATAGGAGCTTCACTTCAATTCCGTGCAGCAGTTATAGGAACTCACGATCCCGACAATACTGTTACATGGTCAGTGAGCTCCAACCCTGCGGGGACCGGAGCAGTTACACCTGGAACAAGTATAGGCCATAACGGAGTGCTTACTGTTGCATCAAATGAATCGCTGTCATTGCTTTATGTTATAGCAACATCTACCGTAGATCCCTCCAGATTCGGAAGTGTTTCTGTCACTGTTCTTAGGCCGGTAGTAACAAGCGTCTCTGTTGCTCCTGTTAATTTAACAGTACCAGCAGGCAGTGCAATACAATTTTTAGCTACAGTTACCGGTACAAATAATCCCGATACTACAGTAAGCTGGAGAGTGAGTTCCAATGCCGCAGGAACAGGAGCTGTTTCGCCGGGAACCAATATAAACAGCAATGGACTTTTAACAATTGCTGCAAATGAAACGATAACAACACTATTTGTATTGGCAGCATCTGTATTTGATCCAACACGATCAGGCAGTGCCATTATTTCTGTGACAATCCCCGCTGAACAACCGCCATCCCCGCCAACTGTGCAACCGCCGCCGACTCAGCCGCCAACAGGGCGTCCGCCAACAGGACAGCCGCCAACCGGGCGCCCACCAACAGGGCAGCCGCCAACAGGGCAGCCGCCAACAGGACAACCGCCAACCGGGCGCCCACCGACTGGGCGTCCGCCGACAGAACAGCCGCCAAGCGTGCAGCCGCCGGCAGATCAGCCCCCCACCGAACAACCGCCGACTGTCATTGCAACAGGTGTAATTGTAAACCCTTCCGTTCAAACAATAAGAAGAGGCAATAACTTCCAGTTTACTGCCACGGTTTCCGGTTATACCAACCCCAATCCGCCCATGTCATGGAGGGTCGGTACGAACCCGGACGGAACAGGAGCTGTTTCATCGGGAACCAGTATCACCGGCAATGGAATGCTTAGAATAGGAGCAAATGAAACTGCAACAACTCTGTATGTTATTGCAACATTTAATCCGGATTCATCAAGATTTGGTTCAGCAGTAATAACAGTAACGCCCTGATACCTGATAAAAAAAGCCCCCTATTTTGGGGGCTCTTTTTTACGCTCTGCTTATACAAAAAATATCGACTATTGGCTGTTATATCGTCTAATAGCTGATGCCTAATGTCATTTTTTCATCAAAAAAAACTCATATAATACTTGCCAAACCGATAAAAAACAATATACATAACAACGATTATCCGCAGGAGTAAAAAAAATGATTCGAATTCTAATTGTAGACAGCCATGAAGAATACCGGAATAAACTTTGCGAATTTCTATCAAACCAAAATGACTTTACAGTTGTCGGGCTGGGGGGCGACAGCTATACAGCAATAAAACTGGCAGACAGCTTAAAACCGGATATAGTTTTAATGGATACCAACCTGCCTTTGGGAGATGGAATTAAAACTGCAGCTCTTATCAAGTACCGTTCTCCCCGGACATCAATAATTGTCAACTGGGACGGCAAGGATAAACGGGTTTTTATAAATATTTTTAACAGTATTTCCGGATACATAACCAAAGAGCCGGATAATAAACTTTTATGTCACGGAATACGAGCCGTATACTACGGCGGAAGCCTTGTAGCTCCGGAAATAGCAAAAAAAATCAAAACAATCACTGCCGGTTTAACTGAAAATATGCTCAATTCGCATGGAGAACTAATACCTATTCGATTAAGCAAACAAGCAGATAGCCGCATTGCAAAGGAACGAAATGACCGTTCCATAGCAGTCCTCCCCCGCAGTATTTCTCATTCGGAAATGCAGATCATGGGTTATGTAGGGCTGGGATATACCAACAAAGAAATTGCCAAAAAACTCTGCCTGACCGAGGGAACAATCCGTAACTATGTTTCTTCGGTATTACATAAAACAGGGTTTCGCGACCGTACCCAGGTAGCAATCTATGCCATAAAGGCTGGTTTAGGGGGTTAAATCCTCATTTGCCAGGCTGCCTTGACAAAACCCCAACTTTCTTTTAGGATTTATAAGGCTTTTCTGGGTAAGGAGAACCATGAAAGACAAATATGTTTCCAAACGATACTGGAAAGACCAGGCTACAGCCATGGGAATGGTTGACGAGTTGGCTAAACGCTTTGACGATGTCATTCCTTTAAGTCTTGGCGACCCGGATTTTATTACAGATAAGATAATAATAGAAAATGCCTTCAAAGATGCTGCAGACGGACATACCAAATATACAGAATTCCGCGGAGATCCAGAACTAAGGGTAGAAATTGCGAAATTCTACAAAGAAGAGTACAATTTACATATAAAAGACGAAGAAATCTTTGTTATTGCAGGGGCATGTGTCGGAATGTACCTGGTTCTGGAGTCCATTTTGGACGATGGAGACGAAGTTATACTCCAATCACCGTATTTTACCCCGTATAAACAGCAGGTTGAGTTAGCCAGGGGTATCCCCATAGAATTGCCTACCTACGAGGAGGAGGGATTTCAGGTAAGTCCCGAAAGAATGGAAAGCCTTGTAACCGAGCGTACCAAAGCAATAGTCATAAACACGCCCAGTAATCCTACAGGAAACTGCCAGACAAAAGAAACCATGCTGCGCATAGGCGCTGTTGCAAAGCGCCGTGATCTGCTTATAGTAGCCGACGACATCTACACTTCTCACAGTTTTGCAGAGCCCTTTATCCCCATAATGAGTCTGCCGGACATGAGGGAAAGGACTATCACCCTTAACAGCAGTTCAAAGGACTTTGCAATGACAGGCTGGCGCATTGGTAATATCATTGCACCTTTTAACATTGTAAAAACAATACAGGTTGTTAATGAAAACCTGGTGTTTACCGCCCCTTCGGTATCCCAAAGGGCTCTTATACATGCTCTTAGAAACAGAAAAGTAATTCAGCCGCCCTTGGTAGAAGAATATAAAAAACGGGTTATATACGCTGCCGGGCGTATAAATAATATTCCCAATATGTCCGTACTGCCCCCTACAGGCACATTTTACCTGTTTGTTAATATAAAAAAAACAGGGTTAAGTTCTGAAGAGGTAAGCATGAGGATTTTGGAAGAGGCCCATATAGTAACAATACCCGGACCTGCATTCGGGGATTGCGGAGAAGGCTATATCCGGTTTGCATGTACGCAAAGTATGGCCGTATTAAAAGAAGCTTTCGACAGAATGGAGAAAGTAAGTATTTTTACAGGAGGTTCATAAGATGAACGACCAGCGTTTTACCATAAAACAAATTTTATTATTCCTCATCCCTTCTATGGTTGGTGGATTTTCTTTCATGTTTCCGGTACCGTCCGGCGACGGCGGATATGTTATTCCCATTACACTGCTGATAAAGAGTGCCAATGAATTTTTGGCTGACTGGTTAATCATTGCGACGGTAATCACCATATGCGCGTCTGCTGTATTTTCCATTGTCGCTTCTATTTTAAAAGCAGACTTTTTGCTCAAGAACTCATTGTTTAACGCCATATTCAATGTAAAATGGTACTGGGTTCTTCTTCGTGTTTTGGGCGCAGTCTTTGTTATAATGGTCTTTATGAATTTTGGACCGGAACAAATCATATCCGAAGATACCGGTTCGCTCGTTTTGTACGACCTTCTTGCAAGCATCATTCTTATTGCAATCATCGCCGGCGCGATTCTGCCGCTGTTGGTTGAATTCGGCCTTATGGAATTTGTTGGAACCCTTATTGGTCCGGTCTTTAAAAGCTTATTTAAAATTCCCGGGCGCTCAGCGGTAGACTGTTTATCATCATGGCTTGGAGATACCGGCGTTGCTGTTATTCTGACCAATGGGCAGTTGGAAAAAGGGTACTATACGCAGCGGGAAGCCTCCGTTATCGTTACAACATTCTCTGCCGTATCAATAACATTTGCCCTTGTAGTCATGGAACAGGTAGGTTTTACGGACAGGTTTTTCGCATTTTATGGCGCAGTTGCCGTGGTAGGTATCGCTTGCGCAATAATCATGCCGCGGATTCCGCCGCTTTCAAGGAAACCGGATGTCTATATAGTCGAATCAAGCTATAAAGACAAGGAATATTCTGCGTCAGAGTATAACATTATGCAGAGGGCCTTTAATAATGCGGTTAACAGGGCAAGTAACAACGGTTACACACCCGGCAATTATTTCTATGACTGGGCAAAAAACAGCTTAACCTTATTGTTCATGTTAGCGCCCATGGTCATGGCAATAGGTACTTTAGCGCTGATACTAGCAACCTTTACACCGATACTCGAATGGATCGGTTATCCGTTCCTTCCGCTGCTTAACCTTCTTCAAATCCCGGAAGCAAGTGCAGCATCAACGACTATGGTTGCGGGTTTCGCAGATATGTTTATACCTGCTATCATTGCTTCAGGTACAATAGCGTCGCCGTACACAAGGTTTTTAATCGGGGTATTATCGATTACACAATTGATTTTTATATCTGAAAACGGTGCAATGATACTCGCGTCTAAAATCCAGGTAAATTTACTTGAATTATTTATCATCTTTATAGAGAGGACTCTGATTAGCCTGATAGTGGCCAGTTTGTTTATCCGATTTGTCCTGCAAATACCGCTCATATAGGAGGTACATTGTGATAAAACCGGAGATTCTTTTTCTAAAACAGGAAGATGCTATCCAGGCTGGCCTGTTGGATATGAAAGAAATAATGAATGTCACGGAAAATATGTATAAACTGCTTGGCGAAAATAAAGTTATTCAGCCAAACAAGGTTTTTCTTGGAATGCCCGACAGTATAAACTGGACTTCCTTTGCGATGTCTATGCCTGCATATATTTCCGGAGAAAACGAGGTTGTCGGATTCAAATGGGCTGCGGAGTCGGTTTACAATGCTACACAGAAAGGGATGCCCTATGGAATTGATGTTGTATTGCTTTCCGATCCAAAAACAATGTATCCAAAAGCCATCATGGATGGAACAATTATAACAGCCATGCGGACATCTGCTGTAGCCGGAATCTGCGCTAAATACTGCGCGCGCAAAGACTCCAAAATTGCAGCTCTTATTGGCGCCGGCGTTATAGGCAGAACAATGGTTATGGCAATTTGTGAAGCTTTTCCGGGCATAGAAGAGATCAGAATGGTTGACCTTGACAGGAATAAGGCCGAAGGGCTGGTAAATGAATTCAAAGGAAAACATCCTGTAACTGCTTATACAGACGCAAAAAGCGCAATAGACGGCGCCGATATAATCGTTACCCAAACGACTGCAAGAGAAGGTTTCATTCCAAAAGCGTGGATTACCAAAAACAATGCAACAGCGATCCAGATGGAAGCTCATGCCTTTAACCACGATGTATGGCTGGGCGATGGAATTAAGATATGCGACAGTTGGGAACAGTATATGCATATTGAAGGCTCTGTCATACTTGAGCTTAACAGGGCCGGTAAATTGAAAAAAGAAGATTTTATCGAGATCAAAGACCTGGCGACCGGTAAATTCGCCGGAAGGGAAAACGATGACCAGTTTGTCTTTTGTGCAACATACGGTATGGGAACACTGGATGTAGCCGTAGCGAATATGCTTTATATGAACGCTAAAGCAAAAGGAATAGGACAAAAACTCGTTCTTTGGGATAATCCGCTTTGGATTTAGTATATAGCCAAGCCCGACCATCTAAAAGGCAGAGTGTTCGGGAAAAGAAGCTTTCAATTAATTTATGAAAGTAAGTATTTTTACAGGAGGTTCATAAAATGAACGACCAAAAGTTGGGTAGCGCCATTCCTAGCGGCGCTTATTTAAAATTTGCCATTGCATCTGCATTAGGTTTATTTTTATTTCTGGTTCCCCTGCCCTGGAGAGAAGTAATTAATATACCTCTGGGTATGTTAATCTACTTTGTAGAAGATCTTCTGGTTGTAGGAGAATTTAACATTGCACGTCTTGCAGTCCTTGTGTTTATCCTTGCATCAACACTTCTAACCATTTTAGCTTTTACACTAAAGCCGGGATTTATCGAGAACAATGAAAAAATGAAGAGATTGTTTAAGGTACACCCTGTGTATTTTATAAGCAGGATAGTCGGTTCCATTTTCGTTGTAATGATTTATTTTGAAGCAGGACCGGAAATGATCATAAGCGATTATACAGGCGGTCTTATGTTAAACGATCTTGCCGCTCCGCTTGTATCTGTATTTCTGGTACTGGCATTTGCCATACCGCTCCTGGTTGACTTTGGCCTAATGGAGTTTGTCGGTATTCTGATTAAAAAGGCTGTTCGTTTTCTGTTTACCCTGCCTGGCCGTGCTTCTGTAGACCTTATGGCTTCCTGGTTTGGTTCATCAACTGTCGCAGTAGTCATTTCCACCGGCCAGTATGAAAGGGGAAAGTATACCGCACGGGAAGCTTCCATTGTCTGTACGACATTTTCTATCGTTTCAATACCATTTTGTTTTATGGTTTGGCGGACGGTAAATGCAAATTCTCCGGAGATGATTGGCTTATTCCCGATTATGTACCTTATACTCTGTATTACCGGTTTTATTCTTGCATTAATTATTCCAAGAATTTGGCCTCTTAGCAGAATCCCCGACATTTACGACGACATTGCCGGCAAAACCATAGACGAAGAAGTTCCGCAGGGACAGACTTTGTTTAAATGGGCGGCAAATGCTGCTGCACAAAAGGCGCAGCCTGTGGGAGCAAACTATATTGCAAAAAGCGCAGTAAATATCTGGGGCCAGTTGTATCTGGACCTTATCCCTCTGGTAATTGCCTGGGGAACCATAGCGCTTATCATTGCAGAGCATACACCTGTATTTGATTATCTGGCATGGCCATTTGGTCATTATATGAACCTGTTTGGAATTCCTGGTGCGATCGAACTTGCTCCTGCAGCTCTAATTGGTTTTATCGACATGTTCATTCCGGCATTCTTGATTCAGGGCGCTGCACTGGAAGCAAAGTTTATTATAGGCGCTCTGTCCCTTATCCAGATCATCTATATGACAGAAGTTGGTATCCTGATAGTAAAATCCCGCCTTCCGATAAATATTGGACACCTCTTTGTTGTCTTCCTGTGGAGAACCATTTTGGGTCTTCCCATTATCTGGGGTCTAACCAAATTATTGGTAAATTTCCCCGGTTAATGCTGCTTTAAAAGGTTTTTAAGATACGGACAGGGTGACACACTCTGTCCGTTTTTATTAAGTCTCCCTTCGGTCGACGAGCCGATAGGTAGGATTTATACACCGCCTTACGGCGGTGAACGGCTTCACGCAGAGGCGCAGAAACGCTGAGGAAGACCACATAGTGAAAAATAAGTTATTGTTCTTTCTTCTATTTTTTTCCTAAAACAAGAGTATTGACAATTTCGTATCTCTATTTAACCACGACTAACTACCAAAAGCTCCGTTCGGCTGTTTATGCCTAATTTACGATACAAATATTAACAGATTGACAAGCTCATAAAAACGAGTTAACATTTTCATTACAACTTAATCCGCTCAATAAATAATATTGGGTAAAAGTTGTAATAAGGATGATATGAAACCGCTGGAAGAAATAAAGCAGATTTTCGATAAACAATCAGGGGTAATTCGGGATAGTAGCCTTTTCTCAAATTCTTGGACCCTTTCATACAAAACTCCTTAAAAAAACCATGATTTTAACTATTGACAGCACACCATAAAAGGTGTATATATTAAATAGTGAGCGGAAAGGACTTCGTAAAAAGATTAATGAAAGATGGATGGGAGCTGGATCGTGTCAGGGGCTCTCATCATATAATGCGTAAGGATGGTATTTGCTTGTCTGTGCCAGTCCATAAGAACGAGGACCTTAAACCTGGTATTCTTAATAACCTTAATAAAAAGGCAGGTTACAAAAAATGAAAACAGTCATACCTTGTAAAATCAGCTACTCAAAGTCTGATAACTGCTGGTATGTAGAATCTCCGGGGTTCTATGAAGGCTATATTACTTACGGCGATTCCCTGGATGAGGCCAAATCTATGGCAGCCGAGGCAATTGCAGGACTTCTTGAATCGTATCTTGAACATGGGGACAAATTTGTTATTCCCAAAATAGCGCCGACCCGCGGATGGCACAATGTTGAGATAGAATCAGGATTGGCTTTTGCACTCTGGCTTCGTAATGCTCGGCTTTCCAATAATATGACTCTTGCCGATGTTGCTGAAAAAATGGGGGTAAAATACCAGGTTTATCAGAAACTTGAAAACCCAAAGACTGCAAATCCCACGTTAAAAACGCTAAAAAAACTGGAAAAGATATTTGGTCAAGAGCTGGTTGCAATTTAAGTTTGCTTATATTTAACCAGCAATTTCGCCCAGCTTTGTATGTTCAATTTATGATATAAACTTGCAGATCAAGAGAAAACACCACTATACTTAAAATAGACATGAACATAATTGTACTTATTAAAGAAGTGCCGGACATGGACAAGGTTAGATTCGACAGCGAACGCGGTGTGATCGACCGGAGTTCTTCGGCAGCAGAAATAAACCCCTTTGACCTCTATGCCCTCCAGGCTGCTGTTGATATTAAAAAATCCTATGACGCCCATATAACTGCCATATCCATGGGGCCGCAGCGAAGTATACATTCTTTGCAGGATGCCTGGGCTAGAGGGGCCGACGACTGTATTTTACTTACAGACAAAGCTTTTGCCGGTGCGGACACTTTTGCAACAAGCTGTGTCCTTGCCGCTGCCATAAACGATTTGGACTATGACCTTATCATCTGCGGCGAAAAAACCGTAGACGGCGATACGGCGCAGGTAGGAGCAGAAACAGCAGAGCTTTTAAACATACCCCACAGTAATTATGTTGATCTTATTTACGATATCAGCGAAGGATACATTACCCTTGCAACAGCAGAACTATGCGGTAAAAAACAGAGCCGCCGAATAAAGCTTCCTGCGCTGATCTCTGTGAACAGAACCATTGCTGTTCCATTACTCCCCGGCTTAAAGCGCAAGCTTGACTCAATTTCAATGGAAATCAAAACGCTTGGTCTTAAAGAGCTTTCGGGAAATATTACAGAAAATGATGCTGGGTTAAAAGGCTCCCCCACTCAGGTTGCAAAAATAATAATTCCCCAAGCCGAATACAGAAGCAGTACAATATTCCGCGATAATCCGGATATTTTTATCGATGCAGTAAAAGCGGTAAAAAAAAGGATATCCGTACATGAGTGAATGGAACGGAATACTTGTTTTAGCCGAGTTTCGTAAAGATACTATACACCCTGTCACCTATGAACTGCTTGGAAAGGGCAGAGAGTTGGCGGACAGCTTAAACTGTTCCCTGAACTGTCTTCTGTTAAGCGCAAACAATGACAGCAATGCAAAGAATAATAGCAATATAGAAGAATTAAATTATCGCGGCGCTGATACAGTATACCTTAT
>Ga0099364_10012974_pt1 | contig 11210 bp, 12 predicted proteins | sample TergutTh196P3_FD_73070 | JGI IMG/M metagenome (GOLD analysis project Ga0099364, IMG submission 73070) | Microcerotermes parvus P3 segment gut microbial communities from Pointe-Noire, Republic of the Congo - Th196 P3 | ecosystem: Host-associated > Arthropoda: Insects > Digestive system > Gut ... | reverse complement strand
CTGATATATGCGACATACCCTCGTCCCATTCAAAATATTCATGCAGGTTTAAATCAGCCTTACCGCTTTCAGCTTTCCATCTTTCTATAGTTTCACCCCAAAACCCCATTCCTCCGGTATATGGCGCCCTGTCTGTTTTTTCGCCTAATAATGTCGCAAGTAGCCTTTCTCTGCTTTTCATAATTCTAACCCTCATTTTTTTTATTTATATATTAGCTTTTCTCCGGCGAAATATCCGCCTCATAATAATTTGTCGCAAATCCCCTGTAATATAACTTTAATATAATTTTCCGCGCCTCGTCCGGTTTAGCTATAAGCAAGTCCGTTATATTTTCGCCGATAGCCAAGTTAATTTTTTTGCCGCCGATAACCGCTCCGTCATACTCCGCGGCCAGTTCAACGTCGCTCCGCCCTTTGAAACTTGACACGGTAACGCGTACCGTCTGTTCAAGTACGCCTGTTTTTACGAACTCTGCCGATTTAATATAAAATTCAGACATAAATTTTATTCTCCTGTTTTATCAAGTAATGAAATATTATCATATTTTTGTTTTTTAGAATTTTTAAGACACTTAAATTCAGATTTAATATATCCATTGTTATTAAGCCTATCTATTATTAAGTCATAATATGGTTTATGAATTTCTGAACTAATAAAATTTCGGTTAAGCTCTTTACAGATTAAAATTTCACTGCCGCTTCCACCGAATAATATTTGTACGGTATCTGATTCGTTTGTAGTTGCTTTAATCAGCATTTCAACTAAGCCTTTTGGTAACTGGCAAGCGTGAAACGTTTTATCTTTAGAAACGTTTTTTACTATATCAAAGTAGACCCACGAATAAGGCATTCTGCCTTTTGAACCGTTTGCGATATTTTGTAAAATACGCTTGTCAGTAGGATTTTGATAAGGTACCGCTATATTATTTTTATAAAACTTGTGTTCTTTTGATTTTACGGCATGAAGTATTGACCTGTGTGCTGTTGTTAGCTTCTTTGGCGAATGTCCTACATTCGTGTTATATACCCAAACATAATCATAAACATCATAAGAAGAATCGTCTAAAAATTTTACTCGTAAATAGGCATTCTGTTTCGGATAATTCAACATGAATAAATTACCGTCTTTTTTTAATACACGCAAACACTCACGGGTTAATTCTATATACCATTCAATATAATCATTCCATTTTTGTGTATATTTTGCTCCGTTATAATTAATTCCCACATTATAATCCGGGTCGCCAAAAATCATATCCACCGAATTGTCAGGCAAGCGTTTAAGAGTAATTATTACGTCTTCATTAAACACTTGATTTAATGGAAGTTGCAAATCTGTCACCCCCTCAAATACGGTGCAAGCGCACTTTGTAATTCGCTGTCGCTTAGCACGCATAAACCCCTACTGCGAGTAAATTTTTGAATTACCGTAGTTATCAGTCTTACGTTAATTATTCCGCCGGATTGGGTTTTTGTAACTATATCCTCAATAAATTTAGAAATTAATAACGGCGCGCTTATTATTGAAAGGATTGTATTGGTTCTGCCTGTTTTACTTTCTGTAATATTTCTAAAATACGGTTCGCCGTTCGGCGCATGATATTTAACATCTTCATTCCAAGATAAAAGGTCAACAAATAATATAAACTGTAACAGATTCAGATATTTCAGTTCTTTGAATTTATCGGCGAAACCGTCCCGCAAGACAAGAGTATCTAAATCATATATAAGCTTAAAAATTTCATCTGACGGCGAATAACGCCATTTGTCATTTTGATAATTATGGTCATAAAAATAACATAATCGATAAAGCAATACCAAAATTTTCAAAAAAGTTCCTTTGTGAATAAGATATATTTTAAGCAAATATTCCCAAATGTCTTCGAATGTAAATTTTTCGGTTACATCCACATCTTCACATTTGAGCATCGGGTACATATCATAAATATTAGGCTCTTTTCGTCTTGTTTCTTTACCGGGCTTTAAAAACGACGCTTCAATGCAATAACCGTATATTCCTTCGTACCATTTGCCTATAACAGTTTTACCCATGGGGAAATTAATAGCTTCTGTTATAAGTTCACGCTTAACATCAAAAAAAAGTTCTTTATCCTTTTTTATATTCGTTATTAAAAAATCCATTTTCATACCTCTCTATTTCTAATATAAATTTTACGCGCCAATCAACGCGCCTAACTTAATTTTAAAATCGCGAGCGTCGCCGCGCCAAGTAACGCCGCGTCATATCCAAGCCCGGTCTTGACTATTTTTATATCTTTATTCGCTTTCTCAAAAACAAATCTTTTAAAATTTGTTTCTATCGCGGGCATTATCAGCTCGTCGTCCAGCATTACCCCGCCGCCCAGTATAACTGCTTCGGGATTAACAAAATTGACAGCGTAAGATAACGCCTTGCCAATATAATATCCTGATTTTTCAAACGCCGCAGCTGCGTGAACATCTCCTGCCCTTGCCAACTCGCCGACTTCTTTAGAACGCATTTCCGGCGTAATTGGCTTGCCCGAAAATAACCCGTATAATTTCGCGATACCCGGACCCGCCGCTTGCGCTTCCAAACAGCCCGTATTGCCGCAGCCGCATTTAAAACCGTCTTTCTCCTCGACAGTAAAATGCCCGATTTCTCCCGCGTTCCCCGCGTGTCCACCGTAAAGCCGACCGTTTAAAACTACGCTGCCGCCTATTCCGTTGCTAACGGTTATCCAGAGATAATCGTTAATATTTTTGCATAACCCGAATAATTTTTCGGCAAGCGCGCAGGCGTTCACGTCATTCTCTATATAAACGGGAACTCCGAATATTTTTTTAAATTCTTGCACAACCGGATAATCGCTCACGCCCGAATAAGGCGCGTGAACCCATATCCCGTTTTTTACATCGGCAAGACCGGGAATATTCACGCCGACTGCCGCGATATCGCGCAAATCTAAACTATCCCCGCCCTGCTTGACAGCATTCGTCAAACTTTCCTGCGTAACTCCGCCTGATAAATCTATTTTCGTTTTTCCGAGTATCTGCCCGTCAGCGTCAACACAACCCATCATGATTTTTGAGCCGCCTATATCTACCGCTAAAACTTTTTTATTAATCATAAATAATTCTCCGTATTTTTATATTTAACTGCTTATAACATCAAGCATTTTTATAATATCGAGCTGGTTCGGGCATTTTTCCTCGCATGAGCCGCATTTTGTACAATCTTTTATTTTCACGGACAGTTCTTTGAGAGTTTCGGACGCTTCAGATATGCCTAATACGTTTACTTGGTTCCACGCTTTAAATATTTCAGGTATGTCAATATCCTGCGGGCATGGCATACAATATCCGCAGGACGTGCATTTGAACTGTGCCGCGTCAATCATTTTTAAAAAGCGCGTTCTAAAAGATTCCGCCTGCTCTGCCGTGAGTACGGGTTTCTGCAATATGCCTGTGTTTAATTCCGCCTGTTTCAGATTGCTCATTCCGGCAAGCGCGGTTATTCCGTAAGCATTTATATATCTTAAAGCCAAATCAACGGAGGACGATATATTTTTATCTGATAATTTAGCCGCCGTCTGACGGTCCGCGTCGGCAAGCATACCTCCGGCGAGCGGGTTCATAGCAATCGCCGCGACATTTTTTGACATAGCGTATAAAAATCCCTCAAGCCTTGAATTGTCCATTATATGGAACGGCGCGGTTATCATTTCAAATATGCCTTCGTCAACGACCATTTTTATAAAGTCGTTTCCCGCGTGGGTAGTCAAACCGAGATGCTTGAACAAGCCTTCTTCTTTGGCTTTCATCACGCCTTCAAGCCAGCCGCCTTTTTTGAACGCTGATTTATATACGGGCAAATCGCTGACGGTCCATAGCTGATACGCGTCAAAGTAATCGACCTCCAGCCTTTTTAACGATTGTTCGATAACTGACCTGACTTGGTCGGACGTTTGGACTGAAAAGCCCAGTTTTTTATCAAAGTCGCCGATACCGTCTCCGCCGTTTCCCGGCGAACATTTCGCGGATAATATAACTTTGTCACGTATGCCTTTGATTGCGCCCCCCACCCATGTTTCATTATTTTCTGTTTCTGATTTATAGCTGTACATCGGCGAAGTGTCCAGATATACAGCCCCGTTTTCAGCGCAGTGCGGAATAAGCTCAGCCGCCGCTTCCCGTCCGTCAAAACGCATACAGCCGACTGACAATAATCCGAGTTTCTTATTATTAAAGGCAAATTCAGTTGTTTTCATGATATTTTTCTCCTGTTTATTTTTTATTATATAGCAATATTATAATCTCAAAATATTAATAGCTTTTTAACAGTTCTGTATTTAAAATATATTATAATTAATTTAATAATTAAAATAACGCGGAGAATTTTTATATTCCGTGAAAGGCGGTATTTATGAGTATAAATTTCCCGGAGATGATAATATTTGATTACGGGCATACGCTTGTCTATGAGGATACGTGGGACGCTGTAAGAGCGGCGGAAGCCGTGCTTAAATATGCCGTTTCAAACAAAAATAATCTTACGGCTGAACAAATAAGTGAAATTGACGAAAAGTTATTTACGGATACGCTTGCGGCGCGAAAAATATGTATAGAGCCTCATCATCATCAATATCAAAATCTGATTTACGAATATTTGCAGATAGATATAAATTTAACGCCCGTTGAGCTTGAGCGGGTATACTGGGATAACGCTTCAAAAGGGCACGCTATGCCGAATATACAGACAGTCCTTGATTATTTACACAAAAATAACATAAGAACGGGAGTCATCAGCAATATATCGTTCAGCGGCGAAGCCCTGAAAAACAGGATAGAAAGTATCTTGCCGGATAATCGCTTTGAATTTTTTATCGCTTCAAGCGAGTATATTTTTATGAAGCCGAGCAAAATTATTTTTGAAATCGCTTTACGCAAAGCAAATCTTGAAGCGGGAAAAGTCTGGTACTGCGGCGACGACGTTGAAAGAGATATTCACGGCTCGGCAAGCACGGGTATCTACCCCGTTTGGTATGAGAGCGAACTGGATTGCTGGTACAAAGCAAAAACGCGCGGGCTTGTTCCAGAATATGAGCATTTGCATATAACTGACTGGCTGGAATTGATTGATATATTAAAATCATTGAAAAAATAAAAGCCTTGCCAAATGCAAAAAAAAAGTTTTACGGAGTTGCCTGTTAATTTTTAGATTTTAAGTAATCTTTAGTTTCACGGTACGCTGCCGGACTTAAAATTATTACGGCTATCATATTCGGCAAAGCCATAAGCGCGTTAAATATATCAGATAGATTCCAAACTATCTGTATATTACCGGCAGACCCCGCGACTATCAATATTAAAAATATAATTTTATAGATATTTTTTGCCGCTGTTTGCGTTTTTTCTCTGTTTTCGAAAAGATATATCACGCAGCATTCGCCGTAGAAGCTCCATGTGACAAGTGTCAGCAATGCGAAAAATAATATTGATACGGATAAAAAAATACCGGAAACACCGCCGAAAACTGATGCGAACGCTTGATTTGTCAGGTTAATCCCGTCAAGCCCAGATATTTTATACGCGCCTGTAGTTAAAATCGCGAGAGCAGTTAGCGTGCAAACGACGAGCGTATCAAAAAATACTTCGAAAATTCCCCACATACCCTGTTCCGCCGGAGATTTCGGCGAAGCTACGGCATGAGCAATCGGCGCGCTCCCGAGTCCGGCTTCATGCGTGAATATTCCGCGTGAAATGCCGAACCTGACAGCGCGTGAAGTCATAAAGCCCAGAAATCCTGCTCCCGCCTGAGCGGGCGCGAACGCTTGCGAAAATATTAATTTTATAGCTTCGCCAAGATTATCCGCGTTAAAAATTATAACAAGAACAGCGGCTGCTATATATAAGATTGACATGGCGGGTATCATACGCGAAGTGAACGCTACTATGCGTTTAACGCCGCCGATTATTATTAATGCCGCGACGAGCGCGACTATTACGCCCGTTAAAATCTTGTTTATTCCGAACGTGTTATTAAATGATTCGCTTATAGTATTAGCTTGGCTCATGTTGCCTATTCCGAACGACGAGATAATACAGAAAAACGCGAATAATCCCGCGAGTTTGCCGCTCTTTAAGCCCTGCGAAATATAATACATGGGACCGCCTATATATCCCCTGCCCTTTTTTATTTTATATATCTGTGAGAGCGTGACCTCGATAAATTTAATAATCATGCAGAAAAAGGCGCTCACCCACATCCAGAATATAGCTCCCGCGCCGCCCGCCGTGATAGCCGTCGCGACTCCGGCGATATTGCCAACGCCCATAGTTCCTGCCAGTGCCGCCGATACCGCTTCAAACGGCGTGATTTTCTCTTTTTTATTTTTATCTCTTTTATTTTTGATTTTCTCTTTCTTTATAAAAAGCGAACCTATTGTTTCGCGATATATCTTTTCAGCGCGTACAAGCTGAAAAAATTCAAACCTGACAGTCAGAATAATCCCGAAGCCGAGTAAAATCACGAGCATTATTGGCGTCCATAAAAACGCGCCTGTTTTTTCTGTGATTTCAAGCATTTTTTAACCTCGTTTCAAGTTTTTTATAAAAATATATGCGAACCCGCTCTTGAATATTTATCAAAAATATGTTATAATATTTTTAGGCGCGGGAAATTTCTGTTTTCAGGAGGAAAACAAATGTCAATTTACCGAAACCAAAAAGCGACAAAACCGAAACCCGAAGATGTTGCCGGAGATTTCCTTGACGCAGAAAAAACTGCCGCCATGTTAAATTTTGTCGAATTTATCAAGTCTAATAAAATCGGTATCCGGTGGGCTTCGGCAAACTCATGGACGCTGCACTATAAGAGCAAGCGGCTGGGTTATCTAAAAATATTCGCCGAAAAACCTAATACATCTATTCACGGTTCGTGGACTTTCTGCCATAACCGCGGTGACTTTTTGAAGCGTTATTACAGCATGGAAGATTGTAACTTAAAGATGTTTATTTTTGATAATATCTATGCGAGAACCTGCGGAAATTGTATATGCAGCAATAACATGAACGCGCAAAAAGCAGGGTACATGAACCACACCGATTGCGTTTGTTACCCGTTACGGATTCTCAATCCCGACGGTGAGGCGTTAGAATATACGAAACAGTTGATAGAATATAAAAAAAATTGCATTTTAGAGGATGCCAAATAAAAATATTGCTTTAAAACGTACAAAAAAAGCCTGTCCTCACCTGCGGAAATTGCCCCGCTGAAAAAATAAACTAAAAATTTTATAAATCTGTTTAAAATATATCTAATATGCCACTTGAATATTTCTTAAAATTATGTTATAATATAAAAAATAAATTAATTAATAAATCGAAAAAAGGAGATTTTTTATGAAATCTGTAAAAATTAAATTGTCAACTATCGAAGACATCAGAAATTTTGTCGGCATACTCGCGAAATATTCGGTTGATTTAGATTTAAAATCCGGAAGATATACTGTTGACGCGCGTTCGCTTATGGGCATATTCTCGCTTGATTTAGTTAATCCTGTAGAATTTATTGTTCATTCTGACGACAGCGCGGTTACGGACGCTGTTTTTGCGGACATTAAAAACTGGCTCGTTTAAATCAGCTTGTAATATTTTTTAAAAATCGTCATATTCTTGTAACGGGAGTGTGATGATTTTTATGAAAATGAAATTAAAAAAGTTAATAAAAAAAATAATTAGCTTGTTTTCGCTATGCGCTTTGCTTATTATAAATATAAGCGCGGAAGAATTAAAAAAGCAGGACCTGCCAGCCTCAGAAAATGAAAATCCGGGAATAATAATTAGTCAGCCCGATTTGGGAGTAAAAGCAGAGGGCGTTATATTAATCGAGGCGGACACGGGCGCGGTCTTATATGAAAATAACGCGGACGAAGCGTTTGCCCCGGCTTCTGTCACGAAAGTTATGACTATGCTTTTAATCATGGAGGCGATTAATGAGGAGCGCATATCTGTTGACGACCGGGTGTCCGCGAGCGAATACGCGGCTTCTATGGGCGGCTCGCAGATTTATCTGGAGCCGGGAGAAGAAATGAGCCTGCATGAAATGCTTAAAGCGATTATTGTATCGTCGGCAAATGACGCGACTGTAGCCGTTGCGGAGCATTTGATGGGAAGTGCCGACGCGTTTGTCGCGAAAATGAACGAACGCGCTCTGGAACTCGGCATGAATAGCACGGCGTTCAAAAACACGACCGGGCTTGACGAGGACGGTCACGTAATGAGTGCGCGCGATATAGCTATCGCCTCGCGTGAGCTTCTGAAACACAAGAAAATCTTTGAGTACACGGGTATCTGGATGGACGCCGTCAGGGACGGCGAATTCGGGCTGTCCAACACGAACAGGCTGATAAGATTTTATCCCGGCGCGAACGGGCTTAAAACAGGCTCGACGAGTATCGCCAAATATTGTCTGTCAGCGTCGGCGATGCGCAACGATATGCAGCTTATAGCCGTAGTTATGGCTGCCCCGAGTTCGGACGAGAGGTTTGCGGGGGCAAAGCGTCTGCTTGATTACGGGTTCGCGAATTACGGCGTATATAAAACGCCGAGAGAAGAACTTTCAACAGTCCGGGTAACCGGCGGCGTTGCGGCGGCGGTTCAGCCGGAGCATATAACTCAGGCGTTTTTAATCAGCAAGGGCAAAGAAAAATTTATCGAGAAGCAAGTTAAAATAGCCGAGTCTGTAGCCGCGCCTATTATAAAAGGGCAGAAAATCGGGACCGTTGACTATGTGCTGGACGGGAAGATTATAAAATCTACGGATATAGTTGCCGCCGAATCAATCGAGCGTGTGAGTTTCTGGGGCATATTCGCCAGAATGACGAAAAAATATTTTATGATAAATTAGTTTGCGTAAATATTTAAGGGCGGACCGGACAATGTTCGCCCGTGAACTTTTAAAATAAAATTATATATAATATAAAGAATAATAAATAATTTAAAGAAGGGTAAAAAATATATGCCGATAAAATTAAATGATAAATATTTAAAAAGTTTTATAAGCGAAGAAGATTTGACGCAGCAGATATGGGACGATGCAAAATCTGCGTTCGATAAAATAATAAATAAAACCGGCGCGGGAAACAAATTTTTAGGCTGGGTTAATCTGCCTGATGATTATGATAAAGAAGAATTCGCGAGGATAAAAAAAGCCGCCGATAAAATAAAAAGTAACTCGAAAGCCGTTATAGTCATCGGAATCGGCGGTTCTTACCTTGGTTCGCGCGCGGCTATCGAATTTATGAAATCGCCGGCTTATAATAATATAAAAAAAGATACGCCGGATATTTACTTTCTGGGCAATTCGATAAGTACGGACAATCTCGCGGAGATTCAGGCTATATGCGAAGAACAGGATTTCAGCGTGATTGTTATATCAAAATCAGGCACGACGACTGAGCCTGCGATTGTATTCAGGATTTTACGGGGTATTTTAGAGAATAAATACGGCGGGGAATCTAAAGAAAGAATATTTGCCGTGACTGATAAAAACGGCGGAAAAAGCAAATTGAAAGCTCTTGCCGACTTAAAAGGCTACGAAACTTTTATCGTTCCGGACGATGTGGGCGGGAGATATTCAGTGCTTACGGCTGTAGGTTTGCTGCCGATTGCAGTTGCCGGAATAAATATAGATAAAATTATGGAAGGCGCGAGCCGCGCACGTGAAAAATATCTGAACTTCACGCGTGAAAACGACGCTGTGAAATATGCTGTGCTGCGCAATTTTTTACACATAAGCAAAGATAAAAGCGTGGAAATTCTCGCGTCTTACGAACCGGCTCTCGCGAGAATGAATGAATGGTGGAAACAATTATTCGGCGAAAGCGAGGGCAAAGATAGAAAAGGTCTGTTCCCGGCGTCGGTTATATTCTCGGCTGATTTACATTCGCTCGGACAGTTTATCCAAGACGGTTCGCGCATCATGTTCGAAACCGTCCTAAATATAAAAAATCCGCAGAACAGTCTGAAGATACCTGTTGATTCTGAAAATATAGACGGGCTTAGCTTTGTTGACGGAATGGATTTGCACGAGGTCAACAATAAAGCTATGCTCGGCACGGTTATCGCGCATACCGACGGCGGCACGCCCAATATTATAATAGATATAGAAACGCGCGACGAATATAATTTCGGCGAGCTTGTATATTTTTTCCAGTTTGCGTGCGCCGTTTCCGGATATATTCTGGGCGTGAACCCGTTTGACCAGCCGGGAGTTGAAGAATACAAAGAAAATATGTTCGCGCTGTTGGGCAATCAGAAATACGCGGACAAGCGCAAAGCGATTGAAACCAGAATATAAAAATATGCTATGCAAGATAAAACGGGGCGGAATCAATATCCGCCCCCGACTTTATTATTTAATAATTGAATTTATGCATATACCCGCCCGCATCGATACTCCAGTTAATATCGACAGAGCGTAATGTCCAAGGATTGAAAGAATCTATATTGGCGCTTGTGTCGTAGTCTGTATCAATCGCGAAAAAGCTCCAGTCGTTTCTTGACGCCCAATTGCTTGGAACCGTGCCTTCAACCCTGATACTTTGACCCGGACGCAATATCTCCGGTAAAATATCAATATAGTCGTCCAACGGAGTACCGGCGGGCGCAATGAAAACTGCATATATAGAATAGTACGAGTCGTTTTTAATTGTAAAAGAATATCTGCCGGTAGGAGTGGCGGTGGTGCCGCCGCTTCCTGAAGAAGGTTTGCAAGCGGATATATGCAGGCTGTTCGTGCTTCCGTCCCATCGGACTTCATGACCGAGCGCTTTGGCAATATGTTCAAACGGAGCATAAATCCACCCTTCGAACGTGAACGGCGTTATCACTCCGTTTCTGTCTGTCGGTTCAAAGCGCGTTCCGTCGATAAATACTTTATAATCGTCGTACATTATTCTTATGTCCCTTCTGAAACGGGTAGGCGTATTGTTAGACGATTCGACCGTGCCTGACGGGTAAGTAAAATTCGCTGCCGCTGACGTAATCAGAGTAAATAAAATCGTCATGAAAATCATGCCCGCTATAAAATATTTTGCCTTTTGTAAATTTCTCATAATATTCTCCTTTTAATTTAATAATATAAATCCAGTCAGATTATTTAAAATATATTATATCATATATACATTAAAATAGCAATAGTTTTTTATACTATATTTATTAAATTT
>Ga0099364_10012973_pt1 | contig 11211 bp, 10 predicted proteins | sample TergutTh196P3_FD_73070 | JGI IMG/M metagenome (GOLD analysis project Ga0099364, IMG submission 73070) | Microcerotermes parvus P3 segment gut microbial communities from Pointe-Noire, Republic of the Congo - Th196 P3 | ecosystem: Host-associated > Arthropoda: Insects > Digestive system > Gut ... | reverse complement strand
ATAACCGTATCTGTCAAGGTTAAGGCAGTCATTGGCGAGTAAGTATAATCCGTGACTCGTTCCGTACTATCATCACTGAAGTTAGCCGTAACAACCATGCCTTCCGGGTTAAAGGTTTCGTCTTCGGTATACACTATTTTCCCCGGGGGAGTAGTTACCTCAATACCCACTAGAACAGGGATTTCCGGTGTTTCCGTTTCAGGGCATGCTGAAAACATGAAGAAACTGAAAAAAGCTAACAGCGCAATTGCCATTGTAAAGTATTTCTTTTCCATAATCTATTCTCCTTAAAATATTTTAAAATTTATATTAATATAACATATTATCGACTTTTTGTCAGGTGTTTTATCAATATTTTGCTGTCAATATTTTCCCTTTTAGGATTTATTCTTGAATACCCACGGCAGAAAACAAGACGAAAACAACAAAAAGCGCTATAATATATACAGGAGAATAAATGATGAGAGTATTTTGGAAACCTATTACGAAGCGAATATTTTTCTTCCTTGCAATATTCGTTTTGCTGTTGGCCGGATGTGATCTTTTTGGAAAAAATTCTACAGTAAAAGAAAAAAGAACTTATGAAGATTCTGTAAAAAAAGTTATCTTTACAGAAAACAAAGCAACTGTAACTTTTGAAAATTTAAATCGACACAATATTTATTTATTAAAAATTAATACATCTAACGTAGCTGTACCCGCAGCCAATACAGGCCGGACTTCTACATCATATCCAGAGTTGGAATTTTACGAAGAGCCTGTTATGCCTGATGAACCTGACTCCATTGGCCGTTTCCGTCATATTAACTACAAAACTTTTCATGATTTTAATGCCAATCTTCCTCCCATTAACAGAGAGAAGATGCCAAAAGATCGATCCCTTATGGAAGGCCCTGTTTTTATCCCTGCGAAAGTTGGAGATAAAAAAAGTTTTTGGGTGGAACGCCCTACTGACAGCGACAAGTGGGAACAGGCGCAGGCGACTTTAATGGCAGCGGGAAATCACGGAAATATTTGGGTGATGGATGACAATGAAGTTCAATTAAAGGGAGATCAGGCAAAAAAATTATCTGATAAATTTGATTTGATTTATCCCCTTGCCGCAAATATTCTGGGTTATGAATACGGAGGCGGGCCTGAAGGAAACGGCGGTGTAGACGGCGATCCAAAAATACAGATTCTAGTTTATGATATTCTCGATGATTCCGGGGATAATGCAGCAAGCGGATTTTTCTGGTCAAAGGATCATTATCAGCAGACGCAGTTAGATGAATGGAATTGGAAAATAAAAACAAACGAAGCTGAAATATTTTATATTGATGCAGATACTGTCATTAATTATGCCGATTTTGCTTATTCAGCTCTCGTTCATGAATTACAGCATATGATCAATTTTAATGTAAAATATGTCGAAAACGATGAAAATTCAGGGGCGTGGTACAATGAAATGCTTTCCATGATGGCAGAAGATATAATCTCACCTTTAATAGGCGTTACGCATTTAAATTATTGTCATCCCATATTGCAAAGAATGCCCAGATTTCTTGGAAGGTATAACCAGAATGGTTTTACGGAATGGGGATTTAGCGATGATATTCTGGATTCCTATTCATCGGGATATGCTTTTGGCGCATACCTATTGCGCAATTTTGGAGGAGCAGATCTCCTGAAAAAAATTCTTGCTAATAATACAACTAACATTGACTCTATAACAGCAGCCTTGCAGGAAAACGGCCTTGGAACTTTTGAACAGGCCCTTCTCCGTTTTGCAGAAGCCATGATTTTCAGCGGATCTCTTTGTCCGGATGACGCGCTGACTTTTGACAGAACCGCTGAAAACACTATAAACGACACCGTATATACAGCAAATAAATTTAATATTTGGAACATAAACCGCTATCCCGGATACGGAATAGGCCCTTATTATTTTCCATTATCCCAACAGGACATGAGGCCTCATTCCGTTCTTGTGCATTCAAGCAGCGCATGGCAAAACAAGAATGGGCGTTTTTCCATTACTCTTGAAAAACCTGCCAACCCTGCAATAGAATTATACCTAATGCTTAGGTAGAAGGCGATTTTATGAAATATGTTTTTGTAATTTTGCTAAATATTTTTATAGCGCTCAGCCTTTTTGCCTTTGGAAGTCAGGAACAAATGGAAGATTCCAAACAATTACCTCAGGAAGAGCCGCCTCAAAATACGGTAAAAATCCTTGGGATGATTCAAATCTACGGCAATGAACCTCATACATTTGTAGGAATACAGGGTGAAGATGGTGAAGAATACGCTGTGTATTCTCCGTCTAATGAAAACGAATTAAGAAAGCTTCAAGGGCATTTAATTGAATTTACCGTTATCTTTACGGAAGAAGAGCAGTCTTTTGGCAGTTTGTTCTTAAAAAGCGGAACCGTAAAACCTGTTTCATGGAGAATAATCAGGTAAGGTCTTTAGAGGTTCCCATTAGCTATTCTTTTTATATAAAATTTCGTATATTAGTAGTATGGATGAAAGAAGAAAACAGATTAGCGAATTGGAAAAACGGAAGAAAGATCAAAGTATCCTTCTTGATACCCAGTTGAGCCGCATAGGGGAAACTCTTTTTAGCCGAATTCCTGACAAAATGAGGGAAGAGCCTTCTGCTTTTCCTGAATTGTCTGTTTACAGGCGCTTGAAGTCTGATTTATCAAAATTGGAAGATCAAATAATCGCCGCAGAAGAAAAAATAATAAAGTTTAATTCGCTTGAAGAAAATATTGAGACAGGGAAAAAAGAAGAAAAAGACTGCATAAAGGAATTGTCTGAAGTATACGGCAAACTTGGAAAGTCTCTTTTGGAAGCATCTGATAATAATAATTATGTAAATTTTTGCGCCCCGTTCCGGAATCAGGCGGATACCCTTAAATCAAAAATTATGTCCCATGAAGATCGTATTGCAGCGCTGGAACACAGAGACGGAGGCAATATCTTTTCGTGGATTGGCAAAAGCGCCAAAAGCATGGTGCTGCGATCTTTTCTTTCAAAGGCAAATGACAACATTGAACAGCTTTACCGTAAGATTGGCGAACGTTACAGCCGCCATGATAATCATAATACCGGTAAAAAAACAAAAAAAACAAATGACCTTCCCGAAGATGATGAAATAAAATATCTTTGCGATGAAATTGAGCGAAAAAGGGAAATACTGCGCGGGCTTTCGCAGGATTTAACCGGCTTTAAAGAAGAAAAACAAAAAATTCATTCTGAATACAGCCATGACGGGGGGATGCAAAAATTTATCCAGGTTAGGAATAATCATATAAGCAATGTTCAAAATGAATTTAAAAAATTATTCCGGCAAATCGGAGCAGAAGCCTGCGGAATTGTTCCATTGCCTCAAAGCGCCCCTCTTAAGCGAAGTAAAATAATTGATTCACTTAAATTGCCCGAAGATAATATTGAATTTGACAATGCGGTTAAAATCAATCAATATATTATTGAAGATGAAAAGGCTATTGAAAAGCTGCGAATTTCTCTCTTAATAGATGATGAAAAAGCCCGTATCGAAAAATTCCTGCGTCTTATTCAGGAGAAAAAAGAAGAAATTGCACAGGCAAACAAAGGCATAAGTGAATATGAAAAATATATAAACGATGCAAAGGAACGCATCAAAAAATCAGAAGAATCATTAAAGGAGCTTTAATTGGCGAAAAATAATTCAAAAATAAAACAGACGGAAAATAACAAGGGCGGCAGCGCTATTGGCGTTTATGACGAATCTAAAATAAAAACTCTTTCCTCGCTTGAGCATATCCGCCTGCGCACTGGTATGTACATTGGGCGTCTCGGAGACGGTTCTAATCAAGATGACGGAATATATGTTCTTCTAAAAGAGATAATTGATAACGGCGTTGACGAATTCATTATGGGAAACGGGAAATGTATTGAACTTGCAATTAAAGACACTGCCCTGCCAGGCAAAGCAATGGTAAAGGTACGCGATTACGGCCGCGGCATACCGCTGGGAAAACTTGTTGATTGTGTTTCTGTTATTAATACCGGGGCAAAATATAACGATGATGTTTTTCAATTTTCGGTGGGGCTTAACGGAGTAGGAACAAAGGCCGTAAATGCGCTATCGATTCATTTTAGGGTTGTTGCCCTGAGGAACGGCGAATTTGCCGAGGCTGTATTTGAACGGGGCAAACTTAAAAACAGCCGAAAAGGGAAACTTAAAGACAAGCAAAAAGACGGAACTTATGTTGAATTTATTCCCGACCCGGCTATTTTTCCCGATTACCTTTTTAACGAAGAATTTGTAGAAAAACGCATAATGAATTATGCATACCTTAACGCAGGGCTTACAATTTCATATAACGGAAAACAGTTTATTTCCAAACGGGGCCTTTACGATTTATTGTTCGAAGAAACAGGTGATGACGGCCTTTATCCTTTGGGACATTACAAGGGAGAACATTCACCTAACGGCCAGCTTGAATTTGCATTTACCCATACTAACAATTACGGCGAGGAATATTTTTCGTTTGTCAACGGCCAGTTTACATCAGATGGCGGAACCCATCTTTCAGCTTTTAAGGAAGGTTTTCTCAAGGGCATTCAGACATATTTTAAAAAGGATTATCGCAGCGAAGATATCCGCGAAGGGAATGTATCTGCAATTGCAATCAAATTAAAAAACCCTGTTTTTGAAAGCCAAACCAAAAATAAACTTGGCAATTCCGACATACGTTCTTGGGTTGTTCAGGAAACCCGCAATGCAGTTGAAGACTGGCTTCACAGAAACACCGAAGCTGCAAAAAAACTGGAACAGAAAATCATTTCCAACGAAAGCCTCCGTACCGAGCTTAATGCGGTTAAAAAAGAAGCCAGGGAAGCGGCAAAGAAAATCGCCCTGAAAATCCCCAAATTAAAAGACTGCAAGTACCATTTAGAAGACGGCAAAGACGGAGAAGAGTCAACAATTTTTATTACAGAGGGAGATTCGGCAGCCGGTTCAATTGTCTCTTCAAGAAATGTGATGACACAGGCAATTTTTGCCCTGCGGGGCAAAGTGGAAAACATGCACGGAAAAAAACGGGCATCGATCTACAAAAATGAAGAACTGTACAACATGATGATGGCTTTGGGAATAGAAAACGATGTTGAAGGCCTGCGTTATGCGAATATTGTGATTGCGACCGACGCGGACTTTGACGGTTTTCATATCAGAAACCTTTTGCTTACTTTCTTCCTTTCCTTTTTTGAAGAACTGGTAACTTCCGGGAGGATTTATATCCTGGAAACTCCTCTATTCCGTGTAAGAACAAAAAAAGAAACACGGTACTGTTATTCGGAAAAGGAACGTGATGAAGCGTCTGCGGCGCTGGGAAGCCAAAGCGAGATAACTCGTTTTAAGGGGCTTGGCGAAATTAACCCCAAGGAATTCGGGCAGTTTATCGGAGAAAATATACGTCTTGTACCCGTATCGGTAAACACGCTTAAAACAGTTCCGCAGGTTTTAAGTTTTTACATGGGCAAAAACACCCCTGAACGCAGGGAATACATCATGAAAAACCTATTTTAGTATTTTTAATATGCGTCCCAGGTTTTAAGCCGGTGTATTAAAAGGGTTTACGAATACCCTTGCGGCAAATTCATTATCAAGAAGTAATAGAGACCCTTTGTCCGCATCAATTATTTGCAGCTTGCTTAATATATCCGTAGCATTTGCTTCTTCTTCAACCTGCTCATTCACAAACCACATGATAAATTGATAACAGGCATGATCATTTTCCTGCATGGCGAGGCTTGCTATTGCATTGATAAGCCCGGTAACCTTAACTTCATGTGCAAGAACCATATTAAAAATTTCGTTGATATTGTTGAAAACAGCCATCGGTTCCTGGATTGCCGTAAAAGAGGGTTCTGCCCCCCTCTCTATAATGTACTGGTATATATGGGTTCCGTGAGCCATTTCTTCCTGTGCCTGCACGAAGAGCCAGTTCGCAGTACCTTTTAAACCCAATTTTTCCGCTGCTGCAGACATGGAAAGATACAGATATGCCGAATAATACTCGGCATTTACCTGATCGCTTAACGCTTTAGTAATTTTTTCATTTAACATAATTTTTCTCCTGTTTATTTTTTAAGAATCTTATTTCTAAACCGGGGCTTTTTGTTCGAGCCGTTTAAAAAAAGACTTATTCGCTGCGCACAGGGGGCAGATAAAATCTTCCGGTAAATCTTCCCATTTAGTGCCAGGCATAATACCTTTTTCAGGGATACCTGATGATTCATCATAAATATAACCGCAAATAGAACATTGGAATTTTTCCATTTTCATTCCTCCACGTCTTTATTATACATAAATTTATAAAATTGACAATAGGCCATTCTATGGCAATTTATAATGACTGGATAGTTGATAAATCTAATATTATAAATTATTATTAATTATGGACAAAAAATATATAAAAACTGCAATAATTTCAATATTTTTTCTTATTTTTGCACAGCAGATATTTAGCCTGCCTCTTGAAGAATTAGTAAGCCCTGCTGCTGCGGGTATTTTAAGAAGCAGAACCGAACCGCTCACCCATTTGCAAACATCTTCGCCAAGCCCCGTCCTTGTGCCCAAGCATGAAAAAATCCGAAATTTTGTAAATGAGAATTTAAATAAACTAAAGCCAAGTATTTTCATTGAAACTCTTTCTCTTTACCGCTTTCCAGACCAGCAGGGAGAACCGCTGGAGAAGCAAAGAAGTGCATGGAGCGCGGCAGAACAAAACGAGCTTTTTAATCAATTAACTGCAATAAGCTCCCTTGCGGGGATTCAGTACTACTCCGAAAGTAATAAAGCCATGAAAACATTTTATGAGACATCCAGTGTGGTGGACGGGCCTTCCGGAAAAAAAATATTGCCGGATCCGAAATACGCAAGAACCCCTGTTTCGGCTTCTTTGTATGCAAGGCAGAAGGACCTTACCTTTGGAGATAATGTCTACCTTTTTAATTATTATGCAAGCAAAGATTCAATTTATTTTATGCAAGAAAATTTAACTACATTTTATGTTGCAATAATCCCCGCAGTCGGGAAAAATAACTTAAAAACCATAGTAGCGGTAATAGATGCCGACGATTCATTGTTAATATATGCGGCAGCAATGGCAAAAACAGCCTCTGTTCCGGGAATGGGAGATCGCATTGCCGCCTCGTTTACCAACAGGATAAATGCAATACTTAAATGGTTTACTGTACGGGCGGATATGGTGTTTGCAAGCCATTGACACCATCTTTTGTTTTGTGTCAATATATAATATGGAAGCTCAATCAAAAAATATTTATACAGAAGGCCTCTCTTATGATGATGTCCTTTTAAAGCCGGGTTATTCAGAAATTCTTCCTAAAGACTGCGGCGTTAAAACAACGCTTTGTAAGGGAATACCTTTAAATATCCCGATAATTTCTGCGGCAATGGATACTGTTACCGAAGAAAAAATGGCAATTGCCATTGCTCTGGAAGGCGGCGCAGGGGTAATTCACCGCAACTTAAAGCCGGAGGAACAGGCATGGCAGGTGGCATCTGTTAAGCGTTACCTTAACTGGATTATTGATGCGCCTGTTTCTGTTCCGCAGACAGGGTGTATCCGCGATGTAAAATTATTGATAGAAAAATTCGGCGTATCCGGCCTGCCGGTTGTAGACAATGATGTAATTCTAAAAGGAATAATTACCGCAAGGGATTTGCGTTTCTGTAAAGATGATATGACGCCTGTTACAGAGGTTATGACAGTTAACCCCGTTGTAATGCAGGGCGAGCCGTCGGTCAGCCAGGCAAGGGAAAAATTTAATAAACACCGTATAGAAAAACTTCCCATTGTAGATGATCTGGGAAGATTAACGGGGCTTATTACCGTAAAAGACATGGAAAAAAAAGAAATTTTTCCCAATTCAGCCGCCGATAAACACGGCAGATTAATTGTCGGCGCCGCTGTATCACCTCAGGATTATACAGTCCGGCTGCCTCTTTTAATAGCGGCAAAAGTGGATTTCATTGTCCTTGACACAGCTCACGGCGATTCAAAAAATGTTATGGAAGCAATTCTTGACATTAAAAAGAACTATGACATACCCGTAATCGGTGGAAATGTCGCTACTAAAGAAGGAGCGCGGCGCTTAATTGAAGCAGGGGCGGATGCAATAAAAGTCGGCATAGGCCCAGGCTCAATCTGCACTACGAGAATTGTTTCAGGGATTGGGGTGCCGCAGTTTACGGCTGTTTTTGACTGCGCCGAGGAAGCGGCAAAACGAGGCATTCCGGTTATAGCAGACGGCGGCATTAAGTTTTCCGGTGATATAACAAAGGCAATTGGCGCAGGCGCCGATGTTGTGATGGTCGGCAATCTATTTGCTGGTTTAAAAGAAGCGCCCGGTAAAGAAATCCTTTATGACGGCAGAATTTTTAAGGAATACAGGGGCATGGGCAGCCTTGGAGCAATTGCCGACGGAGCAAGGGATCGTTACCAAATAAGCAAGGATGAAGAGCCTGTTCCCGAAGGCATTGAAGGCCGCGTTCCTTTTAAGGGTGAATTAAGCAAATTTGTGAATCAATTAATTTCCGGCCTCCGCAAGGGAATGGGATACTGCGGATGCACCAGCATAGAGGAACTTAAATCATACCGTAAATTTATTAAAATCAGCGATGCGGGACTAAGGGAAAGCCATGCCCATGATATTACAATTACACAGGAAGCGCCTAATTATTCCCGATTTTGATGAAAACCCTTAGACCCTCAGTTAAAGAAATATTAGAGCGACAGTATAATAAATTTATTTCATCAAAAATAATGACGGAAGATTTTATTATAAATGATCCGGTTCAGTTTCCAAGGCGTTTTTCGAAAAGAGCAGATATTGAAATTGCCACATTCCTTACGGCCTGTATTGCCTGGGGCAGGCGGGACTTGATTCTCCGCTCCGCAGAAAAACTCTTTGCCCTTATGGAAGGAAGGCCGGCTTCCTTTGTAATGTCGAATAACTGGAACAGGCTGAAAAACCGCAATATACACCGCACTTTTTTCGAAAGCGATTTAAAATATTTTTGCAAAGGGTTCAGGCATTGTTATGCAAAATACGGCAGCCTCGAAAATTTATTTACATCCTGCACGGATATTTGGGAAGGCATAACCCTGTTCAGAAAAGAGATGTCGGCAGGCAACAAGGGGCATTTTTCCAAACACATTGCCGATCCGGAAAAATCCGCCTGCAAACGGATAAACCTTGCCCTTCGCTGGCTGGTCCGCAGCAGCCCTGTCGACATGCACTTGTGGAAAAGCATCAAACCTTCTGCTCTGTTCATCCCCCTCGATGTTCATGTTGCCCGCAATGCCCGCAGCCTTAGCCTTTTAACCAGAAAATCAAACGATAAAAAAGCCGTTATTGAACTGACAGAAAACCTTCGTGAATTCTGCCCGGAAGACCCGGTCAAATATGACTTTGCATTATTTAGTTTGTAGTGTCTGTGATGTTTATATTGCCCGCAAAGCCCGGCATACTCCCGACAAACTCCTGGATTGCAAAAATCAAATTAACCTTGTATAATCCGTATATTAATAACCGGAGATAAAGATTTGGAAAAACTGTATATCAAAGGTAAAAGCAAACATCTAATCATCGGAACAGCAGTTTCGCTTTTCCTGATTGCCGCAGCAGCTTCTTTAGGCAGTTCCGGTATTGGCTTTGGTGATACTGTATTGATTATCCTGCATAAAATTTTTGGAATTCCTTTGGCAGAAGGCATTGACTCTAAGAATATTTCGATAGTATGGCTGCTGCGGCTGCCCAGGGTATTGCTGGCCTTTTTTGCCGGCGGCTGCCTTGCTGTAAGCGGTGCGGTCTGTCAGTCGATATTGCGAAATCCCCTTGCTTCGCCTTATATTTTGGGCGTTTCTTCCGGTGCGTCCCTCGGTGCGGGGATAATCATCATCAGCGGAATTTCAATTCCCCTGCTCGGCGGGTTTACACTGCCTTTGGCCGGTTTTGTTTTTGGCATTGTTACCGTTTTTTTTGTAGCCGCTTTTTCCTCCCGCATAGACAAATCAATGTCAAGCAATACCATAATTCTCTGCGGTATGGTTTTTTCTCTTTTTATCAGCGCCGTTCTTACCTTGTTAAGCGCAATTTTTTCCGATGATCTGCGGCGCATTATACTCTGGCAGATGGGCAGCTTTGCAATGCGCGGCTGGGCATATATATGGTTTATATTGCCCTTTATGGTTATAGGGCTGGCAGGTGTTTTTTTGTACACAAGAGAAATGGACATTCTGACCTTTGGCGACGATCAGGCAAAATCAGCAGGTATAGAAACTGGTTTTTTAAGAAAAAAATTGCTGGCCTTTATCGCTGTATTGACGGGAGCAACAGTAGCGTTAACCGGCGTTATCGGTTTTGTCGATCTAATCGCCCCTCATGCCGCACGGAAAATAATCGGTTCAAAGCACAAAAATTTATTACCTATGTCGTTTATCCTTGGCGGCTCATTAATGGTAATTGCCGACCTCCTTGCCCGAGTTGTTATATCACCTTCGGAACTTCCTGTAGGGGCGGTTACCGCGCTCATCGGAGCGCCGTTTTTTGCATGGGTTTATAGTAGAAAACGAGCGCTGTAAAAAATTCTTACGAAAACAATCCGCTGGCGCCGGTACGCCATTCTTCACGGGCTTCTAATACAAGGTTTTCAATTTCCAGCCAGTTGTTTGCCCGCAGGCCGGGTATGTGGCGGTTTGTGGAGTTGCTGAAAATAATCGTTTTGCAGCCCTGGTTACGAAGGCTGAGTATATTTTCCGGGGCATCATCAATATAGACATGAGCGCCCACTGCCCCCTTGTCATTCATAAAGCATATATCCCAGTAGGGAATATCGTTTTTGTCCAGCCAATCGACAGTTTGAGTTACCGATGTGCGGTGGGAATACTTAAGGAAGATCCGGTGAGTGATAATGCGAATCCTTATATCTCCCTGGCAGGAAAGTTTTCTTAAGATTGCAGGTGCATTTTTTATTGGTTCCATGTCGCGAAAAATATCCCTTTGAGTAACAGCAAAGCGATGCAGCCGATCATATCCGCCAAATTCCTTTACACCCCATTCTTCAAGTCCGTAAGATACTTCTGTGGTAAGTGTTTCTAAAGGCCTATCAAGCCATTCAGCCGCAATTTTTCTAATAGCCCCGTAAAA
>Ga0099364_10012972_pt1 | contig 11211 bp, 7 predicted proteins | sample TergutTh196P3_FD_73070 | JGI IMG/M metagenome (GOLD analysis project Ga0099364, IMG submission 73070) | Microcerotermes parvus P3 segment gut microbial communities from Pointe-Noire, Republic of the Congo - Th196 P3 | ecosystem: Host-associated > Arthropoda: Insects > Digestive system > Gut ... | reverse complement strand
GGCGAGACGGAGCAGTGAGACGGCGGAGGCGATTTCGTCGGAGTCCGGTTCCGAAATCAACAGGAATCCGCTTCGGGGCAATTTGCCGTTAAGTTCTTGGGCAACGTGGTCAAGAGAGACCGGCGGCTTGAAAATCTTAATGAGCGATCGTGGGCGCATCAACTCTTCAACACGGATTTCGGAGAGCGAGACGACGTTTTGGAGGACCCGCTGTTCCTGTTTGAGGAGTGTTGCGTCCTCTCGAGAGAGCGTCACCGCCTTCTCGAGGTCGCTGACCTGGAGATAGGTTTCCGGTTCGAAATTCGGCCAAAAAAGGCGGTGGGAAAGAGTATTGGCCGTTTTCAACACAGGAAACAACGGTCGCAACGCTCGAACAACAAACGAGATCGGCAAAGCGAGTAGGACGGCAAAAAAACGCGGGGCAAGGACGCAGAGGTCTTTGGGCAGTACTTCGCAGAACAGGATGACACTGAAAAGCGAACCGAAGGCGACAATCCAGGCAAGTGTACCGCGCCCAGTTTGCTGGAGTTGAAAGACAATGACCGCAGAGAGCGTAAACGTCATCAGATTGACGATCAGATTGCCCAGCAGGATCGAATGAAGCAACGGTTCGGGATGTTCACAGAGCCGAGCGGCGAGCTTTGCCCACCGCGTTCCGGCGGCAAGTTGCCGTCGGTCTTCACGGCTCAAGGAAAAGAACGCAGCCTCGGCAACCGCAAACATCGTCGATGCCGCCATTAAAACGAACATCGCCGCGAAAGCCGGAGCGTAAGCAAGCAGTGTAGCCATTGGGCAACGGGCGACCGCCAGGAAACACTGTTCCGACCTGGCTTCAACCGATGATTTCGTTGATCTTAATCAGCGTGTAAATTTGCCGATGCCCGGTTTTCCGCCTCGAGTTTTTACGGCGCCGCAACTTTGCGACGACGAGCTTCGGCCCTTTGACGGCGGCAACGACTTCGGCGACGACTTTCGCTCCGTCAATAGTTGGCTGACCGATTCGGACATCCCCATCGCCGCCGATTGCGAGGACTTCGGAAAATTCGATAATCGTTCCCGGTTCCAATTCACCGCGATAATCGATTTCGAGCCGTCTGTCAACTTCGACCTTAAATTGGCGTCCGCCGTTTTTGATAATCGCGTACATTGTCTTGACTTTGCGTAGCGTGGAGATTCCCGAACCGGTTGGAAGCGACCATTCTATCGAAAAGCGACGGCTCGGCAAGCCCCCCGATCGCTCTTCAGCGGATGAAATTGGTTCGTGCCGGTTCCAACGGCTCCGGCAAAGCAACGCTCCCTTTGCCCTTGTCGGCAAGTTTTAACAACCAAGCGAGGTTGCGTCCCAAAGTCCGTACGATCCGTACGCCTTCGGCGTCTTGTTGGATTTCGCCGGGAACCATGCCGTGGATGATGTTCCAATAACAGGAGCCGACGGTCATCATCTCGGAAATTTGAAAGTATTTGTTCAGTTGGTCGAACGTCGCCGTTCCGCCGCTACGACGGAGGGTGACGACGGAGGCGCCGATTTTGAGTCGGAAGAGATCGCCGTTGACCCGGGCAACATAAAACGCCCGGTCGAGGAACGACTTGACCGTTCCGTTGACGCCGGAAAAATAGACTGGCGAACCAAGCACAAGACCATCGGCCTCGATCATTTTGGGCAACAATTCGTTGACGGGGTCGTCGAAGCTGCCGCAACGCCTGTTTTTCGCCTCACCACAACGGCCGCAACCGATACAGCCGCGAATCGACTTGTTGCCGATGGTCGCCAGTTCCGTGTCGATACCTTCGTTTTGAACCTCTTGGAGCAGGAGCCGTAACGTTTGAGCGGTGTTTCCTTCGGGTTTCGGACTGCCGTTGATCGCTAAAACTTTCATGGAACGTGTCGTGGAAAAAGGGATGAAATGTCAAAGGATAGGGAGCAGCGGGCATTCTAACATTTTTCCGCTTCTCGAAAAGACACAAAGCGGCGCATTCCTTCGGGATGCGACTTGTCACGGCGTCTTGGAACGTGTACACTGGGCCTCCATGCGTCAAATCACGAACCAAAAACACCGAAAGGAGACGACCATGCGACGTCTGATTGCTTGCTTACTGTTTTCGCTTCTTGCCGTTTCGCTTCATGCGGAGGAAAAGTTCCGATTGGGAATCATCGGTACGACAACGTCGCACGTTCCGGCATTTATCAAGGCGCTCCACGCGCCGGATGTTGGTGAACCGCTCAACAAATTTCGGATTGTCGCCGCTTATCCGGGCGGGGTGCCCGACAATCCGAGCAGTTGGGGCCGCGTCGAGCAGTATGCCCAAGACGCGGAAAAGCAAGGAATCAAACTGTTTTCGACCATTGAAGCCATGCTGCCGGAAGTCGATGGAGTCCTACTGACAAGCGTCGACGGCAGACCGCATCTCGAACAGGCCAAACCAGTAATCGCCGCCGGAAAACCGCTGTACATCGACAAACCGATGGCCGTAAGCCTCGCCGACGTGCTGGAAATCTTTCGCTTGGCCAAGGAAAAAAAGGTGCCGGTCTTTTCTTCGTCGTCGCTCCGCTACGGCCCCGGATACCAGAAAATGCGGAACGAAAAGCCGCTGGGAAAAATTTTCGGTTGTAATACTTGGGGACCGTGCAGTTATAACGACAAGCACCCGGACCTGTTTTGGTATGGCATCCACGGCGTCGAAATGCTGTTCACCATCATGGGCACCGGTTGCCAAACAGTCAGTCGAACGCATACGCCGGGCACCGATTACGTTGTCGGTATTTGGGATGAAGGCCGTATCGGAACGTTTCGAGGTCTTCGGACCGGCAGAGCAGGTTTCGGTGCGACGGTCTTCGGTGAAAAGGGCATTGAGGACGCCGGGACCTCCGGCGGATACGTGCCGCTGGTCGAGGATTTTTGCAAGTTCTTCCAGACGGGCGAACCGCCCTTTGATCCGCAGGAAACGGTCGAGATTTTCGCCTTTATGGAGGCTGCCGACGTGAGCAGGGCCAACGGCGGAACGCCCGTTTCAATTGCCGAGACCATCGAAAAGGCGAAAACCGAAACCGCGATTCCTGTCAGTTTGCTGGTTTCGCCAAACGGCTCTCTCCAGATGAACGGCAAGGCAATTGAACTCGGCAAACTGGCCGAAGCGCTCGACGCCCTGGCCGTCGGCAAGCCGAACTCCCGGGTCAAGGTCATCCTTCGCGCCGAAAAGGGAACGCCGCATGAGACCGTCCTTGCCGTCTGTAACAACCTCGGCAAGGCGATGCTCGCCAACTATCTGTACGAAAGGTAGAGTCGGATGCAGTCTCCGAGCCAATTTCGACCACGCGGAGTGTCGTTGAACTTGACGCCGATGATCGACGTTGTGTTCCTGTTGATCATTTTTTTCATCGTTTCGAGCAATCTCGTTCGGCAGGATGTCGCGATGGAACTCGACCTACCGTCCGCCGAATCCGGTGAGCGGGCCGGTGAGAGTGACAAACGAACGATCACGCTCAATGTTCCGACCGAGGGAACCGTGTTGCTCGGCACGGAGCCGGTTGATATCGACCGGCTCCGTAGCTTGTTGCTCCATGAGCGTCGGAATTCCGAAAAGCAAATCGAAGTTCGTCTCCGAACGAACAAGGACGTTTCCTACGGGACCGTCGAACCGATCCTCGTTCTTTGTGCCGAGGCCGGTATCTGGAACGTTGCCTTTGCGGTGTTACCGTAACGTAACGACTCTGGCGATCGGTAATACAGTCGTCTGTGGATGTTCAGAAGAGACACGTCTCGTTCCTATCGCGCCGAGGCCAACGCAACGAGAGCGAATAAAAATCGGTTTGGACTCCGGTTCGCCTCCCCCTTTTCCCAAGGGAAGGGGGGAATAAAATCCACACTGGAGCGTATTAAGAATTACTTTGGACCGAAAGAGCCGTCATTGCGCTGCGCTCCATTCCGGCTGTTGTTTTTACGCGCATGTGCAACAGTCGGAATGGAGCGCAGCGCAATGACGGAACGCTAACTTGCAGTATGTATTAGTTTCCTGTGTCGGACATTGGAGTTCCCATCAAGCGAACGGCTTCTTCGTTTTTCAATCGCAACGGCGCCGTGTCGGCGTTCTCCTCTTCTTTCGGCAACAGGAAAAGCGAGTATTCGAAACGAAATTCTTCGTTTTTGACGACTTTGTCGTGAGCGGAGGGGAGTCTGTCCAGAATGCTGTCGATCTCCCTGTTGCGGGTCCCAAGGCGTTGGCGGGATTCGTTGAGTTCATTACGCTGCCTTCTCAATTCGGAACTGTCTCTGTTGCCGATGTTGAGAAGTTGTTGAGCAACCGAATTGTGTTCCTTGACGATCTTATCGATTTGGCCTTGATTCCCTTCCCGTTCCTGGATCAGCGTCTCTCGTTGATCGGCGTAGCGGTCCGCCCAGCGAACAGCGTCCGGTTCCGCAATGATTTCAAACGGGACGACGATCGGATGTTGGCTGTCTCGACCGGGACCGTCGTTCCTCGTCGAGGTCACGGTCGTTTCGACGTTGGCCAAAATCCGGTTCGGAGATTCTTCGCGAAACTCAATATCTGTAACGCCGGACGGTTTTTCCGGGACGGCGACCTCCAAACGCAGGGAGTAATCGACGTTGCCGCTTTCGAAGATGCTCTTCCACGGTTCCCCGGCAAGCGGCGTCGGAACGTCGAAGGTCGGCTTTTCCGGATCGCTGAAGACCGTGACCGGCCAAACCGCATCAACAATCTTCGAAACGAAGAGCGGAACGCTTCGGATTTTCGTCACATCCGTGACGTTTTCGACCCTGTAACGGAGAAAACCGAAAGGCAACAGAGCAACGGCGTCGAAATACTGCGGAGCGAACGCCGCGTCCAGCCAATCGATGGAAAGGCCCTCGGCAGTCAATTTCAGCAGGAGGAGCGGAACTTCATGGTCGGAGTCCGTCGTTACGCCGAGGACGTGCCATTCAAAGCGGTTCGGGTCCGGCATCCGTTCGTCTTCTTCGACTTCTTCGATGGCCTGCGATTCCGCGTTGAGAAAGCAGGGGATCCACCGCGTTTCAAATCGTATGCGAGGGTTTTGTAACAGCGGAAAGAACTCAAAATGAATGGCCGCTCCGAAACGATGAAGTTCGACGAATTCCGGGAACAATTGGCTTTTGGCCGGATCGTCCGGGCTCGGAACGTGAAACGACAGATTGTTCGGCGATGGGAACTCGTCGAGGAACCTGTCCAGTTCTTCTTTGGCGGCTTCCTTTTTTTCCGCCAACTCTTTCCAAGCACGCTCGGCGTTTTCTTTCCGTTGTTGTCGCTGTTCCAAGGCCCTTTGTTTCTGCTCCCCGGCCTGGCGCTGCATCTCGGCGGCGGGGTCGGGTTGCGTCTCTTCTTCCGGCGGCGGCTTCGGCCTTTCGGCGCCAAGTTTCGGCGGCGGGGTTGCTTCTTCCTTGGCCTTGGTTGACTTCAACGGCGAATGAAAAATCCCGATACCGAACAGTTGATCGACGACGACCGCCGAAAGGAGAAGAACGCAAAGAAAAGTCGCGGCAACAATCGTATAGAAGGCTCTGCGAGACTTCATGTTGAGAAACGATTTGACAGGCGTTTTGGACGATGACGTTTGAATCCGAATTAACGGTACGGCGACAGGCGACGGCTTGGACTGATCAGACGGCTCGGCAATATCCGACGCTGTTTCGGGGGGAGATGCCTCAATGTCGTCGGATAATTCGGGGCGGTCTTCGAGCGATTCGACCGGTGTTTCGTTTTCCGGTAGCGTGTTTTCCGTTCCGTGGCGGGCGAACTTGACGTAAGGTCCGTCCGGTGCCTTGGGAAACGGCTTTGTCAGGTCGATGAGCAGAACGGTCGAGTCTTCTTGCAACTGGTCGGCTTCCGGCGAACCGACGGGCACGGCCTTCCATTGACAGACGGCGTATTCCGGATAACCGGTAAAACAGGTGCTGAAGGTTGCTTTCCATCGCATCTCGGACGGAAGCAGGGCCAGCGATTCGACGAACAACGGCAACACATTCACGCTTGGCTTGAATAGCAGAGCGGCGGGGCGTCCGGTGCGAACTGTTGCGGCAAGAACACCGCCCCAGCCGGGATCACCGGTCAATCGTTTCCAGAAGGGGCACGGCGTTTTTCCCTGCGGGGGCAATTCCGTCGAATTCGGCAGCGGCGAACCGATGGACGGCGCCATCTTTTGGGCGTCGAGCCGTTGGCGTTCCTTATCGATTCGCTGTAACCGGGTCGGCGATGGTGGAGCGGTCAACGTCGGCAACGGACGGCCTTGGAAAAATCGAACGGCAGGGGTCAACCATTCCGTGAAATGAAAACCACTTTGGGCAAGAATCCACGCCGGGCCTTCCGGAACATGCTCCTCCGCTTGCAGAACGACATGATGAGCCAAACAGTTGGGTGCGTGCTGAAAGTCGGTGCCGTGGTCCGCAATTCGGGACAAAACGTGAAACGACGTTTCCAATACGGAAACAACGACATGGGAATAGACAATAGGGTTCCGGATCGAATCTTCCGAGTCCGGCGCAAAGAGATGCCGATAATTGCTGATTGACGTGAGACATGCGACAAGCGGCGGCGACAACGTACCGCTCTCCGCAACCGGACAGAAACCTCGTTTATTCGGGTCCAAGCCTTGCGAAACGGACGTTAGAATCAGTTCATACGTCATGGCGGCGATGCTCCGTCCTCTTAGGATTAAACATTTTATGGGGAGCAGGGGTTGGGGAGTGAAGTACCAAGTCTTTGGCTCGGCAGGCTCTTTGAGTGGATACAACAATGCTTTTCTTCCGCCTCCTAATAACCCCTATTACTCAAACGTTGCCAACCATTGCTTGTGAAATTCGGTGAGCGTGTTGCCGACGAGACCGAGCCGCGAAATTGCGGCGAGTTCGGGAAGGTGGCTTTCGACCTGTTCGAACAGTTCGTGTGGAAGCGGCATTCCCGGTGCGGCCAACTGGGAATACAGGGCGAAAAAGTCGTCCGCCTCATGCCAAGTGTCGTCGACAACCGATGGCAGGAACCCTGTCATTGTAACAATCGCGTTTCTCAATTGCCTAGGCTCACAGGCCTTGATGTCGATGTCGCCTGGCGCCCTGATATGTTCGACGATCGCTTCATTGAGACCGTCCGTGAATCCCCATTCGTCGACAAGAAACGCCCCGGCATCGGCGTGATTCCATCCGAACAGGTCGTTCTCCAGATCAGACAGTCTCCATCGCTCCTTCTCGCGTCGGGTCAGAATTTCACTGTACTCCGTCGGCCAAGTTTGGGCGAGAATCGGCAAGGCCATGTCTTGGAAAAGAGCACAAAGAAAAAGCTCGTCCGGGTCTTGACCGGGGACATGACTTCCGAACAATTTGGCGAAGATCCCCCGCCGAAGGGCGTCCTGACAGATCTTCTTCAACTCGAACGGTCCGCAACGGGGATTCGGCAACATGGCGAACACCGCGTTCCAAAGAATGAAGTTTTTGATCGTTCGGCCGTAAACAAGAGACAGGGCCAATTGGATCGTCGTGATGCGATTGCGAAAGCCGAAATAAGACGAATTGACAAACCGAAGAATTTGGGTCGTCAATCCGAGGTCGGCGGAAACGGCGGCAGCGAATTCCGGAGGACCGCTCTGGTCGTCCCGGGAAAGCTCGAGGATTTTTGCGGCACTCTGGGGAAGCGCCAACAGACTTGCTCCTCTGATTCGCTTGACCATATTGCGGTACTGCTCGTCGTTACGCTGGTTTTCCATCGATGGAAGAAGAACGATTGGATGGCTCAATTCAAAGGACTCCAAATTCAATGTGGAACGTCGGCGAACGGTGGGAACGATTTTTCTCGTCCGAGGCACCCGGTATTCTATCATTTTCCCCCGAATTTCCATCCATAGCCAGATAAAAAACTTGCGGGGCGAATTGGAATTATATCACGCAACACCATCAAACCGCGTTTGGGGTTATTGTGAGCGGTGGAAAAATGCCGGATTTCCGACAAAATCCCCCCCTCACTTTTCCGCTCTCAGGGGAATGTCAGTTCTGAGCGGTCGCTGTCGGCATGAAACCAATCGGCGGCCCTCATTGCCCTATCCGCGAGAGCCAATCCGGCCCTTTTCAAGAATGCGGGGATTGACTATAATACGGAGGCGCGGCTTGGTTGCGGTGATGGTATTTTCGGTTGCCGTGGTTTGTATCGTGTCCCCCTCCGCAAGGACGAACTACGCTGACTTATTGGTCGAGCACGTACAGTACAGGAATTTCCCATGACCCCGACTGAAGAGAAAGCCGTCCTAACCATTGGCGAAAAACGTATTGAACTTCCCGTTTATACAGGATCGGAAGGCCATCAGACAATCGACATCACCAGACTGTTCGACGAACACGGTCTGACGACCTTCGATCCGTCGCTAGGGAGCACGAGTGTTTGTAGAAGCGCGATTACGTACATCGATGGCGACCACGGAATCCTGCGGTATCGCGGAATTCCGATCGAGCAGTTCGACCGTCCGAAACCGGACTTTGTTGAAGCCGCTTGGCTCTTGATTTTCGGCTCTCTTCCGAACCGGCAAGAGCTGCGAGAGTTCAAAAACATGCTCATCGAAAACGCGCTGCTGCACGAAAGTTGGCGAAACCAGTTCGGTTATTTGCCGCCGAAATCGCCCCCAATGGCGATTCTGTCCGCAATGCTGAGCCAATTGGCTTGTTATCACGAAAAGTTCCTGCCGCTGGGCGACGATGAACTCTTTGTTGAAGCAGCGGCTCGACTTATCGTCAAGGTCCGAACAATCGCGGCGTATTCCTTTCGCCGCTCCAAAGGACTTCCGTTTACGTATCCCGACCCATCGTTGCGGTACTGTGCGAACTTCCTGCACTTAATGTTTTCGGTTCCGTATCAGCAGTACCTCATCAGCCAGGAAATCGAAGACGCCATGAACCTTGTGTTGATCCTCCACGCGGATCACGAGCAAAATTGCAGCACATCGACGGTCCGTGTTGTCGGTTCTTCCCAAGCGAATCTTTTCGCGTCCTGTGCCGCCGGCGTCAGTGCCCTGTGGGGGCCGCTCCACGGCGGGGCAAATGTCGAGGTGATGAAAATGCTCGAACAGATCCACTCCGGCGGCATGCAACCGGAAGATTGCATCACGGCGGCCAAAGACAAGACGAATCCGTTCAAACTGTTCGGTTTTGGGCATCGGGTTTACAAAAACTACGAACCGCGGGCCAAGATACTCAGGGCCGCCGCCGACCGGGTGTTTGCTCAGTTGAAGACGAACGATCCGCTTTTGGATGTTGCACGGAAATTAGAGGAACTCGCCCTGAAAGATACGTATTTCATTGATCGGAAACTGTATCCGAACGTCGATTTTTACAGCGGCATCCTGCTCCGGGCGATTGGCATTCCGACGAACATGTTCACGGTGCTCTTCGCCATCGGACGGCTTCCCGGCTGGATCGCCCAGTGGAAGGAACAACATGATAATCCATCCCAAAAGATTATTCGGCCACGTCAATTGTACGACGGCAACACGATCACCGACTATGTGCCGATGGAGAAACGGTAAAACCAAGAATCAGTCCGTCAGCCGGTAGAGAACGGGGGGCTGAACTCCCCCCAATATCGAGACAACGTCCGAAATGAGGCGGGCCGACCGCCGGGCGGCCTGTCGGCGGCCCAAGGGTGTGCTTTGTAACCCTCCTGAACATCGAGTCCACGATCTGGAAAAATAAAAATTGCCGATTACAATAAGGGCTTCGTTTTTCGTCCCTTCGTTGAGGAAAGTCGATCTCACCATTTTTACGGAGATACTACATTGCGATTCCATACGAACCATCTGACGGTCGTCGTAGTCTTTTGCACGATGCTTGTTGTTTATGTTCCGGCGGCTTCGGCTCAAGTTGCGGCTGAAGCGATCTTTCCGGACACCACCAAGGGCTTTATCGTCATCGGCAGTTTGAAAGAGCTCACCGACCGCTGGAAGCAAACGCAGTTCGGGCAATTGATGCAGGACCCCATCATGGATCCATTCAAGGAGGATATCGGACGGCAACTTGACGCCAGAATGTCCGACAGGTTTGGTCTGACGCTCGACGGTATCGAAAAACTGCCTTCCGGCGAATTGGCCGTCGGAATGATCGCTATTCCCGGTAGAAAACCGGGATTTGCCTTCACAATGGATGTCAAGGATCGGCTGAAGGAAACCGAAAACTATCTCGGACGCTTGACAAAAAAACTGGTCGATGCCGGAACGACCCGATCTGAAGAGACGTTCGAGGGGCGGAAAATGACCGTGTTTACGTTTCCGGAGCAAGGCGAAGCAGTTGAGGTGAGACCTGAGCGACCGAGAGGCAGGGGAACTCCGAGGCAAGCGGAACCTCCAGCACCGGTCCAGCGGAAAGCCTATTACGTCGTTCATAAAGATCATCTGATCGTTTCGGATCAACCGTATTTGCTGAAACTGATCTGTGACCGAATGGAATCGCCCGGTAAAAATTCCCTTTCCAGTGTCGAGGATTACCAGTTCGTCAAAAAGCGTTGCGATGGTGACCTGCCGGAGGGCTCACCGGCGCTGATCCGCTGGTACATCGAACCGCTCAATTACGGCGAGTCGGTCCGCGCGCTGTTGCAAGGCCCGGCGGTCGAAAAACGTAAGAACAAACCCTCGGTCTTCGCCGTTTTGAAAGAACAGGGATTCGACGCGATTCGGGGCATCGGCGGCACCATCGGAATCAAGAGCGAAAACAAAGAAGTCGTCCATCGGACCTTCATTTACGCCCAAAAACCGTTCCGTCTCGCCATGCGGATGCTGGCGTTCCCGGACGGCACCAATTTTACGCTCCCGGACTGGATGCCGCCGGACACTGCCCGTTGCACGCAGGTTTATCTTGACCCGATTGCGATATTCGACAACTTTGGCACACTCTTCGACGCCCTGATTATGCAAGGAGAAGAAGGCGTCTGGGACGACATCGTCCGGGGACTCAAGGAAGAGGAAAACGGTCCGCAGATCGACATTCGTAACGAACTGATTGTCCATCTCGGTCAGCGGGCAATGGGAATGTCGAAGTATCACCTGCCGATCACCACGACCAGTGAGAACATCGTGGTTGCCATTGAACTACAGGACGGCAAGGACAAAGCGGTCGCCAAAGCGCTCGAAAAACTCTTCGGCAAAGACACCGATATGGAGCAAAGGAAGCATAAGTCCTATGTCCTTTGGCAGCGTGCGCCGGAGGAGGA
>Ga0099364_10012971_pt1 | contig 11211 bp, 10 predicted proteins | sample TergutTh196P3_FD_73070 | JGI IMG/M metagenome (GOLD analysis project Ga0099364, IMG submission 73070) | Microcerotermes parvus P3 segment gut microbial communities from Pointe-Noire, Republic of the Congo - Th196 P3 | ecosystem: Host-associated > Arthropoda: Insects > Digestive system > Gut ... | reverse complement strand
TGGACTGAAAATAACTTTTTAAAATCTTGCATTTTGGACAGACATCAGTTGTATAAATGATAATTTTAGACATGTGCGCATTCTCCTTCGCATATGATTTTGAGTTATAAGTATTCTAATTTACGAGTAGTAGATTTTTATGCAGGCTTTAAAAAATTATAATTTCTGCACATTCTGAATCAGTTTTAAGTCGTGAAATGAAAATAATACCTTGACTATTTAATAAGCTTTTTAACACCCGATTTGGATACAGATCGAAAATCGCGTGTGCTAAAAGGGGTGGGTTTGTATACAAAGGCGAAAATGGTTCAAAACAAGAACTTAAAACACATTGGTAACAAATTTGAATACAAACATGATAAATATACATTTTTGGCAAAATCTGAAAAAATTAAAAAGATTTTGTCTTTTTTGTAATGGCGACAGCGACTGCAAATTCAATATTTTTTGATTAAAACGCCACGCATTTCAAAATATATTATTAAAATATATTCAAAAGCCTTATTTAAAAATTTTTCAGCCAACCTTTGACAATTCCCCGCTCTTTGACAAAACGACAACTCTGCTTGGTTCAGACTCGCCTGCGAACTTATATTCGGAATATTTCGCGATTTCATTTGCAAAACGCCGAATTTCCTCTTGTTCGGCCATATTCTGCCGCGACAAACGAAGCCTTGAAAAACCGACATGCATGTAGGATTTCACTTCAATAAAATCCGGCTCGGCAATTTGAAGCAGACGGGCAAAGCCTTCGGGGTTTTCCATATTTTGGCCGGCAACTGCCGTAATCCGAATAACTGTTCGGACGCCCTGTTCCTTTTTTTCTTTGAGAACATGCAAAGATTCTAAAATTTTGTCCCACTGATTCGGGTTTTTCGGGCGGCAAACCCGATTGTACATTTCCAAATCAACGGCATCCAAACTCACATACAGCTGTGTCGGATGAATGCGGCGAAGCATTTCAGGATTTGTGCCGTTTGAAACAACAAAAACGGTCATATTCTGTTTTTCATAAGCTGAAATGAGTTCCGGCAAATAAGGATAAAATGTCGGCTCGCCGGAAAGAGAAATCGCAACATTGGATGGGTTTTTTGCTTCGTCATAATTTTCTGTGACAGTTTTTGAAGAGCCGCCATATCCTGTAATGAGCTTTCGCTGTGCTTTAATGCTTTCTTCAACAATTTTTTCAGGTGTGTCCCATTCTTCGGGTTCTTTGGCAGCCACTTCTGTCGGGCGCCAGCAAAAAATACATTCCTGATTGCAAGTGAGCGTCGGCGTCATTTGAAGGCAGCGGTGAGAAACCACGCCGTAAAAAGAAGATTTATAACAAACACCTTCCCCGTGCATGGAATTTTTCAGCCAGGAACATGTTTTGACAGCGGAGTGCGTGCCGGCTTTGGCATAACTTTGCCGCTGCATCAGCTCATCAACGGAAATTGTTTCAGGAGAATAGCTAAAGCGGATGCGTTCATCCACGCCGCCTTCAAAAACGGCAACTGTGTCTGATGCCGCCTTTTCTTCGCCGTCTTTTTTTTGCCGTCTGCTCCGTCTTGCCATCTCTGAAACCTGAAAAATTAAATAAGAGGGATAAAACACTTTAATAAAAATAAAATTTCAAAAAAATTGAAATCAAACAATGAAATATTTATTGCTGCTGCTTATTTTCGATTTTTCCTTGGGATCTACACCGATGATGCTGGCAATTTCAAGTCCCTCGCCGCCGATATTTGCCAAAGATGAATAAAGCTCTTCTTTAGAAATGTATTTTTCGCTTCGTGTTCCGTCTTCCATCTGAATTTTAATAGATATTTCGTTTTTGACGGAGCTGCGGCGGATACATTCGGATACGATGACGCCGTATTGTCCGGCAATGATTTTCATGCAGTCAAAAACGGAATTGTTGACAATCGCGTCCTCATCATCAATTAAAACTTGTTTGAGATCAAAAGATGCAACGTTTTTGCGGATGTATTCAATGATTTTTTTGGGAATTTTTTGAAGTTCCGAATCTTCGATCAGCCCGGATAAACCGTCATCGGCCGTAATGTCTTGTCCGTCGTCCAAAACGGAGAAGTTGCCGTTTTTACGGACAACGCGAATGATCCGTTTCTTATTTTCAATATCCAATGAGAAGTTGTACAAATCGTCATATTGGATGGACAAAACGATGAAATCGGAAAGATTCACCATGCGAGGCTTTTGTTCTTTTGTAAACAGTCCGGTTTTCGTCATGTGCGGCATATTCAAGTCGCCGATTAGTTTTTGAACCGTCAGTTTTTCATCTGCAAAGGCCAATTTGTAATTGAACTGGAGGCCGGAGAAGTAGCAAAAAAGCGTTCCGTTGAGTCCCTGTTCTGAATGAGCGATATCATAAATGCGTTTGGCCCCATAAACACTGGAAATTAAAAGAGGATTCAAGACTTTGATAATCTCGTTTTCTTTGTGCTTAATGTGAGTGCCGGCGTCTTTTTTAATGCGGGACATTTCATTTTCGTATTCGTCGCGCGTTTTTCGAATGAATTTATCACAAACATTATAAATTTCATTTATGCACGGCTCTAAGATTTGAGCCTCTTCGGTTTCGCGGTTGACCGGCAGATATCTGTGCAAATTGTCTTTAAAACCGCTTAATACCGACACTTTTCGTTCATATATTGCTGTCTGCTCTCTCTCTTGATCTTTGAGCTCAATGATGTCATTTTCAAGAGGCAGAAGCTTTTCAAGACATTCGACATAGTTTCTGAGATCTTGAATAAAGTCCCGCTGGACCTGAAGTTCTGTTCCATCCTGATATGTGTAAATCATAAATGCACCTTTTAATATTTCTTTTACTCATTTCAAAGATATAAGCGTAATTATAACTTTCACTTATTTTTGATTTTTCCATTTAAATTCAATTTTTTTCCAATTTGGAGATGTTTTTAAAAACGAGCCAAGGAGAACGTCACAGAAAACAGTGACAAACGAATGAAGCTGACCAATGTTGGAAAGGATGTCCTTGCAATTTTAAAAAATTAATTAAGAATTTAAATCGGATAAAATTTTAATTGGCTAAAAACAAAACTGACTAAAAAAACCGGCAAAAATAAAACCGATTAAAAAAAGCCGACTAAAAAAAGCTGACTAAAAAAAACCGGCCAAAAATAAAACCGACTAAAAAAAGCCGACTAAAAGTAAAACCGACTAAAAAAAGCCAGCCAAAAATAAAGCCGGCCAAAAACAAAGCCGGCTGAAAATTGAAATTAAAGCAAAACTTTTCGAACCGGTTCCAAAATATCATTCAAATATTTGGAACATGCGGCTTTCAAGTCAAGCGGATGGAGTTTCCCTTCTGCAAAAGCGGTTTCAATTTCTTTGTAAGAATTGTAAGTCACATTGCCGCCGAACTTTTCCGGCTTTTCAACGGTCACGGATTCATAACGCGGGAAAATGTGATATTTGAAAAGTTCCAAAATGGGATTTTGCTCAATATCACCCTGCTTGCAGTAGGCTTTTTTGATTTTGTTTTCAACATCGGTGGCCGTATCGTCCACGGAAATGAAATTGTCGTTTGAGGAAGACATTTTGTTGCCGTCAAATCCCAAAAGAATCGGCGTGTGAACACAAACCGGTGTTTTAAATCCCAATTCTTTTAGTTGTTCGCGGGCTAACATGTGAATTTTGCGCTGATCCATTCCGCCAATAGCGATATCGATATCCAAAAGAGCAATATCAATGGATTGCATGAGCGGATAGATTAACTGAGAAACCATCGGGTTGTCCATGGCGCGGCCGACTTCATCCATACTGCGCGTGGTACGGTTTAATGTGGATGAGCGCGCCATTTTCAAGACATTTAATTGGTAATCCGGAGTGAGTTGGTAGCTTGAGCCCAAAACGAAATTTGTTTTTTCTTCACTTAAACCAAGGGCAATAAAGCAGCGTTTGTTATAATCCGCAATTTTTTGAACTTCTTCAAAAGTTCCTTTTTTGTTCAAATAAGCGTGAACGTCCGCCAGCAAAACGGTGACTTGGCAGCCGGCTTTTTGACAATCCAACAATTTGTTGACCGTTAAAACATGACCCAAATGAATGCGGCCGCTGGGTTCATAGCCAACGTAAACTTTCGGCGCAGGATTTTTCTTAAAAAGCTCATCAAACTCTTCTTCCGTAACAATTTCGTCCACGTTTTGTTTAATTCTCTCAATACTCTCGGCGGTCATTGAAAAACTTCCAAAATTTTTAAACCGGGCATTAAAAATGCCGGTCTTATTTGATAATATTAAATTTTAACATGAGAGCCTTTTAAAGATTATAAATTATTCTGTTTTGAAAAACAATTCAATGGGAAAAGGAAAAAAGGAAGGAAAAGAAAAACGATCTGGGAAAAAACGAGAAGGGGAAAACGAGAAGGGAAAAACAAAATGGGAAAAAAAAGATGAGAAAAAAGAGATGGGAAAAAAAAGATGAGAAAAAAGAGATGGGAAAAGCAAGACGTGAAAAAAAATGTAAAAAAAAATAAATTATCAAATATCGGCGTAAAATAAAAAATAGAATCGGATGGATTTATTCTTCCGATTTCTTTTGGAATCTGCGAATGACATCGCGGATTAAAACAATATCTGCAGCCGTGACAACCCAACGGTACGGGATGATAATACCATCACCGGCAATATCAAAAACATCACTATTAACATGATTTGCAATCAATCCGGAAACCGATTGGCTTTCGACATCAATAATCAAGTCGACAACTTTTCCGACATAGATACCGTTGATGGTATAAATGTCCAGTCCAAAAAGGGAAGTCAATTCAGTACGCATGTTTTCTCGCCTTTGAATGAATGTGTGAAATTCATAAATAAATGATTTGAAAAATGTTTTTTGTTAATGAATAGAGTATATATGGAAATAGAATATAAATTATTTGTTCATTTTTATAGGTTTTGACACGAATTTGCCGAAACGGTGAAAAAAGAAAAGAAGAAAAATCAAAGATTTTTTTACTTTTCAATTTTAAACTGAACGGTTGTAAACATCGGTCCCCTAACGTCGATTTTCTTTTTGTTGCCTGTAATGTAGCGTTGTCCGATGTCGGATAATTTTAGGTTGACTTCGGAAAGCATTTTGATCATGCGGGCGCGAGATTCGTGCTCACTGTGTCCGGCTAAAACGGCTTCTTCTGCTTCGGCTGCTGCCGCCGCCGCGAAAGCTGCAATAAATGTAAATCCTGTCCTTGCAGAGTGATTTTCAAGTGCTTTTTCCCATTTCTTATTGTCGGGAATGCCGAGAATGTCGCCGCCAAAAGCCACAATTTCATTAAAGGCGGCCGGTCCGCACAGGTTGGTATCCGCTTCCGGTTCTGTAAGCGTGGCAATGACTTTTTTTCCGCACAAAATACCGCTCCAGATATCAAAAGAGCAGGGGCTTGGCGTACTGCCGTATTCTCTGCAGCCTGTGACAATTGCGTTTGCAATATTGCGGCCTGCATCGGTTTTGGGGGTTTGGATCAAACGGACTTGGCGCGCAAGTTCTGAATCTTTCATTTCCCAGTCGCCGTATTGTGAAAATTGAGGGTAGGTCATGGAGCGCATGTCTTTGGCGCCGTAGAGAATCATTGCCAGGCGCTCAACACCAAGGCCCAAATTCATGACCGGCATGGATATGTTGTATTCGCTAAGCGCCGGTGCGGCATAAATGCCGAATGTGGCAACTTCGATCCAGCCGTCATTGTATTTCGTGTCGGATCCGGCGAGTTTGGGGTGGTACGCATAAACTTCAATTTGTGTGTCCGGTGCGTAATATTTGCTGCGCTTGCTGTCGGGCCGAAACATGAATTTTTCAAACCCGAACTGTGACAGCAATCCTTCCGCAACCATTTTTCCGTGATCGACGGTGACGTTTTCGTCCATGATGACACAAGATGCCGAGAAATAAGTCATGAGGCGGGAGGCGTCTTCTTGCTGTTCTCTTCTGAAACAGCGGTCAATTGAAAATAAAGAAAATGGCGGCTCACTATGTTCTAACAATTCGGAGAGTGTGATAAACCAGCCGCTTGTCATGTGGCTGCGAAGTGTTTTGGATGTGCTTTCGGGTTTTAATTCTTTAAATTCAGGAAAGACTTTATCGATCAATTCGATCACAACAACATCGGAGACACTCAATTGTTTCGAAAGTTCAAAAACCAAATCGTCGCCTTCGATTGTTCCTTTTTTGTAGGCGTGAAGAACCTTTCGGATAATTTCAATACCGGCATCATCAATGCCTGAAATAATCCCTTCGATTTTTCGAATGCGTTCATCTGAAATGCCGACATTGGGACGCGGCAAGCCGGCTAAATAGAAGCAGCGATCCAATACCGCCGGCGCTTCGTCGCCGAATTGTTTGTAAATGTCGCGCTCCTCCACGATCAGCGGGTTCATGTATTCAGAAAAGCCCATGCGCATGTAGGCTTCTCTCAAACGCTGGATGGTTTCATAAACAGGATGGGGTGTGCCAAATATCGGCTGCATGCGCGGATAACTGTTTTCAAGCGTCGCTTTTTGGATATATTGACCGCAATTTATCCATGTTTTTTCGAAATTTTCAGATTTTTCACGGCGCACATCTTCCGGATCAAATTTCATAATGAAAGCCTCTTTAAATTTTTTGACATATTAATGGCATAACCTTGTTAAATTCGTTTTGATGATAATTTTAGAAAACGAAAAAATTCCACGTAAGCTGTGTTCCCGAAAGGATGACGCCTGCAGCGAATCCGAGAATGGCTCCTGTATTTAAACACGGCAAACCTGCTTGGGGTTTTCCCGAGGAGACAAAATACATTAAAGCAGCAAATCCGACAAATGTGCCGATCATTGTTGACAATGCCGGAACGGCAACAAGCCCCGTATACGGCAAGAAGTGGTTTGCGGAAACGACCAACAATGTCGGAATAACCGCATCGCCAAGACCCATAAATAAAGCATCCGATTTTTTCGATTCCGGTTTTTCATCAGACATTCCTGACGCCGTTGATGTTTCCGATTCTGCCTGCGTTTTGGATTCGGCTTGCGTTTTAAATTCTGCCTGTACTTCTGATTCCGTTTGCGTTTCGGACTCCGCTTTTGCTTCTGATTCAGCGTCGGTTTTTTCGGATTTTAAATCATCCGAAAAGTCATCTTTAACGAAAGAATAGCTCAGTTTTTTTGGAATAACAAACAGGATAGGGAGTTTTAAATTCATCATTCCGTGTGCCAGTGTGACCATGTGTTTGGTTTTGTAAACAGAAATGAAATCATAAATCAAAAGAGCCAGCATTAAAATGATAATCGGGACATATGAGAGCGAAATGCCGAGCACGGAGCAGGCGCCGATTGAAATCAATAAGCCTGCGAAGTCAATAACGTACCATTCCGGAAATTTGTAGAGAAGAATCACAAATGCGGTTGCCAAGATAAAAGAAATGGCTAATATCGAATTTGTCACTGTGGGGACGAATTTTGAAAAAATGGCACTGAGCGTATAAAATAAAGTAAAACCGATAGCAACGTAAATAAATACACGTATAATATTGAAATGTTTATTTTTAACCAAATAAACAATGACAAACGAAAAGACCAAAAAAACGGCAATATAATAAAGCGAATTGCGCACATCTTCCGAATCGCCGATCGGCGGCTGTGAAGGAATATATTCTGTTGCAGAAAGCCAAAGTGAGCCGACCTGAACTGCCAAAATGATAATCGCCATCGCAATGTAGGGAAGGAGCGCCCTGATTTTGTTGTTAAAAGAGTTGCCCGATTCATTATTTAAGCCCAAAAGAAAACCTCATTTCAATCATTTAAAAGATATGGATCCTATAAAAAACGAAATCAATCCAATGAATTAATTATGTATGTAAAGTTAATGTTTATATACTTTCGTAAACTGTTTAAATATAATCAAATAAATTTGATTCTTTTAATTATTTAATTTCACACACATTTCACTCAACGGTGATATCATGGAAATAAAAGATACAATAGCCTTTATCTTAATCGAAGTCGCCACACTCGTTATGGCTTTTGCCTGGTTCCAAAGATTTGTTCCCAATCCGTACAATATCGTCATTATTTTCTGTTTGCTTGTTATTGTCGGCATTGCTGTGTTAACTGTTCTTTCCATCAACGCCCGTTTAAAAGAATTGGAAAAAAGAATGGAATCCCGCGATAAATCCATCCGAATCAGTATTATGACTGTTGAAGCAGACATTGAAAATCAGCTTTCCCGTTTGAACAACAACGTTGAAAAAGCAGTTTCTGAAATCAATAAGAAGAGATTCGTGTAATACGAATTTTCTTTTTTCATTTTTTGTTGAGTTTTGATTTTTTCACTTGTTTTTTTTGTTTTCGTTTTTTGTTTCCGTTTTTTTGCTTATAAACCAAAACATCATTTTTATCGAAGCGATTCAAAAACGGGGTACCGTTTTTCCTCAAAATTGTTTGAAGATTTGAGAAAAAGGGGTACCCCTCATCTTTATTGAGGTGATAAAAAAATGATGTTTGTTTTTTTAAATTATAAAAGTCGAATCCGCCGCCCATTCGATAGTCGCCAAAAGCGGCTGATTAAAGTTTTAAAAAATAAAAAACGTCATATAGAAACGTCAAATATAAAAAATGTAAACAAAAGCAAACAATAGTCAAAAAAAGAAAAACCAAAAGAAAATGAATCCGTTTAATCGGATTCAATTCTCGGTGCCAGCAAAAATGTGACATGACACGTTACCGGCGCAATATCAAATTCAATTAATATCGGGAAATCGCAGCCGATTGAAAGGGATACTTCGTTGGCTTTTCCGGCGGACTTGATGATGTCTAACAAATAATCCAATGAAAAGAGGGAGTTTGCTTCTCCGGCTTTCAAATCAATTAATTGGTCGGTGCCCATCTCCAAACGGACTTGATCGGTATCGCCTCTGGCTTCCATGAAAAAGGTGTTTCCCGATACGCCGAGAGTCATGTGATCACTGATTTTTTCAGCTGCCTTGACGGCGCGCTTTAAATCCTGACCGTTCATTAAAACGCGTGCCGGAAGATCAAGCTGCGGAACACGGGGCTCAGAACGGATGGTGGATGGGTCCAAAAGAGATAAAGTGTAAGAAAGACCGCCGAAAGCCAAATGAAGCTTTTGCGTGCTGTCTTCAAGTTCCATGTCGACCAATGTTTTTTTCTCAACAATGCCGAGAATATCATCGAGCTTGTTTAAGTCAATACCGACTTCAGTTTCATCGGCTTGATAACTGTCAAAAGCTTCGGATTTTAAATCAAAAATAACCATTGCCACATTAGCAGCATCAACGGCTTTAACGGAAATGCCGTCCGGTTTTATTTTTAAACGAACTTCGCCGACAATAACGCAAAGTGCCGCAATAGAATCTCTCAAAAGATCAATATCAATAGAAGCTTTAAGCATAATTAGACCACTCTCTGTGTTTTCAATTATTATTTGTACTGTATTTACTCGTATTAAAGATTACGAATATAAATATTTAATATCCGTTTCAAAATTGATTAAAATATTGTTCCTTTCAACAAATCAATAATACATAAAATACGAATCATAAATTTCATAAAATGCGAATCATAAATTTCATAAAATGCGAATCATAAATTTCATAAAAATACGCTTAAAAAAGAGGCAATAATATGAATTTAATCATATTCGCGCCACGTAAATGCACATTTTGTACATTTGAAAAAACGTGTTTCGGACTCATCTGCCGAGCGCAGTTGCCTGAGCCACCAATAAGCCATTCTGTTTTTACATTCCGGACACATAATTTCTGTTGTCGGAAGACCTTCTTGGATGTCGCCTTCTAAAATAACAACATCTCGATCTTCGATTTCCTTTTTTGAGACGAATTGTTCTGTCGGCGTCATATCCGTGGTATAATTACATTTCTTACACTTGTAAGCCTTGCCGGAAGGCATCATCATACTTTTACATTTAGGACAAAATTGCATCATTATCACGATTTAAATGGATGAGATTTGAATTCAAAAACTGTTCGTTTTGAAAAAGAAGCCGCACAGATCATATAAGTCATAAAAAAACGGCTAAATCAAAACGTTTTTTGAATTAATATTAAAATGAATTATTTGATAATGTCTCTTCATGATTTAATGTTTTCCATTCTTTTCCTTGAACGACTCAATTTTTTGCCGAGATAAATATTAAAATTAAATATGGGTCAAGCGGAACAGAAACCATTTTATTTGTGAATTGAATTTCACCTACATCAATCTGATGAAAATTTCAAAAATTTTGACGATTTATGATTATTATTGATTATTATTTTATTGATTAGCGATACTTCAGTGAGTTAAAATGTCTAAAACATCTAAAACAGCAGCTGTTATTCAAGGAGACGGCGTTGGTCCCGAATTGGTCAGCGCCATGCTTAAAGTTTTGAAAGCTTCCGGTACAAAAGTGTCATTTAAAATGTGCGACGCCGGTGAAACATGGTGGAAAGAACACGGCGGAAATTCCTTAATTCCTCCGGAGACATGGGCTCTTTTAAAAAACACAGACGCATGCTTTAAGGGACCGACAACGACCCCCGGCGGCATCGGATCCCCGCGCAGCGTTGCCGTTTCCATCCGCAAAGAATTTGATCTTTACGCCAACGTCCGCCCGATCAAAACCGTTCCCGGGGTCGTCGGACCTCTTGGAAATGTGGAGCATGTTTGTGTTCGCGAAGGAACGGAAGGCCTCTATATCGGCGAAGAAGTCCAGCTCACCGACGATGTTGTGATTGCTGTTCGAAAAATCACAAAAACCGCTTCCCGAAAAATTGCGGTTTATGCCTTTGAAGAAGCCCGCCGCAGAGGATACAAAACCGTTGTTCCGATTCACAAAAGCAACATCTTAAAAAAGACATGCGGCACATTTCTTGAAATGGTTGAAGAAGTCGCCAAAGACTATCCAGATATTGAAGTTTGGGAATACCATATTGACAATGTTGTGATGCAGCTTATTAAAAATCCGCAGCTTTTTGATAAAACCGTTCTTTTGTCTACCAATTTATTCATGGATGTTGTCAGCGAAGAATGTTCCGCCCTTGTCGGCAGTATCGGTATGATTTATTCCGCCAACATCGGTGACAATTACGCCATGTTTGAACCGGCACACGGTTCCGCCCCCAAATATGCCGGAATGGACAAAGTCAATCCATATGCCACAATTCTTGCAGGCGCCTGGATGTTAGATTAT
>Ga0099364_10012970_pt1 | contig 11212 bp, 10 predicted proteins | sample TergutTh196P3_FD_73070 | JGI IMG/M metagenome (GOLD analysis project Ga0099364, IMG submission 73070) | Microcerotermes parvus P3 segment gut microbial communities from Pointe-Noire, Republic of the Congo - Th196 P3 | ecosystem: Host-associated > Arthropoda: Insects > Digestive system > Gut ... | reverse complement strand
GATTTGAAAATTGCTTACGACTATCACAAGCCATCTGCGGTGACAAAGATCGTCGTTCAGGAACCGGTTCTCGCAATGGAGCTTCAGGGACCGAGCGAAGTCTTATGGGGGTCGAATGTCAGTTACAAACTGCTCGTTCGCAACACCGGTAACGGCGACGCGGAAAACATCAAGCTGGAACTGTTGCAAACGGGTTCCGACATGAAGTCCTGTGAAATTCCCCTCCTGAAAGCGGGCGAAGAAGAGGCGATCAATGTCGAAGTCTGGACAGGCAAGCAGGATCATCATGTTGACATCAACATCCAGGCAACAGGACCGTATGATCTGACGGCAACGGCTGTTAAGCGAATCATCGTCATGCGACCGGAACTGAGCGTTCAGGTCGAGGCTCCGGAAATGTTGTTCGTCGGCAATGCGGCGGAATTTACCGTGCGAGTCCAAAACAACGGCAATGCAACGGCGAAGAACGTCGAGCTTGCGGCGACGATTCCACTGGGAGCGAAACATGTTTCGCACACCGCCGGTGGTCGCCTAACTCCACCGAATCAAGTACTCTGGAATATCGAGGCGATTCCGAGTAGCGGCGAGTTCGTTGCAACGGTTGTCTGCGAGATGAAGCGGGAAGGAAACTGCAAGCTCGAAGCTGTCGTCGGTGATACGAGCGGCCTCTTGGCAGGCGGGTTCGGCAACGTCAATGTCGAGGCGATCGCCGAACTGAAAATGCATCTGGACCCCCCGCAGGGGCCGGTGGAGGTCGGGCAAGAAGCCGTCTTTGTCATCAACATCATTAATCGGGGAACAAAAACGGCGGAAAATGTCGAAGTGATTGCGGCCTTTGCTCGAGGTTTGGAACCCTACGCCATTGAAGGGGCCAATGGAACGATGAGCGACGGACAGGTTATCTTCGACATTATTCCGGCAATCAGTGCCGGTCAAACCGTGACGTTGAAAGTCAAAGGCAAAGCGGATCGTTCCGGTAACCATCGAGTTCGCGCCGAAGTGATTTGCCAAGCGGTGCATGCCCACATCGTCAACGAACAAGCGACGTATTTCTATCAAAAGCAGAGAGGGCGAGCGGCCTTCATGGCTGAGTCGCCCAGTACTGCCGGAATGCCGGGTGTTGAACAATCGGCCGCGCCACTTGCGGTTCAGCACCCGACGACGTCGCAGCCGTTGCAGAACGCTCCAAGTACGGCGACCAAAGCTTGGGACCCCTTACGGTAGAGGCAACCATTCGTTCGCGCGTCGTGCAAAATACGAAAAATATCGTATAATGGTTTTTTCGGTTTTCTCGACGAATCACGAACGATGACGACATTTGATGAATTTCGGCAGGACAGGGTGATCCGCAACGCCTCGATGACATTGCGGCAGGAAAACGACGAAACGCTCCTTGGTCCCACTCCTGGAGTATTGGCGGTGAAGGCCGTCATTGTTCTGGGGATCATCGAATCTCTCGCCTTTGTGGGGATTCCGCTTTATTTCATTGCCGGTCTCGGCGGTAACATGATGCTGATGGTCGGTCTGCTGGTCGCCATCGGTTTCGTTCTTGCGCCGCTTTTCGTCGGCGCCATTGTATACGATATGATTTCGTCCAGGAAAAAGTTGCGGTTCCATCGCAAAAATAACGGTGAAATCGTCGTCAAGGACGCAAGCGGCATCGACAGAACGTTAAGCGGTGAACAACCAACGTTCAGCGTTGAAGCGGCCATGGACCGCAACGGCAACAACATACATGACGTTTTCATGCAATACGGCGGCGACACCTACTACATTGTGAGCGGACACGACCGCAACGACATGACCCAACTGCAAGACGCCTTGCAACGTGCGGGCGAAACGTGAAAACACAGAGCATGTTGCGAAAGTAAGACAATGCACGACTTCCTACGCCGACGCTTCGGGCTCTGTGGCTCAACATCGAACCGCCACGCAGGAAATTCCCCCAAGATGCCAAACCCACGGCGGGATATTGACAGATTGTATTTGATAAACCACACCGTTCTCATGGAAGTTCGTAGAACGGACGTTTTTGATAAATGGCTTAAAAACCTTTCAGGCACGGTTGGTAAGTTTATGATCGACGCCCGGATTCGCCAATCGGAGGAAGGCCCTTTCGACGATGTAAAGCACGTCGGTGGTAATGTGTTTGAAATGTGGATTCACCGTAGTCCGGGCTGACCGATGTAATCGCCGCACGAGGTGCGACGGCTAAACGATTCCATGGTTTCTTTACAAGACAGTTTGGTTTCCAGTTCGGCTCGCAAGTTGCCGATCAAGGTACGTCCCGATCTGACGGCCAAACGGCAGCAGTATCTCGGCAGAACCTATTGGATCGTCAAAGAACCCGTCGGCTCCCGGTATTTCCGCTTCCACGAGGAAGAGTACGCCATCCTTCAAATGTTCGATGGCTTTCACAGCCTCGACGAAATCAAAGAAGAATTTGAAGACGAGTTTCCGCCGCAGAAAATCACACTCGATGAACTCCAACATTTTCTCGGACAACTGCACCAAAGCGGTCTGATCGTTGCCGCAACGCCGAATCAGGGACCGGAACTCCTCAAACGCAAGAAAAAACGCCGACGGCAGGAAATTTTTCAAAAGTTCACGAATGTCCTTGCCATTAAGTTCAAAGGATTCGATCCGGATCGGATTCTCACGTTCCTGTTGCCGTTCGTCCGTTGGATATTTCATCCGGTTCCGATCTTCTGCGCCTTGGCACTGATGCTGGCGGCAGTGTCGCTGGTACTCGTCGAATTCGATACCTTCCGTTCCAAGTTGCCAGCGTTCCATCAGTTTTTCGGTCCGGTGAACCTGTTTTTTCTCGGTCTGACGCTTGCTTTCACGAAAGTGTTGCACGAATTCGGACACGGTCTCACCGCCAAATATTTCAAAGGCGAATGTCACGAAATGGGCGTCATGATCCTTGTGTTGATGCCGTGCCTGTACGTCAATGTCTCGGATTCGTGGCTGTTGCCGAACAAATGGCACCGCATTGCCATTGCGGTCGCCGGAGTCTTCGTGGAATGTACGCTGGCGGCAACCTGTACCTTCCTTTGGTGGTTCTCGCAACCGGGATTGTTCAACTATCTGTGTTTGAACATTATGTTCATTTCGTCGGTCAGTACGATTTTGTTCAATATCAATCCGCTGTTGCGATTCGACGGATACTATATGATGGCCGACTGGCTCGAAATACCAAACCTTCGGCAAAAGGCGACGAAAATCCTGTCCCAAAAATGCTCCGAGTGGTTCCTCGGAATGGAAAAGCAGGAAGACCCGTTCCTTCCGCAGAAAAATCAGGTGCTTTTTGCCCTGTACTCCGTTGCCGCGTTCTGCTATCGTTGGGTCATTCTGGCAGGAATCCTCTTTTTCCTGTATAAGGTATTTGAGCCGCACGGTCTGAAAATCCTCGGCCAGATGATCGCGGCGATGTCGCTGTTCACGCTGATCGGAATGCCGTTGTACAAAGTCGTCAAGTTTTTTTGGGTGCCAGGGAGGATTTATAAAGTGAAAAAAGGCCGATTTTATCTGTCGCTGTCACTCTTTTTAGGACTGATTGCGTTTTTGTTGTTCTATCCGTTGCCGTACACGGTGGTTGCGCCGATGATCGTTGAGCTTCGTACCACGAAGTCGCAGCACGTTTACGTTCCATTGGTCACTGGTGGTTGCCGACTTAAGGAAATCAACGTCAAACCGGGGCAATTCGTACGACACGGCGAGAAATTGGGGGTACTCGAAAACATGAATCTCTATTTTGAACTGATCGGCTACGGTGGCGAGGTGGACGAGGACGGTTATCATAGGGGTGGCAAGGTCAAGGAACTGAGACAAGAGTTTGAAACGCTGGAGCGGCTTCGATTCCGCAAAGACGAGGCGGCGTTCCAATTTATGCTGGTTCAAGAGTCCCTGGCGACAATGTTGGAAATTCTCGAAAAGAAACAAAAGGTCTTCGACGACCTGATTCTGCGAGCACCGATGGACGGCATCGTAGTATCTCCGGCATGGAGACCGCAACGGGAATTGATGGACGACCAACTACCGGACTGGTGGGGGTCGCCGTTGGAACCGGAGAACCTCGGTGTCACGCTGGAACCCGGCACCATTTTTTGTAGCGTTGGCGATCCAAAGTACCTCGAAGCGGTCATCGTCGTCGATCAGACGAAGGTTGCGTTCCTCCGGGTCGACCAGCACGTCGAATTGTTGCTGTCCCAATATCCCGGCGTCTTTTTTGAAGGTACGGTCTACGAGATCGAAGAACAGCCGGTCGATGCCTTGGACATTCAACTCAGCACTCGAGCCGGCGGCGAGGTGCCGACAATGCCGCAACGTAACGGGACCGAGAAACCCAGCAGTGCCTCGTATCGCGTTCTGATGCTACTCGACAACCCAGACCTCTCGATCAAGGTTGGAATGACCGGTATCGCAAAGATTCGCGTCGAACCGCAGACGCTCGGCATGAGAATCCGACGGTACATTAGCGATACGTTCAATTTTAAGCTCTGATCACCACAGCCTAGTACCACACCAAGTCTAAAATTGTGAATACCCGTCACCCCCGCGCAGGCGGGGGCCTAGACACTCGACGTCATTGAGTTTGTTTCATCGCCATAAGCTTTTGCAATTAAATGAAGATGTGAACATCTGTCCTCTAGGCCCCCGCCTGCACGGGGATGACGGGAATGTTGTCCAAACCCATTTTTAATACGCTCTAGATTCCCGCCTTCGCGGAAATGACGGATATTGAATTCACAATTTTGGTTCTGGTCGGGTACTAGGCGCTTGGATGGACGCAAACAACCATTACACCGCGCGGACAGAACACCGCCCGGCCTATGCGCCGGACTGAAGGACCAAGGGTAAAGAGAATGTTGCCGAAGCCCGAAACATCACACAACTTGTAACAACGAACAGAGTCACAGTCGTGCAATTACGGTTCCGTTAGTTTACGGTTTCACGCCTTTGACGTTCATTTCGATGGAGTAAAATCCGGTTCGGGCCGTGATAAAGAGCGTCTTGCGGTCGGGACCGCCGAAGCAAACGTTGGAGGGACGTTCCGGTACTTTGATACGCTCGATCGCCTTGCCTTCCGGACTGTAGACGACCACTTCGTCGTCCGTCAGGTACACGTTGCCCTTTTCGTCAATCGTCATACCGTCAACGACGTAAGGAGAGGCAAACGGATGCTTGTCCGTGAGCGTTCCGTCCGGTTGGATGTTGTACCGATAAACCGTCTTGCCGTTGATGTCCACGACGTACAGGAGTTTTCCGTCCGGTGTGCCGACGATACCGTTCGGCTTGACGAACTCCCCTTCTTTTCCCGTTACTTCAATCACGCGGATAACTTTGCTGCGATCCGGCAAAACATAGTAGACGTGTTCGCCACCTTGGACGTTATGAAAATTGTTGCCGTAAACAGGATCAGTGAAGTAAATTCCGCCTTTCGGATCAATCCAGAGATCGTTCGGCTTGTTGAAATGTCGAGCACCGAATTTGTTGGCAACGACGGTTCGCTTGCCGTCCGGCGTGTAATAGACGACGCTACCGGTTCCGCCTTCGCAGACGTAAAGGTTGTCGTTCTTGTCGATGAACATTCCATTGGCATGAGCGGATTCCGCGACGAACGTGGAGAGTTTCTTTTCGGAGACGGACCAAAAATGGATTTTGCAGTTCGGATCATCGACGAAGTAGACGTCGCCTTGGGAATTGGAGGCGGGGCCTTCCGTAAAGCCGAAGCCGTCGGCGAGTTTCACCACGGCGGCACCAGGTGCGACAAGGGATTGCTGAGCCGTTACGGGATTCGCAACGATTCCGAAACAGAAAACCAAAAGACAAAGCGTGATTCGTTTCATAGGGTTGACCGGGGTGGAAGGTTGAAGACGTTTATGATGTCCACAGAGTGTATCCCGTTTTTCCGGCGTTCGCAATCCCTGCGAAGCGACCGATGAAATTCTTCTGATTTTCTTTGTTTGTCTTGACAAACGGAAAAATTGCCGATAGAATGAACAACGTTGGGGTTGATCGCCCGACTAATTACTGCCCGTCGATCTTGCCGCGAGGCTTTCGGCGGGTTTTTTTGCATCTCTTTCCGTCCGATGATCGAACCGCCGAACAAACGAGTTGTCGCCTTCGTTGACGGTCAGAATCTCTTCAATGCCGCAAAAAAAGCATTTGGGTACGGCTTTCCTAATTACGATCCGCTCAAGTTGGCAAAATTGGTTTGTGGGCAGCAAATACGGTGGGATTTGACCAAACTCTGTTTTTATACCGGAATGCCGTCGCCGAAACGGGATGCACAGAGGCACTTGTTTTGGAAGGCCAAGCTTGGATCAATGGGACGGAACAAGGATTTGGTCCAGACGTTCAGTCGTCCACTGGTTTATCGGGACGGCATTGCTCAGGAAAAGGGAATCGACGTGCGACTTGCTCTGGATGCCGTTCGGCTGGCCCACGAAGCGGCGTATGACGTTGCCTTGATTTTCAGCCAAGATCAGGATTTCTCCGAGGTCGCCGTCGAAATCCGCCGCATTGCCGCCGCCTATGACCGTTGGATTAAAGTCGCTTGCGCCTTCCCGGTTAGCTCTGTTTATCTCAACAAACGTGGAATCGACAAGACCGATTGGATCACAATCGACCACGCACTCTACGATCAGGCGATTGATCCGGTCAATTATCGGTCACGGTTTCCTAGCTTACGCATCGGGTTCTGATGCCGCTCTGATTTTTTGCGTGGGCGAATCTTGTTTTTTTGCAAAGTGTTGATATAATACCGGGCCACTGTCCGACTTTTCCCTTTTGCCGTTGGAAAGAAGCCGACAATGAAAAAAAATCCGAAGCCGGAAAAGAAAGCCCCTGCGGTCGCTCAAGACCTGAAACCCGACGAATTGCAGAGTTTCAAGGAGAAATTGCTTATCATCCGCGCCCGTCTGCGAGGCGACGTCCTCACGATGGCCGATGCCGCTCTGAACAAAAATCGTATGGAAGGCGCCAGCGAACACTCCGCAATGCCGATCCACATGGCCGACATCGGAAGCGATAACTTCGAACAGGAACAAACCCTGGCCTTCGCGCAATCCGAACACGGACTGCTCGAACTGGTCGACGAGGCTTTGGCCCGATTGCAGGCGGGAACCTACGGAACCTGCGAAGACTGCGAATGTCGGATTCCCAAAGCCAGACTCGACGCGATTCCCTACGCCATCAAATGCGTCCAGTGCGCCGCTACGGATGAACAAAAACGATAACCTCGAATCTGTCGCAGAAAACACGGAAAAACACGAAAAGAGGGTGAGTCCGCTCTTTGCGCTCGTCGTTTTTCCGCTGATTGCTTGCGTCGGCTTCGTTCTCGACCTGAAAACAAAGGACTGGGCTTTCGACGCTCTCGGAATGCCGGGCGAATACCTTTGGCAAACGCAGCCGGAATTGCAAGCCAAGTATTGGCTTTGGACCGGCGTTTTCGGGTTCCAAACGACGCTCAATCCGGGAGCGCTTTTCGGAATCGGAGCCGGACGGAGCGGTCTGTTCGCTGTGTTGTCTTTCGTTGCCTTGGCGGGAATTCTCGCTTGGATGGTCCACTCGGCGTGGAAAAGCCGACTCTTGTCCATTACGCTCGCAATGATTAGCGCCGGAATTCTCGGCAACCTGTACGACCGGCTCGGTTTGCACGGACTTTGCGAGGACGAGCCAATTTACGCCGTTCGGGACTGGATTCTCGTGATGATCGGCTCCTATCATTGGCCGAACTTCAACATTGCCGACTGTTTGCTCGTCTGCGGTACAATTCTGATCATCCTTTATACTTTCTTCGAGAAGGACGAACCGAATACGGAAAAACGGTAAGGTTTCCGCTTAAAGATACCCGTTGCCCCACTAAAGTGGAAACTGAGTGATTTGTCTATGTTAAAAACTGTAGTGAGTGGCACCAAAAATAAAAATTTTTTGTTACAATATGCCTGCCAATTTAACGCAACAGTATAAGAAGGCCGAGGACAATTACCGCCGCGCGGCGACGCCGGAAGAGGAACTCAAATGGCTCCAGGTGATGTTCTCCGAAATGCCCAAACACAAGGGCACCGATCACCTTCAAGCGAAACTCAAGACGCAAATGTCCGATCTCCGCAAGGAAATCGAACAACAAAAGTCCGGACCCAAAAAAGGTGGCGGAAAATCGTTCAGAATTCCCAAACAGGGAGCGGGAACCGTTGTCGTCATCGGCGGACCGAACGCCGGAAAGAGCCAACTGCTCGCAACGCTGACCCGTGCAACGCCGGAAGTTGCGCCGTATCCCTTCACCACGTCGCAGCCGCAGCCCGGTATGATGCAGTGGGAAGACGTGTTCATCCAACTGATCGACACGCCGCCGATCACACCGGACTTTTTGGAACCGTATCTCCTCGGCTTTATTCGCAGTGCCGATCTTGCGCTCCTGATGGTCGATCTCGGCGACGACGACGGCATCGAACGCTGCAAAGACGTCATCGACCGATTAAATGCAACGAAAACCCGGTTGGCCGTCGAATCGGGACTCGACGAGGAAGACGTCGGATTATCGTTCACGAAAACGTTTTTGCTCGCGAACAAGTTCGATATGCCCGACGCGGCGGAGCGGCTCGAACTGTTACACGAATTCTGTTCGCTGCCGTTCCGGGAATTCAAGGTCTCGGCGAACAACGTTGCGTCTCTTGAAGAATTGCGCAACGAAATTTATCGTTCGCTTGACGTAATACGTGTCTACACGAAGGACCCGAAGAAAAAGGAAGCGGACCTCGAACGTCCTTTTACGTTGCGCAGCGGCGATACGCTCCTCGACCTTGCCGAACAGATTCACAAGGATTACGTGAAGAACCTGCGTTTCGGCAAAGTTTGGGGCAGTGCCGTCCACGACGGCACCGTCGTCAAAGGCGATTACATTCTCAACGACAAGGACGTCGTTGAGGTTCACGTTTAAGACGCCCCACCCTTGCGCTTACATCTCTTATAGTGTAAAATTGCGATCATGAAGTTTTCCATGATAGTGCGTTTTGCTTGTCTTGGCGTTCTCTTCGTTGTGATCGTGGCGGCGTTGCCGTTGGTCGGTCGACCAATGCTTGATCCACGGACGCTGCAAACGGACACAATCGCAGAAACATTTTACCGATGGCGAGTTCCACGCACTCTGTTGTCACTGGTCGCTGGGGGGGGGCTGGCTCTCGCCGGACTCGTTTTTCAGGCGTTGTTCCGTAACCCGTTGGCAACGCCATACACTTTGGGCGTTGCCAGTGGAGCCTCGCTCGGAGCAGCCCTGTATTACCAATTCGGATGGGGTATCACGGTGCTGTTTTTTGGAATTCCCCACATTTCCTGGGCGGCGTTCGGCGGCGCTCTGCTTGCCATGTCGGTCGTCTACTGCCTTGCCCGAATGAAGGATGCATCGTCGGGACAAATGCTCCTCGCCGGAGTGGCTGTCAACTTCTTTTTCGCCAGTTTGATCCTGTTGCTCCAATACGTTGCGGAAAGACACAATGCACTCCGAATGCTCCACTGGACGATGGGCGGCGTTGCCGACGCCTCATTGAAAGATTTTTGTCGACTCTGTCCGTTTGTTTTCGGATCGGGGCTGATCCTGTTTTTTCTTTCACGGGAGCTGAACGTCCTCGTTACAGGTCGGGAACAGGCACTGGCGTTCGGCGTCAATGTTGAGCGGCTACGGACCTTATTGTTCTTGATGTCGTCGCTACTCGTCGGGGCCATTGTTGCCGTTAGCGGTCCCATCGGATTCGTCGGCCTTATGGTGCCGCACATCGCCCGAATGTTCGTCGGACCAGATCATAGCAAATTGGTGCCAGCGACATTGTTTTTCGGCGCGATTTTCCTGGCACTCTGCGACGTGCTGGCCCGGAGCGTCATTCCGAAAAGCGAACTGCCCGTCGGAATCGTCACGAGCTTACTCGGCGGACCATTTTTCCTCTGGTTGCTACTTCGAAGCGAAAAAAGACTCGGATGACCCGATGACGCTTTTCGAAAAATTACCTACTTGTTTTTCCGTTCCAATCGGATACAATGCAGTCCGTATTTTTGCCCAGTAGCTCTTTTAGGAGAACATCATGAGCGTTCAGATCATCTCTTCGGAAAGTGAGTTTGATACCATCACGCAATCGGGAGTTATTCTCGTCGATTTTTTTGCCCCGTGGTGCGGTCCCTGCAAACGGCTGGCTCCGATTCTCGAAGAGATCGCCGCCGCCGGAACGGGAAAAATCGCCAAGGTTGACATCGACGCCCTCGGTGCATTGGCACGAAGATTCAACGTTGACAGTGTTCCAACCCTGATCGTCTTCAAGGACGGTCAAGTCGCGGAACGGCTCGTCGGACTCCAACAGGCCGAAACGCTCAAAAACGCCCTACTGAAAGCCGCCCAATGAAAGACAAAATACCATCGCTTGCGATCGGTCTGCTGTTGCCTCTGCTTTACGGTTGCCAGGAACCGCCGCCATCTTCGGTTCAGGTTCCGCAGCCGCCATCGGTTCAGGTTCCGCAACCAAAACAAGGTTTTGTTGTCGAACTTTCGGACAACGACTTCAGAGAAAAGATTCGCGAGGGTGTCGTCCTGCTCGATGCCTACGCCGTGTGGTGCGGACCGTGCCAATGGATGGAGCCGCACCTCGAAAAAGTTGCCGAAACCTTACACGGCAAAGTGCTTGTTGCTCGCATTGACGCCGACGCTAATCAGGAGTTTGCCGAGCTATTCCGGGTCAACGCTTTTCCGACGCTGTTCGTTCTCATCGACGGAAAAACAACCGAAACTGTCCTCGGTTATCACACCGAAGAACAACTCCTCAAACTCGTCGAAAAGTATGTCGACGCAACCGAGCCTGTGGTCCTGCCGTCCCAAGAAGAACAATGACCTATTGCAAAGTCATCCCCTGCCTCGACGTCAAAGACGGCCGCTTGGTCAAAGGCGTCAACTTCGTGAACCTGAAGGAAGTCGGCGACCCAGCAGAAAATGCTGCGGCGTACAGCAAAGCAGGAGCCGACGAACTGGTATTCCTCGACATCACGGCAACGGTCGAAGGCCGACAAACGCTTCTTGATGCCGTCAAGCGGACGGTTGCCGCCATCGACATTCCGCTGACGGTCGGCGGCGGCATTCGGTCGTTGGACGACATAAAAACGCTGTTCGATCTCGGTGTTTCGAAGGTTTCGATGAACAGTGCCGCCGTTCGGAATCCGGAACTTA
>Ga0099364_10012969_pt1 | contig 11212 bp, 8 predicted proteins | sample TergutTh196P3_FD_73070 | JGI IMG/M metagenome (GOLD analysis project Ga0099364, IMG submission 73070) | Microcerotermes parvus P3 segment gut microbial communities from Pointe-Noire, Republic of the Congo - Th196 P3 | ecosystem: Host-associated > Arthropoda: Insects > Digestive system > Gut ... | reverse complement strand
CAAGATTGTGCACCGGCACCTGATTAACGGCGAAATTGCGAGTGAATACACCATCGGCACTATCGGCAAGTAAGGGAGGAAAATAATACATGATACGTTCCAGTATTCTGTTATGCGCCGGAACCGGATGCCATGCTTCCGGCTGCGACAAGGTTCATGACGCGGTTGAGGAAAACCTAAAAAAAGCCGGGCTTGAAAACGAAGTAAAGCTTGTAAAAACCGGATGCTTCGGCCTTTGCGCGTTAGGCCCGATTATGATCGTCTATCCCGAGGGTACGTTTTACGCGTCGGTAAAGCCCGGGGATATCCCCGAAATCATCACAGAGCACCTTTTAAAAGGCAGGATTGTCACGCGCCTTGTATACGACGAGACAGTCAAGGGCGACGAGGTTTCCTCCCTTGACGAAACAGGGTTTTACAAAAAGCAAAAGCGCATAGCGCTTCGCAACTGCGGCGTGATAAACCCCGAGAATATCAACGAATACATCGCCTACGACGGGTATCAGGCGCTTGGCAGGGCGCTCACTGAGATGAAACCCGAGGACGTGATAAAGGAAATCAAGGCGTCAGGGCTTCGCGGACGCGGCGGCGGCGGGTTCCCCACCGGGATTAAGTGGGAGTTTGCGGCGAAGCAGCCGCCCGGGCAGAAGTATGTCTGCTGTAACGCCGACGAAGGCGACCCCGGCGCGTTCATGGACCGCTCCATCTTAGAAGGCGACCCCCACGTCGTTTTAGAGGCGATGGCGATTGCCGGTTACGCAATCGGCGCAAACGAAGGCTACATCTACATACGCGCGGAATACCCGATTGCCGTACACCGCCTTGAGATTGCCATCAGGCAAGCGCGTGAAAACGGCGTGCTGGGCAATAATGTTTTCGGCACCGATTTCTGCTTTAATATTCATGTGCGCCTCGGCGCAGGCGCGTTCGTCTGCGGCGAGGAAACGGCGCTGATGACCTCAATCGAAGGCCATCGCGGCGAGCCGCGGCCAAGGCCGCCGTTCCCTGCGGTCAAGGGCTTGTTCGGCTGCCCGACGGTTTTAAATAACGTCGAGACATACGCGAATATCCCGCGCATCCTCTTGCTCGGGGCGGACTGGCTCAGCTCTATGGGCACCGAAAAATCCAAGGGCACCAAGGTCTTCGCGCTGGCGGGTAAAATCCAGAACGCAGGACTTGTCGAGGTTCCGATGGGCACAACCATGCGCGAAATCGTAGAGGAAATCGGCGGCGGAATCCCGGGCGGCAAGCGCTTTAAGGCGGCGCAGACCGGCGGACCTTCCGGCGGATGTATTCCCGCAAGCTTAATCGATATAAAAATCGACTACGACAACCTGATAGAAATCGGCTCCATGATGGGCTCCGGCGGCCTCATCGTCATGGACGAGGATAGCTGCATGGTCGACATCGCCAAGTACTTCCTTGAGTTTACAGTCGACGAAAGCTGCGGAAAGTGCACCCCGTGCCGCATCGGCACAAAGCGGCTTCACGAGATGCTTGAGAAGATCACGACGGGCCACGGCACATTGGCCGACCTTGACAAGATGGAAACATTGTCCTATTACATAAAGGAAAACTCCCTTTGCGGGCTGGGGCAGACCGCTCCGAACCCGGTGCTTTCGACGCTGCGTTACTTCAGAGATGAATACGAAGCGCACGTCATCGAGAAAAAATGTCCCGCTCATGCCTGCAAAGACCTGATGAGCATCGTTATCATACCGGAAAAATGCATCGGCTGCACGCTCTGCAAAAAGGTCTGCCCGGTCGATGCGATTACCGGCGCAGTTAAAACGCCGCATGTAATCGACCAAGGGCTTTGCATCAAGTGCGGCGTCTGTATCGAAAAATGTAAGTTTGGCGCGATTGTCAAGCAGTAATGTAAGGAGTGTACCTGTTACGATGGCTAATGTGAACATTAAGATAAACGGGATGCCCGTCTCGGCGCCGGCTAACATGACGATACTCGAAGCGGCGCGCACCGTCGGGATTGAAATTCCGACACTGTGTTACTTAAAGGAAATCAATCAAATCGGCTCATGCCGTATTTGCGTGGTCGAGGTAAAGGGCGCGAAAAACCTTGTGGCGGCCTGCACGTACCCCGTTAACGAGGGGATGGAGGTCTTCACAAGCACGGAAAGGGTTCATTCGTCGAGAAAGACGACGCTTGAGCTTATGCTTTCCACACATGACCGCAAGTGCCTGTCGTGTATCAGAAACGGAAACTGCGAGCTGCAAAGGCTTTGCTGGATGTTCGGCGTAGACGACGAGACATTATACGCAGGCGAAAACCCGAGCCACGAATACGACGACTCGGCCATGCATATGACTCGCAACAACGACAAGTGCATCCTGTGCCGCCGCTGTGTCGCCGCGTGTGCGGTGCAGCAGTCAATCGGCGTTATCGGCGCAAACGACCGCGGCTTTGAAACGCATATCGGCTGCGCGTTCGAGCAGAACTTAGGCGAAGTGGCGTGCGTATCCTGCGGACAGTGCATCGTCGTGTGCCCAACCGGCGCAATCGCTGAAAAAGACCATACCCAAAAGGTTTGGGACGCGCTTTCAGACCCCAAAAAACATGTGCTGGTACAAACGGCGCCGTCGATACGCGCAACGATTGGCGAAGATTTCGGGATGCCTGTCGGCACCGACGCCACCGGAAAAATGGTAGCGGCGCTCAGGCGGCTTGGATTTGACGGCGTATACGACACGAATTTCGCCGCCGATATGACCGTCATGGAGGAAGCCCAGGAGTTTATCGGACGCGTGAAAAACGGCGGCCCGTTCCCGCTTATGACATCATGCTCTCCCGGCTGGGTGAGCTTTTGCGAACATTTCTTCCCTGAATTTATCCCGAATCTTTCCTCATGCAAATCGCCGCAGCAAATCTTCGGCGCGATTGCTAAAACATGGTACGCGAAAGAAAAAGGGATTGACCCGAAGGATATTTTTGTCGTTGGCGTAATGCCGTGCACGGCGAAAAAATTTGAAGTCAACCGCGAGGATGAAAACGCGGCCGGCGTCCCGGACTGTGACGTTGCCTTGACAACGCGCGAAATCAGCCGCATGATCAAGCGCGCGGGTCTTGAGTTTACCGGGCTTCCAGACGAGGCGTTCGACAGCCCGTTCGGCGAAGCCACAGGCGCCAGCGTTATTTTCGGCTCGACAGGCGGCGTTATGGAAGCCGCGCTTCGCACAGCTGTCGAATGGCTGACAGGCGAATCGCTGAAGGCCGTTGATTTCGACGATGTGCGCGGAACCGAAGGCATAAAGGAAGCAACGTACAAGGTCGGCGGCATGGACGTAAACGTCGCGGTCGCTTCGGGACTTGCAAACGCAAGGGAGCTTCTTGGGCGCGTGAAGAGCGGCGGGAAGAAATACCATTTCATCGAGATTATGGGATGCCCGGGCGGCTGCGTAAACGGCGGCGGGCAGCCTGTGCAAATGGCACATGTACGCAACTTTACCGACCTTCAAGGGCGCCGGGCGGCTGTACTGTATAACCAGGACAAGGCATGTGAAATCCGCAAATCCCATGAAAGCCCGTTTGTCAAAAAACTGTACGCCGAATTCTTTGAAAAGCCCAACAGTCATATTGCGCACGAGTCTCTGCATACAAGCTACAAAGTCCGCGAACATTATTAGAAGCTGTTCCCATAGCTCAAAACGCCGTTTCGGCTGTGATGCGCTGTACTATAACTGTACTATAACACAATGGACTGAATACACAGAAAAGCCGCCCATGACGATGACGGGCGGCTTTTTTGCGCTTTGTTAAAAATAATATTTCTGCCTTTTCTTTTTATTTACAGCGCGGTAGACGTTGATGCCGACTGAAAGGACGATGCCCGAAAACAACAGAACCGGGACAAGTAAACGGCTGTAATTTTCATCGCTGCTTAAAAGCTGTGTCCAGTATCCGTCGAGCAAAAGGTTTGTCTCGCGCGGCAGAGAGGTGAAGATTTCAGTGTTCGCGAGTATTTCCTCAGAGGGGAAGACGACGGGGTTTTCGGCGAATTCCTCGTCCACAAGCTCAAGCGCTTTTGTAATTGGCGTTGCATATCCGATATACCCGGAGTTTGATGCCGACACTTCAGGCTCGCAAAGGAAGTTGATATACATTTCGGCGGCCTGTTTCCGGCGGCTGCCCTTGGGGATACAGGCGGCGTCGACGAAAAAGTTAACGCCTTCTTCCGGAATTGCAAAGCCAAGGTCGGGATTTTCCTCCATCATAATCATAGCGTCACCCGCGTAATAAGGCGCGAGCGCCGCCTCTCCGCCAAGCATCTTGTCGAAGATTTCATCCATTACATATGCTTGCACCAGCAGTTTTTGCTCCTTTAAATCGTCAAGGCAAATCTTAAGCTCATCGGGGTCTGTCGTGTTGACCGAAAACCCGCGCCTGAACTGCGCGATGCCAAACGCGTCGCGCTGGTTCGAAAACATCAGTATCTGGCCCATGAAACGCTGATCCCACAGGATGTCCCAGCTTGTGATTTCCTCGTCCTCGTCAATCATGGTCGTGTTGTAGATGATGCCGGTAATCCCCCACATGTAGGGCACGGAATATTCGTTTTGAGGGTCGTAGCCGGGATTTAAAAATTCTTCGCCCACTTCGCTTAAATTGGGGATATTCGCAAGGTCAAGCGGCTCGAGCATATCCTCGATGATCATGCGGCTTATCATATAATCCGACGGGATGATGACGTCGTAGCTTGCGCCGCCGCCGCGAAGCTTGGAATACAGCTCCTCGTTTGTGGCGTATGTGGTGTAATATACACGGATACCGGTCAAAGCCTCAAATTCGGCGTTGACGTCCATCAGGCCGTAGTTGCCGTCAGAGATATATTCGCCCCAGTTATATACGTTAATCGAGATGCCCTGGCCCATAAAGCGGGTGTAGTAATCTTCAGCGGTTGAAAGCTCCTCCAGTTCGGCGTATGCGAGTAATGATAACACCAGGCATACAAAGCACAATAATAACATTATAGACAATTTACGCACGGCTTCGCACCTCCATGCGTTTTTGCATATGCCTTTCGCGTCTGAGGTCGTAGAAATTCAAGGTTAACAATACAAGCAGGACGACGACGAAAATTATCGCGGAAAGCGCGTTGATTTCGGGGCTTACCCTCCGCCGCGTCATGGAGAATATGGTTATCGGCAGCGTCTGTGAAGTAGGGCCTGTAACAAAATAGCTGATGATAAAATCATCGAGCGACATGGTGAGGGATGTGAGGAATCCCGCGATGATACCGGGCATGATGTCGGGCACGACAATTTTGTAAAACGCCTGCCACTCGTTGCAGCCAAGATCAAGCGCCGCCTCGTAGATGTTTTTGTCCATCTGGCGGAGCTTCGGCATCACGTTTAAGATAACGTAAGGCAGGCAAAACGTAATATGCGCCAAAATCAGCGTGGCGCGGCCGAACTCCAGCATCGGGACAGAGACGCCAAGCGACGTGTTTATGCGCTCAATCAGCGCCTGAATGGACACAAACAACAGCATAAACGAAACGCCGGTGATGATTTCGGGGTTGACAATGGGCAGGTATGTGAAGTTGAGCATCACCGATTTGAGCCACTTGTTCATGTTGTAAAGTCCGATTGCCGCGGCAGTGCCGATGACTGTGGCGGTAACCGACGCCGCAAACGCGATGATAAGCGTGTTTTGCAGTGAGCTTATGATAAGGTCGTTTGTGAAAAGCCGGGTATACCAGTCAAGCGTAAAGCCCGTGAAAAAAGTCCGGGATTTGCTTTCGTTAAACGAATAAGCAATCATCACGAGGATAGGGATATAGAAAAACGCGAGAATAAAGCTGATATACGTCTTTGCGTACCATCTTAGTTTATTTGTCAAGCAGCGCACCCTCCATTTCTTCTTCGCCTCCGAACTGGTTTAACAGGCTCATGCAAAGCAATACGATGACTAAAAGCACAAGCGAGATTGCAGCGCCCAAGTTCGGGTTGTAAGCGTTGCCGAGGAACTGTAGCTCGATTAAATCGCCGATCAGCAGGTTTCCGCCGCCGCCAAGCATACGTGATATAATGAAAGTAGATACACTAGGTACAAACACCATAATTATACCGGTTTTAACACCGGGCATTGACAGCGGCAGGATTACCCTTGTAAATGTGGTGACGAAGCTGCTGCCCAGGTCCTGAGCGGCTTCCAGTGTCGTCGCGTCAATCTTTGACATCACGGCGTAAAGTGGTAAAATCATAAAGGGCATATAGTTGTACACCATGCCGAGGATAACAGCGCCCGATGTATTTATCATCTCAAACGGGCCGACGCCGAAAACTCCTAAGAACCGGTTGATTAAGCCGTTATTTTCAAGCAGCGTCATCCACGCGTATGTGCGGAGCAAAAAGTTCATCCACATGGGCAGGATAACAAGCATCAAGAGCGTGCGCCGGCGGCCGGCCGCGCCGCGCGAAATCAAGTATCCGAGCGGGTAGGCGATGACAAGACAGACGACCGTAGCGACGACGGCGTACCAGACGGAGCGCATGAGCACAGGCATAAACTCTCCGACCCTTGAGATGTTTTCCATCGTCGGCGCGCCGTCTCCGGTGGTAAACGCAAAGTATCCGACGAGCAGAAGCGGCAGGACGATAAAGATGACCATCCATACGCCGTAGGGGAAAGCGGAGGATTTGTTTTTCAAGGTTAGACCTCCCCGAGAATTCAATTATGTTCAGATAAACGAGCGGTTTTTTGCCAAACAAGGCAAATTTTAGAAGGCAATATTTGTTATTGGCAAAAAAATTTAACACAGTTTGGCGGAACAACCGCCGTTTTAGATGTCATGATTTGATTTTCGGGGAGGTCTCGCCCTCCTCCGCGCGCATGATGTGGATGTCGTCTGGCAGTATGTCCATACCGATGACCTTGCCCACATCCTCTTTCTTAGTCGAGTGGATCAGCCACTTAAAGCCGTGGGAATCAACCGTCATCTCATAATGCACGCCCTTGAATATGACGGACTCCACGATACCGTCAATCGGCCCGTCGTCGTAAGGGACGACCTTTACGTCCTCGGGGCGGACGACGACCTGTACTTCCGTGTTTTCGCCGAAGCCCTTGTCGACGCACTTGAACTCACGGCCCGAAAACTCCGCAAGGAAATCCTTTTTCATAACGCCGGGGAGGATGTTGCTCTCGCCGATGAAATCAGCGACAAACGCGTTCACAGGCTCGTTGTAGATATCCTGTGGCGTGCCGGTCTGCAAAATTTCGCCGTCCTTCATGACGACGACGCGGTCGCTCATCGTCAAAGCTTCCTCCTGGTCGTGGGTGACATAGATGAACGTAATCTCCATGCTTTGCTGGATGCGCTTTAACTCCACCTGCATTTCCTTGCGCAGCTTTAAGTCGAGGGCGCCCAGCGGCTCGTCAAGCAGCAGGACGCGCGGACGGTTAACAAGCGCGCGCGCGATTGCGACGCGCTGCTGCTGCCCGCCTGAAAGCTGGTTGGCGCCGCGTGTTTCAAAGCCCATCAGGTTTACAAGCCCGAGCATATCCTTGATACGCTCACGGCGCTCAGGCTCCGGCACCTTGTTGATTTTTAGCCCGAACTCAATATTTTCATATACGTTTAAATGCGGGAACAGCGCGTATTTCTGGAACACGGTGTTGACCTTGCGCTTATGCGGAGGCAAATCGTTGATGCGCTCGCCATCAAAAAAAACGTCCCCTCCGCCGGCTTCGACAAACCCGCCTATGATACGAAGAGTCGTTGTTTTTCCGCAGCCCGAAGGGCCTAAAAACGTGACAAACTCCTTATCGCGGATATCAAGGTCAATACCGTTCAGGACGCGTTCACCGTCATAATCAACCGATATGTTTTTAAGCGATACAATGATGTTTTGTTCCAACTATACATCCCCCTTTGATTGTTGCAGCGAAAACTTCGCGGCGACCCAGAATATAGACAGCAATCAAAATATATCATATTTCAAAAAAATGTCAATATGATTGGTTGTAAAATTTTATTTACCGTGATATACTTTCCTCTGTAAAGGAGAGAGTAAACAATGCCGGAACAGAAAAAAATGGTTGAGGCAATCACGTCGATGGACGTTGATTTTGCCAAATGGTATACGGATATCGTCAAAAAAGCGGAGCTTGCGGATTATTCGCCCGTCCGCGGCTGTATGATTGTGCGGCCTTACGGCTACGCAATCTGGGAGAATATCCAAAGGATACTCGACGCCGAGTTTAAACGGCTTGGCCACGAAAACGTAGGAATGCCGCTGTTAATCCCGGAAAGCCTTTTGCAAAAGGAAAAAGACCATGTGGAGGGCTTTGCGCCGGAGGTCGCGTGGGTAACGCACGGAGGCAGCGAAAAGCTAAGCGAGCGGCTTTGCATACGGCCCACGTCGGAAACGCTGTTCTGTGAGCATTTTTCGCATATCGTAAAATCATACCGCGATTTGCCGAAGCTGTACAACCAGTGGTGCAGCGTCATGCGGTGGGAAAAAACGACCCGCCCGTTTTTAAGGACAGCCGAATTCTGGTGGCAGGAGGGCCATACGCTGCACGAGACCGCTAAGGAGGCCGGGGACGAGACGCTGAGAATGCTCGGCGTTTATGCGGATTTTTGCGAGAACAGCCTGGCGATTCCTGTTTTGCGCGGCGTCAAAACCGACAAGGAAAAGTTCGCGGGCGCCGTTTCGACATACGCGATAGAAGCTATGATGCACGACGGCAGAGCGCTGCAATCCGGCACGTCGCACTATTTTGGAGACGGGTTCGCAAAAGCGTTTGATATCGCGTTTCAGGGCAGGGACAACACGCAGCAATACCCGCACCAGACGAGCTGGGGCATGAGCACGAGGATTATCGGCGGCATCATCATGACGCACGGCGACGACAACGGGCTTGTCCTGCCGCCGGCGGTCGCTCCGGTGCAGGTGGCGGTAATCCCCGTCGCACAGCATAAGGAGGGCGTATTAGACGCCGCGAACAAAGTAGCGGAGCAGCTTCGCGCCGCGTCATACCGCGTAAAGCTTGACGACTCCGATAATTCCGCCGGGTGGAAATACGCGGAATATGAGATGAAAGGCGTTCCTCTTCGTTTAGAGCTTGGCCCGCGCGACATCGCGGAAAACAAATGCGTGATTGTGCGGCGCGACAACCGCCAAAAATATTTCGTTAGCCTAAACGGGCTTGAGGCAGAGGTGGAGAAAATCCTTGCGGAATACAGGCTGGCGATTTACGATAAAGCCATAGAAAACCGCAAGGCAAGGACGTTTACCGCCGAATCTATCGATGAAATGATAAAGATTTCCGAAAAGGCCACGGGCTTCATCAAGGCGATGTGGTGCGGCAAGCTGGAGTGCGAGCTTGCCATCAAGGATAAAGCAGGGCTAACGTCGCGGTGCATCCCGCTTGAGCAGGAGAAAATCTCCGCCGTATGCGCCTGCTGCAAAGGCCCCGCGAAAAGCATGGTCGTATGGGGAAAAGCATACTAGACTATTTAGACGGGAGAATCATATGAACTTGAGAAGAACAGTACCTTTTGCAGCGGCGCTTCTGCTCTTGCTTTGCTTCGGCTGCGGCGCCCCTGACAGCCCCGCCGCCTCCGGGCAGGAAGAAACGGGCATGAATGCCGAAACAGACGCAGCCCCATCCTCAACAGACGAGAGGCTCTACAGCATTCCGCTGGGAATTGGATGGGAAAACGACGCGTACTGGACGATTGACAGGGACGGCAATGAAATCCCGGCAAGCCAAACAGCGTCCGGGGAAGAAACAATCGACCTTGACGATCCATCCTCGGGCAAGCCCCGGTATCAAATGCGGATACGCGAGGAAGTCACGCGCGACGAAGACGGCTCGCCACAAGCGGTAAGATGGCGCTCCCTTTGGGATTTGGAGGGCAACCTGCTCATCGACTGGGAGATTATGAATTATACCCCGGCTTTTGGAGAATATATCATCCGGCAGGACAAACGCGACGGAATCGTTGACGCGAGCTCAATTCCGCCGGATTACCACACAGCCCTCTACCACGTGCCTACGGGCAAGGAGAGCTTCGAAGGGGTGTTTAACATCTACGCGCTGGAGGGCGTGGGTTATCTGCTGACCGACTTTATAGGTTCGCCGCTTGGTATTGTGAACGAATCAGGCGAAGCGGTTTACGGTTTCCCTGTGAACAAGCAGTATTATAACGCGTACACGTGGAAGAATTATATTATCGCAGGTTCCGCGAACCCGCACCGGCAGTCAAATGATGAGCACCCGGTTCAATATCTGCTGGACAGCGAATTCAACGAGTTGTTCGTTTTCGAATTGATCAACCCGCCATATGGCAATATACGCGGCGATTACTTTACCTTTCGCAACGGGGATGAGAATGGCATCATTGACCCGGCTGAGGGCGTTGTTTTCTCGGTAAACGGCGCGTCTGTCGAATATTACGACGGCGAGCTCGCCGTTGTCCAGACCGGCTCATACCATGGGGATGAGCCGATTTACACCGCACTCGTCACGCATGAGCATCAGGAGCTTGCCGGGGGATTTTCATGGCTGGTTCCGGATGAAGATTCCTATGAGACCGGGCCCTCAAGCCTGTTCATCGGAGTGCGGGACGACAAGGCCGTGCGCATAGACCGCCAGGGAAATACACTGGCCTCCTCAGAGGCGCTCCCGGGCGCCCGCAGCGTGAACCGGCTGTGCGAGGGGCTTTACACTTATTATGCGGCGAATGATCCTTTCTACGCAACAGGGCTTCTCGGCTCTGACATGGAAATCCTGCTGCCAGCCGGCAGCTACACCAACATTGAGTTTACGCCCGGCATGTGGGACGCAAGGCCGGAAAAAGCGGAGGAAGCCCTGCTTCAGGCTTATAAGGAAATCGGCGGCTCCGGGCGCATGATTATCCGCATTGATATACTTGACGGCGCCGGCAGGGTCGTTGTCGAAAACGTCACGGAAATCTACGACTCCGGCCCGGACCGCATCGCACTTAAACGCGGCTTTGATATCGGCTTGATGGACTGGCAGGGAAACTGGATCGTAAAACGGCGCATTTTCAACAACGCGCTTGAAGATTAACGGAGGAATATTGTAATGGCATTTAAGATAACAACCGCAATCCTGGCGGCGGTACTGCTGCTGGCGCTGGCATCCTGCAAAATGGCGGGGGAAAACGCTTCAAACGAAACCTTACCTGAAAGCTCCGATGCGCCTCAAAGCGCATCGTCT
>Ga0099364_10012968_pt1 | contig 11212 bp, 11 predicted proteins | sample TergutTh196P3_FD_73070 | JGI IMG/M metagenome (GOLD analysis project Ga0099364, IMG submission 73070) | Microcerotermes parvus P3 segment gut microbial communities from Pointe-Noire, Republic of the Congo - Th196 P3 | ecosystem: Host-associated > Arthropoda: Insects > Digestive system > Gut ... | reverse complement strand
TAGTCGCTGCCGGGCTCTGGGCCTTTCACGCCGGGTGGTGGATCCCCATGGCTGCGCCGATCATCGCAGTCATGCTGGCCTACCTGTGCTGCACCCTTTACAGCTACGCCACCGAAGGCAAGGACAAGCGTTTCATCAAAAGCGCCTTTTCCCGCATCCTCTCCCCCAAGGTCATCGACCAGATAATCGCCGATCCTTCCCAGTTGAAGCTGGGGGGCGAGAGGCGGAAGATGACCGCCATGTTCACGGACATCCAGCGCTTTTCTTCCATATCTTCTGAACTGCAAGAACAGTACGGGGAGGACGGCCCCAAGGTTCTGGTAAACCTCCTTAACCTGTACCTCACCGAGATGAGCAACATCGTCCTTGAAAACGGCGGGACCATCGACAAGTACGAGGGGGATGCCATCATAGCCTTCTTCGGAGCACCCGCCTGGATGGAGGATCATGCCGCCGCAGCCTGCCGCAGCGCCGTCCTAATGAAGAAGCGCGAAAAGGAACTCAAGGAAATTGTCATGAAGCCCGAAGAGGAATTCTGCAAGCCGCTTGCCAAGCTGATTGAAAGCAAGGTCATCCCTACGGATCGGCCCCTTTTCACCAGGCTTGGGATCAATACCGGGGACATGGTAGTGGGCTTCATGGGCACGCCCTCCAAGATGGACTATACCATCATGGGGAATGCGGTGAACCTGTCGGCCCGGCTCGAAGGGGTGAACAAGCAGTACAACACCCATGGCATACTTATAAGCGAATACACTAGGGATCAGATAGGGGATGAGTTTGTCGTCCGGCCCCTTAGCCGGGTAACGGTTGTGGGCATTCCGGTTCCATTGAGGCTTTACGAGTGTTTGGACATGCGCGATACGGCCCCCCAGGAACTGCTGGAGATGGTCAAGCTTTGGGAAAGGGCCTTCGATACCTACGAAGGCAAGAATTTCGCCGAGGCGAAAAAATTGTTCGCCCATGTCAGCCAAAAAGACCCGGAGGACAAGGTGGCGAAACTTTACCTGGACAGGTGCGAGAAATTCGCAGCCGCTCCTCCCCCGGCAGGCTGGGACGGGGTAGATAACCTGACGGAAAAATAGTAGAGTGAGCCAATTGCAAAACTCCATTAGTTTCGCAATTGGCTCCAAATACAATATTAAAGAGGTATTGCCAATGAAAAAGTTATTTGTTTTGTTTGTCTTTGCCCTGCTGGCTTCGGGCGCTCTTTTTGCCCAGATGAGAAGCGGGGATACGGCTTGGGTATCGTCCAAAACAGCGGATCTCAAGTCATCAACCGGGTTTTTTGCATCAAACCGTGGGCGCCTTGACATGGCTGCCGAAGTTACGGTGCTGCAGGTAAAAGGGAACTGGGTCGAGGTACGCTCAAGGGCAAACAGCTCCCTTAGCGGATGGACCGCTTCCAGCAACCTTAGCGCCAGGCGGATCGTTGCCTCCGGCGCAGGCGCATCCGCCAGCGAGATCGCCCTGGCAGGAAAGGGATTCAACCAGGAAGTGGAAGATGCTTACAGGGCCCAAGGCAGCCTCAACTTCGATGACGTGGACAGAATCGAAGCCATCACGGTTTCCATGGATGATCTGTACGCATTCGTTGTAGAAGGCCGTCTGAACACAGGAGAAGTGGAATGAAAACGAAAAAAACTGTCCCTGCCCTAATGGCGGTTTTCGTGGCGATTTTTGTCCTGGTGTTTTTATTTTCCTGTGAAAGCATGGGGAGCGTGACGCAGATCGGAGCGGCAATCGGCCAGGCGACAGGGCTTCTCAGCCCGGCCGCCGCCGATGCCATTGCCAAAACCGGAGTGGCATGGGGAAATGCCTTTGAGGAAATCACCCCCGAACAGGAATACTTCATAGGCCGGGCGGTTGCCGCAAATGTCCTGTCATCCTACAGAGTCCAAACCAATGCGCCCGCCCTGACCGCCTATGTCAACAAGATCTGCAATACCCTGGTAATCAATTCCCCCAGGCCCGAGATCTTCAATGGCTACCATGTCGCCATCCTGGACAGCGAAGAAATAAACGCCTTTGCGACTCCGGGGGGGCATATCTTCATCACGCGGGGCCTTATTGACAGCGCCACGTCCGAGGATACCCTTGCCGCAGTCATCGCCCACGAGATAGCCCACATCCAGTTGCAGCACGGTCTAAAGGCCATCAGGAACAACCGTAGAACCCAGGCGGTTCTGACTACCCTGTCCGCTGGCGCAAGCGTTGCAATGTCCGATCAGGAGCTGGGCGAGGCGACAAGCGTCTTCAGCGATTCGATTAATGACATTGTTACTTCCATGGTGACCAACGGCTATTCCCGCACCCAGGAACAGGACGCAGACTCCACAGCCATGGCCCTTCTGTCTTTGGCTGGCTACGAGCCTTCGTCCCTTATAGAGATGCTTCAGGCGCTGGAAACGAATCAGCCTGGCAGGCGCGGAGGGTTCAACAATACCCATCCCACCCCGGCCCAGCGCATAACCAATGCCCAGAGGACAGTTGGCAGCTACAGTGTCCCTGACACCCGTTCTTACCGCCTGGCCAGGTTCTCTGCAATTTAAAGCTTTTTAAAGATTTCAATCGCCCGGCGGACTGAACCGAAGGCTATGTCTTCAAGGTTTATCTCGCCGGGACGCATAAAACGCAGTTCCGCTATTTCCCCGGCCTCTGGGCTTAGGTCCTCTTCCCTAAGGCCGGGGGCTGAAACCGTGAAAAAAAGATCGCAGGTATTGTAGACAATATTCTTGTACGGATAGGTATTCGGGAACGAAGCGAAGAGCCTGTAGACATCCGCCAATGCCTTGCCGGGCGGAACCGGCGGCGCCCAGTGCAGTTCTTCCAGCAGTTCCCGGCGCAGCCCCTCCAGAACCCCTTCGCCGGGGTCAACAAAGCCGCCGGGCAGATCGAGCTTCCCCAGGCCAGGCTCCCTGCCCCTGACCAGGAGCAGCAGCTTTTCCCCGGCCTGGATAACGCAGCCCGTGGCCGCCGCAGTATTGTGGAAATAGACAAAACCGCAATCCGGGCAGTTGAATCTGTTTTTTTCGTATTGAATTTTTTTTGTTCCGCAAAAAGGGCAATATTGAAACATGGCTGGAGCCATTATATAATCGAAACCATGATCTGTAAATGCAATTTGAAAGTCCGCACCTACGAATGCGACAGCTACGGCCATGTGAATAACGCCAATTACCTCAACTACCTTGAATATGCCCGCTATGAATTTTTAAGGGATGCAGGCTTTGATTATCCAGCCATGATCAAGGCCGGCTACGGTACTTATATTGCCAGAATCGAGATCGACTACAAAAAACCAGCCCTTGCCGATGACGAACTCCGCATCGAATCCCGGCCTGTCAAAAAAGGGGCGGTAAGCGGGGTCATAGCCCAGGAAATATGGCGGGAGGACGAACTCCTCGTTGATGCAAAAGTTACCTGGGTCTTCGTGGATTCAAAAGGCCTGCACACAAAGATCCCCCCTCAGTGGAACATGCCCGGGCTAAAGCCCTAAATTTGCGGGTCAATTTTAGGGAAAAATATTACATTTGTCATATTTTTTCATTTTTTTTCGCGTTTTTCAAAGCAAATTTCATCCCCGTGCATTAATAAGTGTGGAGGCACACATGAACAATCTAAACAGTGTACTTATCGAAGGCAACATGGTTAGGGACCCTTTGATCCGTTCCACCCCCAAAGGTACGTCGGTCTGCAATTTTTCGATTGCATCCAACCGTTACTACCGGCAGGATTCCAATTTGGAAAAGGAAGTAGGGTTTTTCGACGTGGAGGCCTGGGGAAAGCTGGCTGACGCTTGCGGCAGCCTGGGGCGAAAAGGCAGGGGCGTCAGGGTAGTTGGTCGGCTAAAGCAGGACCGCTGGACCGGTAGCGATGGCAAAAACCATACCAAGGTCGCCATTGTGGCAGAGCATGTCGAATACCGCACGGACTTCAAAAAGTCCGACGGTCCTGCTTCGGATGCCGAGGGCGTGGCTGCGGCCGTGGCTGAAGCCGCTGCCGAAGCCCGCATGGACCATTCCCATCAGGCGGAGTTTGAAGAAGCGCTGGCAGCTTCTTTCTAGGCCAAACTCTAGCCTAACGCACTGAACGCAAACCCTGCGTGAAATCTCACGTCGTTGGCGTGAGATTTCACCAGAACCCTTTGCGTTCAGTGCGGTCATTAGGGCTTGCTTTACAGCAACCAACACAAGGGTATGAACACATCAAATATCGCTTGGCACCCGGCTTTTGTTGAAGCAATCCAACTGGAACTGGATGCTTACAGGGATGAACTCGAATTCCAAGCGGAATACCAGCTAACCGCAGAACCTCTGAAGATCGACTGCCTAGTCATCAAAAAGTCAAAAAGCATAGTTTTAAGCAAAAACATTGCCACAATTTTCAGGGAAGTCAATTTGTTGGAGTACAAAAGCCCGGACGACTATGTTTCTATTGGCGATTTTTACAAGGTTTACGGTTATGCCTGCTTATACGCCTCTTTAGAAAAAGTTCCTATTACAAGTCTGACAATATCATTTGTGCAAAGCCACTACCCCAGAAAACTGACTGAACATTTAAAGATGGTTCGTGGATATACAGTTGAAGAAAGTAGTCCCGGGATTTATACTGTGAAAGGAGACATACTGCCAATTCAAATGAGGTAATGAAAATGAGTGATGCTGAAAAAAGATTGTATGAAATATTCGTAAAAATCGGTCTGGCTGCTAGGCTGGAGGCCCAAGGTAAAGAACACGCCACACTTGCCATAGCGCAAAATATGGTTGATCGGGGGTATCCTATTGAGGATATTGTTTCCGTTACAAAGCTGGACCCTGACAAAGCCAAAGAACTTTACACCGCCATGTGCGATAGCGCACATTAAATCAATATGAGCAAATACTGGGCTTTGTGGACGGACACTGTCTATAAAACCAGCGCAGCCAGCTTCTCCCTAATGAACTCGCTCTTTTCTTTCAGGCCGATATTCCCCGCAGCGAAGATGACCACGTTGGGTTGCTTGGGGTCGAGCTTCACCCTGCCGGAAGATTCCTTCATTAGGCGCAGCAGGCGCTCGACCTTGACCTTTGCCACCTTGGCGAATTCGGCCCGGACCATGCCGCCGCGTTCTTTAAGGGAAGAAATCGAAAGCTCACGGCAGATGATGCGGAGTTCCGCCAGGGCAAGGAGGCTGGCGGCTTCGTCCGGGGGAGGGCCGAAACGGTCGCCCAGTTCAGCGTTGAGGCTTTCAAGCTCTTCCCTTACCCTTACGGCGGCGATCTTTTTGTAGACCTCCATTTTTTCCTGGGCGGAATCTATGTAGGCATCCGGGATGAAGCCGGAATACTCAAGCTCCATGAGGGTCTCGGTTTCGGCCTCGTAGTGCTCGTCTTCGAGCTTCCTAACCGCCTCGTCCAGAAGGCGCATGTAGAGATCAAAGCCAACCGAGTAAATGTCCCCGGACTGTTCCCGGCCCAGGAGGTTCCCTGCGCCCCGTATCTCCATGTCCTTCATGGCGATCTTGAAGCCCGAGCCCAGCTCCGTAAAGTCCGAAATCACCTGCAAACGCTTCATGGCCACTTCGGAAAGGGCCCTGTCTTTGGGGTAAAAAAGATAGGCGTATGCCACGCGGTCTGAGCGCCCCACCCTGCCCCGGAGCTGGTAGAGCTGGGAAACCCCGTACATGTCCGCCCGGTCGATGATGATGGTATTCACGTTGGGAATGTCGATGCCGTTTTCGATGATCGTGGTGGACACAAGCACATGGAAGCCCCCGTGGACGAAGCGGTGCATCACGTCTTCCAGTTCCTGGCCATCCATTTGGCCGTGGGCGCATTCCACGAGCATTTCGGGCAGAAGGCGCTGTATCTTTGTCCGGGTCTCCCGGAGCGTTTCTATGCGGTTGTGGAGGAAGAAGACCTGGCCTCCCCGCTCCGCCTCCTGGCGTATGGCTGCGGCAAGGCGTTCTTCGCTGTATTCCTCTATGGTCGTTTCTATGGGATGGCGGTTCAGGGGCGGGGTTGCAAGAAGGCTCATGTCCCGGATTTTGAGCAGGCTCATGTGCAGGGTGCGGGGGATGGGGGTTGCCGAAAGGGTCAGGCAGTCAACGTTGTTTTTGAGTTCCTTGAGCCTCTCCTTGTCCTTGACCCCGAAGCGCTGCTCCTCGTCTATGACCATGAAGCCCAGATTTTTGAAAACCACGTCTTTTTGAATGATCCGGTGGGTGCCGACAAGAAGATCGATCTGCCCGTTCTTCAGTTCCTCTAGAACACTGCGAGCTGTTTTCCTGTCCACAAAGCGGGAAAGCATGGCAAGCCGCACCGGGAACTGGGCGAAGCGTTCATGGAAATTGCTGTAATGCTGCTCCGCCAGGATCGTGGTGGGCGCCAAAAAGGCCGCCTGCTTGCCGCCCATGATGGCCTTGAAGCAGGCCCGGACGGCAACTTCGGTTTTCCCGTAGCCCACGTCCCCGCAGACAAGCCTGTCCATGGGATGCGGGCTTTCCATGTCCGCCTTGATCTCCTCCACGCAGCGGAGCTGATCCTCGGTCTCCTCGAAGGGGAAGGCCGCCTCGAACATGGTCTGCCATTCCGAGTCCCTGGCAAAGGCAAAACCCTGGGCCTGCTTGCGCCGGGAATAGAGGGCCAGGAGTTTTTCGGCAATGTCCTCCACGGACTTTTTGACCCGGCCCTTGCGGTTCTCCCAGCTCTTGGAGCCCAGGGTGTCCAGCCGTGGGGGGCTGCCCTCATTGCCGATGTAGCGCTGAACCAGGTTTACCTGTTCGATTGGCACGAAGACCGTTTCGTCCCCGGCGTATTCCAGCCTTACATAATCCCGCTCAAGGCCCAGGGCATTAATCCGCTCAATGCCCTTGAATAAGCCAATGCCGTGGTTCATGTGGACAACGTAATCCCCAGGGTTGAGTTCCACGAAGGTGTCGATTGCGGCGCTCCGCACGGTCTTGAGGGACTTGGGGGCCCGCCGCCGCCTGCCGAAGATCTCGTTTTCCTGGATGAGCATGAACTTGATCTCCGGCAGGGCAAAGCCAGACGAGAAGGGAAAGGCACCCACGGAAACATCCTCGTCCTTGAGCAGTTCCGCGATCCGGCCCGCCTGCACATCCGACTCGGCAGCCACTGCCAAATCCCAGCCCTGCCGGCTTAGGCTGGCGAATTCTTCCTTCAGGTAATCCACATTGCCGAAAAAGCTCCTGGGGGGATCGCAGGCGGCGTTTATGCGCAGCGCAGCTTCTTCCCCGCCGCCCTTGATCGCCATGAAGGAAATGCGGCGGGCTATGGACCTGGAAAGCCCCTTGAAATCAAGAAGTATGCGCTCGGGCAGCGGGACCTCCTTTTCGCGGCGGGCCTTGGAATAAAGGCTGCGGTACTCTTTTTCAAGGCTTTCCTGGGCGTTCTCAAGCCGCTCCATGTCCAGGCAGATCAGGATGCCACCTTCAAGGTAATCCGCCAAGGTGGCGCATTTTTCAAAGGCTAGGGGAAAGAGGAGTTCCTCCCCGGCCGCACTGCGCCGGGTCATGAGTTCTTCCAAAATGGCCTTGCCATGGCTGGGAAACTCCCCGCAGCTTTCAAGGTTCCGGCTTAATGCTTCGATGCGGTCGTCTGTCCAGATCACTTCCTTTAAGGGGTGTATGATCAATTCAGGAATCTTCTCAAGGCCGCTCTGGCTTAGGGGATCAAAACGCCTGATGGATTCAATCCTGTCGAAATCAAAGAGTATGCGAAAGGCCTGGCTTTCCTCAGCCATGAGGATGTCCAAAACCTCGCCCCGCAGGGCGAATTCCCCCCGCACCTGCACCCTTGGAACCCTCGTATAGCCGTAATTTGCCAAGGTTCCTGCCAGGGCGGATGTATCTATGGCCCCTCCCGGCTTAAGGCTGACAAGGAGCTGCTTGATGTACTCAGGCGGGGGCAGCGGGGTCAGGAAGGCCCGCTGGGGAACGATTAAACCCCCGGCCCGGCCCATGGCGAGGCCCGCCAATACCCCCATCCTTTCCACGAATACTGCGGAGAAGGGGGAAAGATCCCTGTAGGGCATGGCGCCCCACGGGAAAAGCGCGTTTGGTATCTGGGCGCTTTCCAGATCCCCTGACAGAAGGGCCGCATCAGTATCCGAGGGAACCACCACGCATATTCTTTCGTTACCCTTGGTTTTCAACTGGGCGGCAAAAATGAGCGAAATAAGAATCCCCGGAAACGACCCTTCGGCGTTCTCTATTTCCAGGGGGAATTTATCGGCTTCCAGGGCTTTGAGCAGCTCTTTTACGGCGGAGGAACGGGATATTTTTTGCCTGAACTCAGGAAAGGATAAGGTATTCACGATAGCTTACCGATTACTATAGTATAGAAGCGGGAAAAAGCGCAACAAAATGTTGCGGCAACGAATCTTGTAAGCCATGGAGTTATAGTGAAGCGAAAATTCATTCTCATAGCAGTGCTGCTGGCCTTTTTGGGAATTGCCTCCCTCCCGGCGGAAGCCAGCATATCTTTCGACATCCGGTACTTCGACAAGCGCATATACTACCTCGAACACGATCCAATTTTTATCCAGGTAACATTGACAAATAACGGCCCCTCGCCATACCGCTTCCGCCTGGCGGACGAGCGGGCCTTTTCCGTGGATTTCGATGTCCGTACCGCCTCCAACCGGACAGTTGCAGCGGCGGATCTTCTAGTCCGCAGGCGGAGCCAGAGCCAGCAGGTGTATTTCAGGGAAATTTCCATTGAAGCCGGGGAATCCTTTTCCTTTGTGGAGGACCTTAAAAACTACGCTGCCCTGACGCAAAGCGGCTCATACGTGGTTCAGGCCCGGCTCTACCCGGAACTCTACCAGACGATAACAAGCACAGCAGAAATCAGCCCCGGCAGGACACTTTCGGCAGCCGGGCGGCCCCTGGAATCGAACCGCCTAAGCCTGAGCATACGGCCCAGGCTGATGATCGGCCCGGACGGCATTCCCCTGGAACTGGACGTTGAAACAAACGCCGTCCTGGTCCGGGAAAGGCTGGCCCCGGACGATGTGGTGGCCTACCTGCTCACGGCCCGGCAGAAAAGCCAGTGGGAGAAATTCTTCCTGTACCTTGACCTGGAAGCCATGCTTTCCCGCGACTCTTTTCGCAGGCGGCAGTGGAACGCGGAATCGGAAGAAGGCCGGCAGCGGATGCTCGCCAGGTACAGGCAGGATTTGCAGAACGCCGTGGTTGACGGCGACATATCCCTTATCCCCATGGACTTTACCATAGAGCGCACCATTTACACCGCCAGCACGGGGACAGTCACGGCAATGCAGTATTTTAGGGTGGGAAACTATACCGAAATAAAACGCTACACTTGGTATCTTGAAAAAAAAGATGAAATATGGACTATTGTTGATTATTCGGTTGTCAATCTGGGAACCGAGTGACAGGATAGGCTATGAAACTGCTATTGGTGCTTGGTTCTGACGACAGCTACAATAATATTTTCTCCTTTGTCAAACCTTTGGGTTTCGACTTCATACGCTACAACAATATCCTAAAGGCCATGGACAATATCGACGAGATCGATCCTTCGGCAATCGTCATCAGCGCCATGGATTTTCCCCGGCACTGGAAATCCATGGTTCAGTTTGTCCGTAACGAGCGCCCAAAAGAGTCCTGCCCCATCATCATCCTGAAAGGGGATAATTTTCCATTGGAAGAAGCATCCAAAGCTTCTTTCCTTGGGGTAAGCGGCATCGTTAACGAATCCCTGGATATTAATGAAATAAGCCGTTTGCAGGGAATACTTGGCCGCTATATGCCGGTGGACGAAAAGCGCAGAACCCTCCGTTTCAATACGGAAGCCTGGCAGCGTTTCGCTTTTGTTTTTTCCCGCCCTTCTGACAAGGCCGTAATAACCGGGGAAGTGAAAAACATTTCGCTGGGAGGGCTTTCGTTCCTGCCGGACATTCCAACGATGATGAGGGAAATCACATTGCACATGGAACTCAAGGACTGTTCCCTTAGGGCAGGGGATTCCATATTCTCCCCTGCCTGCCGCCTTGCTAGGACAGGCCGGATCGTCTCCATGGAATTTCTTTCATTCTGCGAAGGAGAGATGGAAAGCCTGACCAAATACATCGAGAGCCTTCCGCTTATGAAGCTCAGGAATATTGAGAGGGATTTGGCAAAGCCTGCTGCTTCTTAGGACTAAAATTGACCCGCATGCTCTGCAAAAAAACGGCAGAGGGAGGGCCGCTGGGGTTACCGACACTGTTCTATATTTACCCCTTGACCGTTAATATATCAAGCAGTATACTTTTTACATAGGCAATACTTTTGCTGGATCCGCCAACGGGTTTTCCTGCGCTACCGGCTTTGATGGTATTGCCTGTATTTTTTTTCAATTCATTTATTAAATAGATGTCATGGACATAGAATTTGTTGTCATTTCCTTTTACCAATCTTAACCTGACTGCCAAAATTCCTGCCTTTTCGCCTATCTGGATAGGGGCAGCAATCAGAGTGTTTTTTATTGGCTTTCCATCAAAATCTCTGGAAATATCAATTATCTTGCCTTTTTCGATAACAGCAGGAATAGCAGGCAAGGCATCTAATTTATTTTGGTAAATTCGATGTTCAAAACTGGCTTTTACCCCTGACCGCCCAAATACTACATCGCCTATATCCTTCCTATGGATCGTCTTGTCACCAGTTTTTGTGATCCATTCCAATGCTTTTTCTTTGGCTTTTTTATTACTCTCGGCTTTGATAAAGCCCTCTTTAACTACCTTTATGGGCCCATTAAGAAAAAAGGTTTGTATCTCTATTTTCTCCTTTTCTGTAAGTCTTCTTTCTTGGAGAGAATCGAAATGATTATTCACGGTCTTAACTTTTACTATCTTACCCACCGGTACATATATCTTAACATAGACCGTTTTCCAGTGTCCATTCTTTTTCAGGATATAGTTAACCGGGACAAGCCAGCAAATTACCTATTCTCTAGTACACTGTAATATCTAAAACCTTGCTTACAATTCTCTGCAAAAAACCGGCAAAGGGAGGGCCGCTGGGGTTACCGTCACTTGAAAAAACATTAAATTAGATATATGTTTCCAGCATAAAGAACAACTAAGCAAGTCTCTGAACAGAGAAGAAGTACAAGACATTTTAGAAAAAGCCAAGGAGGCATTTGCATGGCTGCTGACGTTGAAACCATAACTGCCATAATTCAGCAATATATAGCCGATGTAA
>Ga0099364_10012967_pt1 | contig 11212 bp, 9 predicted proteins | sample TergutTh196P3_FD_73070 | JGI IMG/M metagenome (GOLD analysis project Ga0099364, IMG submission 73070) | Microcerotermes parvus P3 segment gut microbial communities from Pointe-Noire, Republic of the Congo - Th196 P3 | ecosystem: Host-associated > Arthropoda: Insects > Digestive system > Gut ... | reverse complement strand
ATAGCTATAGACAACAGGGATATAATGGTGCTGCGTATCACGCATATCGAACCGAACAAGACTCAGCCGCGCCGGGATTTTAACAAAGAGGCTCTCGCTGAACTCGCCGACTCTATCGCGAAGCACGGAATTATCCAGCCGATAATAGTCAGGAGTATGCCGAACGGCTATTACAGGATTATCGCAGGGGAGCGCAGGTGGCGGGCGGCGAAGATGGCGGGGCTGGACGAAGTTCCCGTCGTCATTAAAAATGTAGACGATTTGACGGCAGCGGAAATGACGATGGTCGAGAATTTGCAGCGCGAGGACTTGAATCCGATAGAAGAAGCGATGGGATATAAATATCTGGCGGAAACGCATAACATGACGCAGGAAGAAATCTCGCGCCAAGTAGCAAAGAGCCGGTCGGTTGTCGCGAACGCGCTCCGCCTGTTGTCGCTGCCGGACGAAATATTAAAATATATAGAAACGACTGAATTATCGGCGGGTCACGCCCGCGCGCTTCTTGCGATAGACGACCCGGACGAGCAAATAATAATCGCGGAGCGCATTATAAAAAACGGGCTGTCGGTTCGTGAAACTGAAAAAATAGTGCGGGCGCGCAAGACGGGTTCGCCTGAATACGAGATGAACTCGTCGCCGCAAGGCGGCGAAAAGAATTTAGAAACGCTCTATTTCAAAGACCTGCAGAGCAAAGCGTCGCAGATGCTCGGCAAGAAAATATTGATAAATAAAGCGAAGAAGCCCGGCGCGGAAAACGGCAGGCTTGAAATAGAATATAAAAATAACGAGGAACTTGAGGGCATAATTAAAATATTATGCGGCGAAACTATATTTGATGATTAAGGGCGGACAAACCCTGTCCGCCCGTTTTAAAATACAGAATGTTTCACGTGAAACATTTTTGATAAACAGGAGGATATTTATGCTGGACATAAAATTTATAAAAGATAATACGGATTATGCAATAACGCGGCTCAATCAGCGCGGGAAAGATTTTTCGGCGGAGATAAACGAAGCCGTCGATTTATATATTAAACGCAATGAGCTGATACACACGAACGAGCAGTTGAAAGCTAAACAGAACCAAGTGAGCAAAGAAATTCCGAGAATGAAAAAAGACGGCTTGGATATATCTGAACTGATGGAAAGTATGCGCGGGATTGCCGACAAGATAAAAGAAGCCGACGCGCTTGTAAAAGAGATAGACGATAATATCAGCGGCATATTATTAAATTTGCCGAATATTCAGCATGAGTCTGTGCCGGTCGGCAAAGACGACGGCGATAATCAGGTTGTCAGTAAATACGGAGAGCCGCGCGGGTTTGATTTTACGCCGCTGCCTCATTGGGAAATCGGCGCAAACCTTGGGATATTAGACCCGGAGCGCGCCGCTAAAGTAAGCGGTTCGAGATTTTGCTTTTACGTCGGCGACGGCGCAAGGCTTGAACGCGCCGTCATGAACTATTTTCTTGACACGCACGCGAAGTTCGGATATACAGAGATATTTTCGCCGCTGCTTGTAAATAGAGCGGCTATGACGGGTACGGGGCAGCTTCCCAAATTTGAAGAAGATATGTTCCGGACTGACGACGATTATTTTTTGATTCCGACGACGGAGGTTCCGCTGACCAATTATCACGCGGACGAGATTTTGATATTTGCAGAGGGCGAGAGTGCTAAAAATTATACCGGTTTTTCTACTAATTTCAGGCGCGAAGCCGGGAGCGCCGGACGCGATACGCGGGGCTTGATAAGGCAGCACCAGTTTAATAAAGTTGAGCTTGTTAAGTTCGCGCTTCCGGAGTGTTCTTACGACGAGCATGAAAAGCTGACGGCTGACGCGGGGCGTGTATTGCAAGGGCTGGGGCTTGTTTACCGCGTGTCGCTTTTGTGTACGGGCGACGCGGGTTTCGGCAGCGCGAAAACTTATGACTTGGAAGTTTATATGCCGTCTTACGGGCGTTATGTCGAGATTGGGTCGTCTACAAATTTTGAAGATTTTCAGGCGCGGCGCGCTAATATCAGGTATAAAAAGATCGCGAAGGACAAGGCGCAGTTTGTGCATACGCTTAATAGTTCCTGCGTGGCTATGGGCAGGACGACGGCTTGTATACTTGAGAATTACCAAAATTCTGACGGGACTGTGACGGTGCCTGAAGTTCTGCGTCCGTATATGGGCGGGCAGGAGATTATCGGCGGGAGATAAATTTTGATTAACGAAAGGGATTATTATGAACATCACTGTTTTTTTGGGTTCATTGTTGTTAGATGAAAAATTTGTCAATGAATTATTGTTTGTTAAAGTCCAAGAATTACGAATGCAATTAAAAAATGAATATGACGTAGACTTATCGGAAATACAGATAATGGATAATCTGCAAATCGGCAAGAAAGACGTATTTTTAGTTATAGATAATAATATTATATGGAAACAGGATTTTGCCGATGAAGATTTTGATGTAATTGCTGATATAATTATCGGCAAATTAAAAGCCTCGCAAATTCAAAAATAAAATCGGGAGAGCGCAAAACGTAGGGCGCGGTTATCCAGATGCGCCCTACGGGTTCGTTGGGTCTATGCGGGAGCGGCTTTGTTTTGCCGCTCTTTTTATTTTTGGGCAAAAAAAAATCTTCGCCCGTGAGACAGCAAAGATAGTTATTAAATTTTATGTCCGGCGTTTAATTAATTAAATGTTCTGCTCCGTGATTGTTCCTGCTGTTCTTTCAGCGAAATTGTCCTGTTATATTCCTTGTCTATTTTTTTAAGTTCGCGGATAATCTTAGGCTTGGTTTTGCGCCGCTTTTCAGCCGACATATCATTTATTATTTTATACAACAGCATTTTATATCACCCCATCTCGAAACTTAATCTGCCGCATATTATTAGTATATATTAATTATATCATAAAATTTCCCAAAAGTCAAGCCGCCGGGGCAAAAATCAGAACATTCGATATATTCCGGCGCGATATTCGCGAATTACTTGTGTAACATTAACAAAACGGTTAAATCCGCGTAAATTACTTGTAAAAAATACATGGGCAAACCGTAAGATTCACCCATGTATTTTAGATTAATTTTAATCTTTAAATTCTAACATACGCTTCCTGAAATATAAATAATCTTCGAACGGGACTTCTTCCGGTACGCCGTGGTCGCTAGTGGGAATATACCCGCCGCGCTTTTTCATGACCGGCATGATTCTGTCAATCATTTTATCTATCGCTTCGCGCCCTGACGCAAGCACGCGCTTGTCTATGCCGCCGCGTATCAATAAATCCGGGTATTTTTTGCCGACTTCCACGACGTCGCAATCGCTCGCGACTTCAAACGGCGACATATACCCCATGCCGATTTCTTTGTATACGTCAATCACGGGATAAGCAAAACCGTCCGTGTCAATCTGTATAAGCAAACTTTTATTGACCTGACGCGATTTTATATTATTTATAAGCTGCGTGTAGTACGGGAACAAAAACTCGCGCATCATGTCCGGGGATATAAGCGGTCCGGATTTATAGCAAATATCTTCGGCTAAAAATAATTCTTCTAAAAATAAACCTGTCTGCGCCAGATATTTCTGATGCTCCGCGATTACGCTGTCCGCAAGCTCGAACCATGTTTTCATGCAGTCGTGTATAAGCTCCGGCTCGTCATAAAATTTATACAATAAATCTTCCGGTCCAATCAAAGCGCGTAAGTACATATATCCGCCGACAAGTCCCTGCTGTGTCCAGCAGCCTTGTTTTGCCCGCTCGATGCTGTGCTTTAAATTCTGCTCCATGTTCGCGTAACGCTCCGGCGATTCCGGATTCATGCGCCATTTGCAGTTTTCTTCCCATGTTTTCATGTCTTTGACCGGATGGTCAACATACTCCGGCATGAAACCGTTGCGCCGCCCTTTAAAATATAAAACGTGCCGCCCCGCGAAGTCCTGCACAAGCTCGTATTCGCCCCTATCCTCAAGAATCTTTGTTTCAAAGACCGGCGAAAAGCCGGCTTCGCACCAGCCGAGCCCGCCGAAACCCGCGAGTCCCGTGTCCTCATGTCCGAACAGTTCCCCAAGATTAGTCTTGTCGTCTATAAAGCCCTGACTTTTCCATTTATCCAGACAGTAATACCCGAACTCAGTCTGGATAATACCCGCGTCCGGCTTCATGCTATAAAAGTCGCGTATTCTTTTTGCCGCGTTCATCATAAATTTTTCCTCCGGTTTTATTTATTTTTATAATTCTTTTAAATCAAGCTCAAAATTTACCTCACCCTTGAGCCGACGGCAGCGTTATCATCAGCAAATATAACGCGCACGTTTTCTTTCCCGCCGTTAAATTCGCTTGCGGCGAGAAGCATACCTTTGCTCTCAATGCCTCTTACTTTAGCAGGCTTTAAATTGCTCACGAGTATAATTTTTCTGCCGATTAAATCTTCCGGCGCGTAAAACTGCGCGATTCCTGAAACAATCTGCCGTTTCTCGCCGCCTAAATCCACTTGCAATTTTAATAGTTTATCCGACTTTTCAGCTTTTTCACAATCTATAACCTGCGCGATTTTTAACTCTGTTTTCATGAAATCATCTATGCTTATTTCCGGGCTTATTTCCTGCGGCTGCGCCGGGACAGCGTTCTCTGCAGATTCGATTTCCGCTAATATTTCAGCTTCGTCAAGACGCGCAAATAATATCTCTGATTTGCCCAGTTTCACGCTGCTTTTTAAGCCGCCGAATATAAACGCGCTTTCATATTCCTGTGCGCCGCAATTTATCTGCGTGAATATTTTGCCGCACGTTTCAGGCATAACCGGCGACAATAATATACCCGCGATTCTGATGCTCTCCAGTAAATTATATAAAACCGTGCCGAGCCGCGCTTTTTTATCTTCGTCTTTCGCCAATATCCACGGCTCCGTTTCATCTATATATTTATTTGCGCGATATAATATATTCACGACTTTGCCAATCGCTTCAGCCGTTTTATACTCGTTCATCAACGCCGCGTAACCGCCCGCTTCGCTTATTACATATTCGCGTAAATCTTTGTCAAGTTCATCACATTCGCCGGCTTCCGGAACTGCGCCGTTAAAATATTTATTCGTCATCGCTATCGTCCTGCTGACAAGATTGCCCAGAGTATTCGCGAGTATGCTATTATATATTTTTATAAAATTAGCATACGTGAACAAGCCGTCCCTGTCGAACGGTATCTCCGCGAGAAAATAATATCTTAAAGCGTCCGTCCCGAACTTATCTATAATATCGTTGGTATACAGCGCGTTGCCCGCCGATTTGCTCATTTTCGCGTCGTTAGTCAATACCCACGGATGACCGAGTATCTGCTTAGGCTGTTCAAGCCCCAACCCGTATAAAATCACGGGCCAGTAAACTGCGTGAAACCTCATTACGTCTTTGCCGATTACGTGCAAATCGCACGGCCAGTATTTTTTAAATAATTCCGGCTGTTCTAAAATATCAGGGTGATAGCCGAGCAGCGTTATATAATTAGATAACGCGTCAATCCATACATAAATTACGTGTTCCGGGTCAATTTCTACGGGTACGCCCCATTTTATGCTTGAACGCGACACGCATAAATCCTGCAAGCCCGGCTTTATAAAATTATTTATAATCTCGCGCTTGCGCTGTGCCGGCACGAGAAAATCCGGGTTGCCCTCTATATACTTTTCGAGCCTGTCCTGATACTTGCTTAACCTTAATTTATACGCTTCTTCTTTCGCTTCGCGAAGTTCCCTGCCGCAGTCGGGGCAAAGCCCGTTCGAGTCTTTTACCTGCGACTGCGTGTAAAAAGATTCGCACGGAACGCAGTACAAGCCTTCGTACCAGCCTTTATAAATATCGCCGTTTTCGTATAATTTCAAGAATATTTTCTTGACGGATTCTTTGTGCGCCTCGTCCGTTGTCCTGATAAATTTATCAAAACTTATATTTAATCTCTTGTATGTATCATAAATCATTCCTGTTATTTTATCTACATACTCTTTCGGCGTAACGCCTGATATACCCGCGTTTTCCTCGACTTTCTGACCGTGTTCGTCCGCGCCCGTCGAGAAAAAAACGTCATGCCCGCTCATTCTTTTAAATCTCGCGATGCAGTCCGCGAGAACTATCTCATAATCGTTGCCGATATGCGGCTGTTTGCTTGAGTATACTATCGCCGTCGCTATATAAAATTTTTTGCCCATTAAAAATTATCCTCCGTGTATATTAATTTATAATACTTTTATTACCGCCGCTTTCCTCGTCGATTTCATAATAATTTATAATCCCGTCTATTTGAACGGTATCTTCCGCTAATATTTTATTTATGTCGGCTTGCGGCGTCTGCCCGTCCTCAAATTCTTCAGTTATTTTTTCACTTGACTTTATTTTTTCTTTTAATTTTACTTTCGCTTTTTTCTTCGCAATCTCGTCGATATAATCGCCCGCCGCGCTTAAAAACTCGTCCCCGCCCTTTTCGGCGAGCAGATATGTCATAAATGACGCGTAGCACAGCGACATATACGGCAGCGTGAAAAAAATATATAAAAATCCCGCGAAATAATGCGAAACAAATATCCAAAACGCGAAACTTATTATCAGCCGCAGCGCCTCGATTTTACGCTTTTTCATCATTTTCGCGCTCTTGCCCATTATGTCCCGCGCCGGAAGCCACGGGTTTTTCACGAATATAAAAACAGAGGCGAAATATCTCATGAAAATCACGATGCACAGTGCGAAAACCAGTATATAAGCCAGCGATACGCACAGCACCGCTATATCAAGCGCGACCTTTTGCATATAACCGCCGAGCATATAATCTATCACGGGCTCCGCTTGATTTAATACCGCGCCCGTTAGCATGAACGGCAGAGCGAACACAGCCAGCCTCGCGAATACCGCCGTTAAAAATTTATAGCAGTCCAGAATATTATCAGCGCGCGCGAAATAATAAAACACGCCTGAAACCGGCAGGTTTTCCCCCTCAAACAGTTTCACGTTCACATAAATTATACCCAGATATACCGGCAGAGTTATAAAAAACGCTGTCAGGTCAAAAAATATGCCCAGCGGCACCGCGTAAAAGCTGTACTCAAGCCCCAGTATTTTTATTAAATTAATTTTGACCGCGTTTAACCCGAACGCCAGTAAAATTACAAGCCCGGTCATGAATACCTGCTTGATATAATTATATCTTAAAAAAAATCTGGCTTCTTTTTTAAAATATCTTATCCGCTCGTTTATAACCGACATTCTTTCATAATCTCCCCGTAAATATCTCTTGTATATTTTTGCCTCGATTGTCAATTTTTATGCGGGGAATTTAAATTATTATATCATATATATATTAAAAAATCAAGTTATTTTTTTGCATATGAGCAGACTGTGGTTAGCAAGCCCCGCGCAGCTTTCGCTTTCCGTCATACAGTCGGTCAGTTCAAGCCACGCCTCGAATTTTTCTTCGCTCATATTATTTATCATGTCCTCGTTAAATTTAAAATCGACGCCCGCGCTTTTTATTATTTCAAGCCCGTGCGATTCCGCGCTTTCAATCATCTGTTCCGGCGTCGCATAGAAAAACAGTTCGGGACGCTCATCGTCCGTGCCTTTTTTAAGCACATATTCGTTAGTTAATTTATTCGGGTAATGCTCCGCCCATGTCAGGCACGCCATTAAATATACGCCCATCGCGCTTATATACGCGAAAGCCAGTACCGCGCCGGGTTTGGCTATGCGCTTGCACTCCGCGAAAACAAGCCTGCGTTCTTCCGGCGGCAGATGATACATAGGTCCCAGACAAAGCACGACGTCAAAACTGCCGTCCGCGATATTATACAAATTAGTTGCGTCGCCGACGGAGGCGCGCACGTTGTGAAACCCGCAGTTTTTTATTTTTTCCTCGAATACGGCGATATTTTCGGGCGTAATATCTATGCCGACATATTTATCGCACCTGTCCGCGAAATATACGCCGTAATACCCGCCTCCGCAGCCCAGTTCTATAATGCTGCTTTCCGGCATTATATACCCGTCCAGTATTTTCTTCGTGTAGTGAAACTCCATACCGACCGCCCGCGATTCATAAGCCCTGTTAAATTCATTGCCGTGCGCGTATTTTTCCTTGATTTTTTCTTGATTTGACGCCATAATTTATCCAGCCTTTCTTTAAATAAATAAAAAAATACCGGCGGAGTTTGGACTTTCCGCCGGTTATTCTTAATTTATTTATATTTTAAAATAATATAAAATAATTATGAGCATAACAGCAAAAGCCCGCGATGTTCCGTCGTCATCCCGAAATTCTGCATATTCATAACTATATTACAAATTATCATGAGCTTTTACCCTTTCTCAGATTTTTTATATTATATCATATATAAACGCTCTTGTCAAGCGTTTTTATTGATAATTTTTGCGCGGATTTGTTAAAGAAAAAATGATATGCCCGATATTAACTTTCGGCGATGTTAGACTTTTCTTGGAAAAGTTTAACAAGGCGATGCTAATTTCGCCTATGGGACATTTGGCACTCCAATCGATGCCAAATACGAACGTAGCAGTTTTGCCGAATGGCTTTATAATTATTATACCGCTGAAATATTAATAAATCAAGAGAGATACTGATAAAATCAATATCTCTCTGCTTTTTTAATTTATATTACGATTTTTGCCGTTTTTTCTGCCATTCTTCAAATTCAATTCTTATGTATCGTTAGCGAAGAATTTTTTGATTTCTGGTAATAATCGTCTTGCTAAGATTTCGATTTGTTCTTCTGAAGTTTCTAAAATCTGCTCTTGCTCGCTTATGTTTGAGCCCTTTTGTTTTTTTACCATTAATATCCTCCGTAATTATTCAGTTTTCAAGGTGCAATTTTATTAATTTTTATATTTTCTACGCCTGTTTAGCCCTTTTCTCTGCCTTGCGCAGCTCCGTGATAACCGTCTGGAGCTTATCTCTCGCCCCCTCAATATAGCTCACCGTGTCGCTAACCCGCGTCGCACCGTCGAAATTCTCGAACAGCGCGTCCATGCGGTACTCGGTCACCTCGAATTTGTTGATATTTTCTATGATTTTATCAAGCTCTTTGCAGACATGCAAAAAGCACCGCCGTAAGCGATGCTTTGGGTCTTTTTATGATTTTGCCTATTGATTCCAAGTTGCGCTATGCAAGTACAACTGTTTCAAAAGCCTTTAGTGCCTTATCTCTCATGTTGAAAGCGAAAATTCCTCTGTTAATCAAGCGAATAGGAAAAAATAGATTTTCAGTGATAGATAATTTATAATCACTTATGAAATCTTCATAAGAATAGTCGCTTATTTTTTCGGACAAACAGCCATAATAAAAATCAAGAAGCGTTTGCGCCTTAATTTTGTCGGGTTCGATATGCAAGGCAATCAGCATTGCTAAATCCTCTGTACCTACGCCCATTCTGACCGATTGTAAACCCGAAAACATAATATTTGGGCTTTCATCTTTCGGGAACAGCAACTGTCCCGGATGCAAATCGCCGTGAATGACGGTTATATTTTTACCCTCATGAAAGCGATTTTCAATTAATTTAGGATACTCGGCTTTCAAATATTCCAATGCAATCCCATAATATTCCAATTGCTTGTCGGTGATTCTATTTTCTCCTACTTCCGGAACTTCGTCCCATTTTTTTGGTATTTTACCCGCCGTTTCATCAGCTTTATATTTTTTAAACGGCTTCTCCATCGCGTCCTTAATCCAAGCAAGCATATTTTCTTTTTCTTCAAAATGCCACGGCAAACCAATTCTGCCGAACGCACTTTTGTTTTCCCAGCAAGCACTGTGCAGACTCGCAATGCCGCGCATTATTAAATTATAGTTTTTTCTTATTTTGTCACCGTGTTCGTTATCCTCGTTGAAATCATAACCTTTAAAATGGCTATCGTCCGTTGATTCGAGAAGTAATGCCTTCTTGTCATAGTCAATGTAATAAACAAAAGGCAATTCGGAAATATAATCGTTCAGCAAAGCATATCCTCGAAATTCGTTATCTCGTTTATGATATACGAGTTCTGTCAGTTCTATATCGTTATGCAATGCGGTGACAGTTATCGGCGTTTTTATATGCCCCTCCGCTCTTGATGTTTTGCCGCGTGTAATTGTTACATAACCAGTAATTTCATACCGTTTAATGACAGCATCTGAAATCGTGTTATCGTCAAGTCCGAGTTCAAATTCTTTACTATTTTTGATTTTTTCAACCACGCGGTTAGCAATTCGTTCAGCTTGTACGGTGCTTTGAGCATCTGCTTCAAACGATGCTGCGGGCATAATAATCTGGTCGATAGAACAGTCGAATATCCGTGCAAGAACCGGTAATAAATAAGTGTCCGGCAATGTATGGCCATTTTCCCATTTACTAACTGCTTGCGGCGAAACCCGTAAAAATTCCGCGAGTTTGTCTTGTGTGTAATTCATGTTTTTTCGGAGCGATAATAATATCGCACCAACCTTTTTTGTGTCTATCATAAAATATTCCTCTTAATTAAATTATTTTTAAATTATTTCAACGTTGATATAATAATTATAGGACAATTTACATTGATTGTCTATACAAACATTTATATATTTTTTAAACTGCAAGTTAAGTTAATTTTCTGTTATAGTTTATCCGTGTTATACTTCTTATGGTCGCCGCTCTTGAACGAGCCGCTGCCGGATAATTTCGCTAACAGAACCTTACGAGCCGACGCGAACTCCTGCCCGATGAATCCGAGCTTCAACAAGAAACATCGAAACGCGAATTTTTCCGATTCCACCGATGATTCCTTCATCGTTACCCGCTTCTGATTTTTCGCCGTCACGCAGAGTGCTGACACAAACTGCTTATACGCTTCAAGCTCCGACTCGATGGAATCCGGGTTGAACCAGTTAAAATGAACCGCTCCGCCGATGACGGCGACAGTCAAGTCCTCAACACCGATTGCTTTTTTTATAAGAGCCGCCTTGCCGCTGATTAATTTGCGTAAATTATCAAGTGCCGTTTCATTGAAGAACGGCATATCCATGATGATGGTTTTCTTTTCGGGAGCGTTGGAATCCGCATCCTCGCTGGGCGATTGTTCCTCTCGCAGATTCTCTCCGGTTACAGAATCTTCTGAATCATCATACGACTCCCAAGCAAATCCCATAGCTGAAAGATGTTGCAGCAAAAGACTCAATTCCTGTTCGTCTGTCCGCTCGTCGT
>Ga0099364_10012966_pt1 | contig 11212 bp, 13 predicted proteins | sample TergutTh196P3_FD_73070 | JGI IMG/M metagenome (GOLD analysis project Ga0099364, IMG submission 73070) | Microcerotermes parvus P3 segment gut microbial communities from Pointe-Noire, Republic of the Congo - Th196 P3 | ecosystem: Host-associated > Arthropoda: Insects > Digestive system > Gut ... | reverse complement strand
CAAGGGCAGTAAGACAAGCGGTGTCCAGCGAATCCGAGTACACGACCTCAGACACTCCCACGCCAGCCTTCTGATTGAGCTTGGGTTTTCGCCGCTCCTGATTGCCGAGAGGTTAGGTCATGAGAACATCGAAACGACTCTGAATACATACGCCCATTTATACCCTCACAAGCAGACAGAATTGGCCCAAAAACTGGAAAATTTGGCTTAATAGCATCATATCAGCATCACGGGAGCAAAGCAATACGCCTGAAAGTCAGCATTAGCAAGGCTTTCAGGCGTATTTCCAATTACTCCCACTCTATAGTTCCCGGGGGTTTGTTTGTTACGTCGTAGACGACCCTTGTGACGGCGGGGATTTCGTTTGTGATTTTTTCCGATGCGCGTCCGAGCAAATCGTGGGGCAGCGGGACAAATTCGCATGTCATGAAATCCGTGGTCTTAACGGCGCGCAGAGCCACGGTGCAACCATAAGAGCGGGAGCCGTCAATGACGCCGACGGTACGCATGTCGGTCAACACCGCAAAATACTGGTCGGCGTCGATTCCGGAAGCGTCGATTTCCTTGCGGAATATTGCGTCCGCGTCTCTGAGGATGTCCAGCTTTTCCTTTGTCACCTCGCCCAGGCAACGCACAGCCAAGCCTGGCCCAGGGAACGGTTGCCGCTCCGTAAGCGCCGACGGAAGCCCGAGATGCCGTCCCAATTCGCGTACTTCGGTTTTGTACAACCCCCGCAACGGCTCGACGAGTCCTTTGAATTCCATATGCTCCGGCATTCCGCCGACGTTGTGGTGGCTTTTGACGACATTTGAGCCTTTCGTGCCGGATTCGATTACATCGGGAAAGATTGTGCCCTGTGCAAGAAATTCGACGCCTTCGAGCTTCCTTGACTCCTCTTCAAAGACCCGGACAAACTCCTCGCCGATTATTTTTCGTTTTTTCTCGGGATCTGTGACTCCGGCAAGCCGGCTGAGAAATCTATCTTCCGCGTCGACGCAAATTAAGTTCAACCCGCGATGGCTGAACGCTTTCCCGACCTCGTCGCCCTCGCCTTTGCGCATAAGCCCGTGGTCGACAAATATGCAATGCGTCTTGCCCGGCAAAGCCTTTGCCAACAATGCCGCGCACACTGCCGAATCAACGCCGCCCGACAAGGCAAGGAGTATCTGCCCGTTACCGACCTGTTTTCTGACAATCTCGATAACAAGCGATTCATACGCGCCGATATCAAAAGCCCCCTCCGGCCTAAGCTCTTCGTATTGATTTTTCATACATAACCGTCCTCTTTTCAGAAAAGATTGATGTATTTTATCAAACGAGCCGATAAAAGTCAAAATATGCAAAAAAATGCAAAAAAATGTTGACCGCATGCCGTATGGTGTGCTACAATGCGGTTACCTGTCGGCGGACGGGTCAATTTTTCGTGTGAAAAATGCGGAGAAGGCTTGGGAGACCCAATAATCTGCCAATTCAATGCAGGGAGGCAATAAAGGAGGCGCCGCGATGAGGATAAAAATCACGCTCAGATGCAATGAATGCAAACAAAGAAACTACGACACCACCAAGAACAAAAAAAACACGCCAGATCGGCTCGAAATGAATAAGTATTGCCGGTTCTGCCGAAAACACACCGTACACAGCGAAACGAAGTAAGGCTATTTGCGCATATAGAGCTGCGAAAGGAATGAGCGTTAATATGGCAGAGGAAAAGGTAGAGCAGACCGGCGCAAAAGCCGCTGCAAAGAAGAAAAAGCGCGTTAAGGGAAGCAACCGTTTAATCAGATGGTTCCGCGAAATGCGAAGCGAACTGAAGAAAGTCGTCTGGCCAACCCCAAAGCAGACGCTCAACAACACGCTTGTGGCGCTAGCTGTCATGGCAGTGGCCTCAATTGCGATTTGGGCGGTTGATTTGGCCGGAGGACAGATTTTCCAAGCCATCAGATTGCTTGGCAGAAGGTAAGACAAATGCCAGATGAAGCTAGATGGTACGTTGTTCACACGTATTCCGGCTATGAAAATGCCGTCGCGGCCACAATAGAAAAAGCCGCCGAAAACCGCAAAATGCAGGATCAGATACATGAAGTCAAAATACCGACTGAGACCGTGACGGAGATTCATGATTCGCAGACAAAAACTATCGAACGCAAAATTTTCCCGGGTTACGTTCTGATAAAAATGATTATGAATGACGTCAGTTGGCATCTTGTTCGGAATGTGCGCGGGGTCACAGGGTTCGTCGGATCGGCAAACAAGGCCGTACCGCTCACCGAGGAGGAGATTCTCTCCCTCGGCATCGAAAGGCACGAAATAATAATCGGCTATGAGGTTGGCAGCACGGTCAAGGTCATCGACGGCCCGCTCGAAGGTTTCCTCGGGACCGTCGAAGAAATTGAATATGACAAAAGCAGAGTCCGCGTCATCGTATCCATGTTTGGCCGCGAGACGCCTGTCGATTTGGACTTTGACCAAATCGAAGCAGTAGTGTAATCGCATACGCGAAGCGAGTGAGCCTTGCGGCGAGGCGAGGCTTAACGCAGTCCGAGAGGACTCCGTGGGAGGGGCCAGTCCCCGTTCTCACCACATTTTATCAGGAGGTACATACAAGTGGCAGCAAAGGTAGCAGGAATAATCAAACTGCAAATCCCCGCCGGCAAAGCGACGCCGGCCCCGCCTGTCGGCCCCGCGCTTGGTCAGCATGGCGTGAACATTGGGGCGTTCACCAAAGAATTCAACGATCGCACCAAAAATGATGACGGCATGATGATTCCCGTCGTTATTACCGTCTACGCCGACCGCAGTTTTTCTTTCATAACAAAAACGCCTCCCGTTCCAAATCTGTTGCAGAAGGCATGCAACATCGAAAAAGGTTCAGGTGTCCCGAACAAAGAAAAAGTCGCCAGCGTATCTATGGATGAGGTTAGGAAGATAGCTGAGCTGAAAATGCCGGACCTGAACGCAGGAAACGTGGATGCCGCAGCGCGCATGGTAGCCGGGACGGCGCGCAGCATGGGCATCACTGTAACGGAGGGCTAAATCATGTTTAGAGGAAAAAACTATTTAGAGAGCGCAAAACTCGTTGACAAGCAAAACCTATACGATCCGGCTGACGCATTCGACCTTGTCATCAAGGCGTCAAAGGCAAAATTTGACGAGACCGTCGAGCTTCACATCAAGCTCGGGGTGGACTCGCGCCACGCCGACCAACAAGTCCGCGGCGCCATCGTCTTGCCCCACGGCACCGGCAAGATGCGTAGGGTCTTGGTATTCTGCAAGGAAGAGCGCGTTCAGGAAGCGCTCGATGCCGGGGCGGAATTCGCCGGCGGGCAGGATATGGTCGACCGCATCCAAAAAGAGAATTTCTTCGACTATGACGTCATAGTCGCGACGCCTGACATGATGAGCATCGTTGGTCGGCTGGGTAAAATACTCGGCCCCAAAGGGCTGATGCCCACGCCCAAAGCTGGGACGGTCACCCCGAACATCGCGCAAGCCGTCGCGGAAATCAAAGCTGGTAAAGTAGAATACCGTTTGGATAAGACGAACATCATTCACTGTCCTATCGGCAAGGTGTCCTTTGGCATCGAGAAGCTTGTGGACAACTACTCAGCGTTGCTGGGCGCGGTGGTCAAGGCAAAGCCCGCAGCCGCCAAAGGCCAGTACATCCGCAGCTGCGTTACCGCTTCCACGATGGGGCCCGGAGTTAAAATAAACGCATTGAAGCAAAATTAAAACAAAGGCGGGCCATGCCCGCCTTTGCCTCTTATAAAGTGAGGGACATCTCTAGCTGAGTTATATCAACTGTTGCTCGTTAATGATCAGCTTAAACTCCAACCCAAGTTTGTCGGCGGCTTTTCGGCACATCGCCATTCGTCCGAGGAAAATCTCAAAATAATCCATGACGGAACCGTATTTTGTATCGACGGTCAGTTTCAGTTTAACTATGGTGTGTTCCTCGTTTATTTTCAACACTGATTTTTTCACGGAATAATTGACCCGGTCGTGGATGTCGAAATGGGTTACGTCGGAATTTCTCACGCGCGTTCGTCGTACGTCCGACTTGTCAGCAAGGATGAGCGCCGCGCATACATGGTTCACGGGAATGCCGGTACCTTCGTCGTGATTGCCGATCGCTGTAGTTATCGTGGCTATTTCTGATGCGTCAAACCCCAGGCTTTCAAGAATCCTGAAAGCCATAACGGCACCAGTCAATGAATGGTCTTCCCTGTTAATGAGATTCCCGATATCGTGCAGATACCCGGATATACGCGCAAGTTCCACATCGCGCTCGGAATACCCTAACGTTTCCAGTATATATCCGGAAACTTCGGCAACTCCGCTGACATGCGCGAAACTGTGTTCGGTGAACCCAAGCGCCGATAGGGATTCATCCGCGCACTTGATATATGTGTTCACGGCGTCGTTGCGCTTTACATCTTCAAGTGTTAACATCCTTACAGCATCCTCATTTACTATTTTTTCGCAGACGTATATTATCAATCACAACCAATCACCGTGCAACAGGGGGCGTTATGGCAGGTCTGACACATATCTATTATGGCGACGGCAAGGGAAAAACGACCGCCGCGCTTGGGCTTGCGGTACGAGCCGCAGGTTGCGGGCTGAATGTCGTTATAGTGCAGTTCCTAAAAAACTGGAAATGCGGCGAACTCAACACCCTCGCGCTTTTGCCGAATATAACGGTGCTGCGCGGCAAAATGGAAGGCGCCACATTCGTCTTTGAAATGAACGACGAACAAAAAGCCGTCACAAAAACTATTCAGGACGATATCCTGAAAAACGCGCTTGAAATGCAGAAAAACGGTCAGTGCGACTTGCTCGTTTTGGACGAAGCCCTAGATGCATACAAGCTTGGCGTCTTGGATGCCGAATTGTTTGAAGGGTTGCTCAACAATAAGCCGGAGAATCTGGAAATGGTCATTACCGGGCATTCCGCGGACGCTAAGCTGATCGAATTGGCGGATTACGTAACCGAAATGGCAAAACGCAAACATCCGTACGATCTTGGCGTCACCGCGCGCCGCGGCATCGAGTTCTGAATCGGAAAGCGCCGAAAAAACGGGCAGTCACAATTAAGGGCTGCCCATTTTTATTACCTTTAAAATACTTTTCTATCTTTGTCGTCACTTGATGAATTCATTTGCATCTCAATGATTTTCATAAGCATCATCTGTGTGAGCGCCTCGCTAAACGCGGATGAATTGAATGCGCCTTTAGCCTCGCCGGACCCGTGATACGAAACCATGCCTGCGGTTATATTTCCGCCGCCTAAGTTTTCAAGAACCTTCCTCACATAGTTTTGCGTTTCGTTAAAGGGAGGTATTCCGCCGTACTTTTCGACATTGCCTGGCCCTGCGTTATATGCCGCAAGCGCAAGACTGACATCCTGGAATTTGTCCAGCATTTGCCTGAGATACTTGGCTCCGCCCATGATGTTTTGCTCGGGATCGTAAGGATCCGTTACCCCGAGGCCGCTTGCCGTCCCCGGCATAAGCTGCATGATGCCCATTGCGCCGGCATGCGACTTTGCAAAAACCTGAAACCCTGACTCAACTTTCGCCACAGCTTTAAGCAAGTGGGGTGAAATATTGTATTTGAAACCTGCCGCTTCAAAAATAGCGTCAAGGTCGATATTGCCTCTGCCTTGCGAGGTTTGCGTCAACACCTCGGAAAATTCCGGAACATTGTTTTCGGCGGGAATATTAACTCCCGGCGACTCGGCGGGGGGTACGTACTCTGATGAGACAGCTCCAATCGTCATGGCAACCTCCGAAAATCGGCTTCAATCGACGTTGACAAATTCATCGTCGACTGCAATCATTATATCGGCACTAATGCGCGAAAACTTTAGCAAAATGTAATGTCCTTACTTCTGGGCGGCACAATCCGCGCCCTCTCCGCGCAGCATCTCCAACCCGTGGCCAAGCGCCGGCAGGATGGCTGCAAGGTTCTCTTTCGCGGCCTTGGGGCTGCCGGGCAAATTGACTATGAGCGTCCTGCCGCGTATGCCCGCCTGCTGTCGGGCCAGTATCGCATGCTTAGTTATCCTCAAGCTTTCCGCACGCATGGCCTCCGCTATTCCGGGGGTCATTCGCTCACAGACGGAAATCGTGGCCTCCGGAGTGACATCCCTCGGGGAAAACCCTGTCCCTCCGCTCGTCATGACAAGGGCAACGCCAAGTTCGTCGGCGCATTTTACAAGCTCTCGCTCAATGAGCTCCCGTTCATCCGGGACGATTGACATATATTCGACCTCGAACCCCCCGCTTTCCAACATCTCGCGCACGGCCGGGCCGCTGAGGTCCTCACGTCCTCCGGAAAACCCCCTATCGCTAACAGTTATCACAGCCGCTTTGTACATATCGCAAAACCTCCTAACGTCCATTACATATTGCATTATACACATATCGCATGGTATAGTAAACATAACAAATGGAAACAGGGAAGGATTTCATAATGAGGCGTATATTAAAAGCTCTGGGGCTAATAGCGTTATCGGCTTTGCTGCTTTCATCGTGCAGCAAGAGTTTAAATGCGTCCACCAATTATTCCCCGGCACAGATAGCACAAGCGATCATATCGGAGCAAGCCAGCCTTTCCGCATTGCAGCCCTTGTTCCCGGACGACGACTACTATTCGGAATACCTTTCGGACATATACCGTCTTGACGCCAGCGCAATTAAAGACGGAATAATATGTTATTCAAATGGGATGCTCGCCTTCGAGATTGCCATTTTTCAGCTTGTTGACAAATCGTCCGCCTCAGAAGTAAAAGAAACGCTCGAAAAATACAAAGAACGGCGCACGGATGCATTTATGGGATATGCCCCCATGCAAGCATCCATAGTTGAAAATAGCATAGTCGTCACACACGGCGATTATGCAGCGTTGCTGATTTGCGAAGATGCCCCAAAAGCCCAATCGGTTTTCATGGCATGCTTCAGCGACGCACCTCCGTTTATAGGCGATGATATTTGGCCCATCATCCTCGACGACGATGATAAATCTCCCGAAAACGAGCCCGATCCCACAACCGAAATATCAAAACCTCCTTCAAGCGAAGATGAAGCAGCCAATGACCAGGAAGCCAATGGCACGGCAGTCAATGATCAAACAAACAACGATGAACCTGTCAACGGTGAAACTGTCAATGACGAAACGCTGGCCGGCGAAGCCGTCAACGACAACGCAATCAGCAATGAAAGCCCCCCCGAAGAACCCGCCAATGCCGAACAGGGCAATAATGAAACGGCCGGCGCAGAATCGGGTAGTGCCCCTGCCCCCAATGATTCCAACGCAAATGGCGCGGCGGAGGACAATACTGAGGCAGAAATAGAACCCACCGAGCAAGAGGACGTATATGACTCAAATGCGATCCTGAGAGCGTGGCGCAGCGGCGACGCGACGGGCCTGTCATGCAAAAACAAAAAAATACTTGACGCTTGCGCGGAGATCATCGCTTACGTCACGAATGAGGGCATGAGCGAATATGAGAAAGAATTAGCCATACATGACTGGATTATCGACTGGGTCAGTTACGATGAAGAAACCCTCAGCAACTCACCGAACGCAAAACCTGACCTGGACAACGACAACCCGTATGGCGCATTGTTTAGCAGAAAAGCCATATGCTCGGGATATACCTCGACGTTCCAATTGTTCATGGACATGTTGGGAATCGAATGCATTTCCGTGAACGGAGTCTACGTGAACACAGGCGAGAAACACGCTTGGAACATGGTTAGGATTGACGGCGAATGGTACTGCGTGGATGTGACCTGGAACGACCCGGCCAGCGGGTCTCTGACGAATTCCGTGAGGCACAGATATTTCAACGTAACAAGCCAGTTCATGTTGGAAACAGGGCATCAATGGGATGAGAGCTTAACGCCTGTGGCCGATGCGGGAAAACTATATAAAGAATAATTTTTTGGGAATTGGATGCCATGGACAATAAAAACAACCAGATGCGCATAAAATTGATTGCGGCGGTTTTTATCGTTTTTATTGGCGGCATGTTCGCGTTGAGCCGAATCATCGCCCCGCCGACCATATTGACGGCAGAACGCCGTTTGCCGGCGAGGCTTCCGCCATTAACTCTCGGAACGGTGATTTCCGCCGAGTTCATGGACAGGTTTGACAGTTATGCAGCCGACGCATTCCCGTTTAGGGACAGATTTCGCGCATTAAGCTCCGCACTGGCTTTCGGGGTATTTCGGCAAACCGACAAAAACGGGCTATACATGGACGCGAATGGCGCCGGCGAGTTCAAACGGATCGACCCTGACTCAGTAGTTCAACTATCGGAAAAAATTCTGACGGTTTCCGACGCTCTCAGCGGCGTAAACATCTACTACGCCTTTATACCTGACAAGAGCATTTTTTCTGACAAAAAGCTGCCGGGGTTCGATCCTGAATTGGCAAAGCAATTGCTGACCGAAACCCCGGGCATGGAAAAACTCACTTTTATTAACCTCACGGATGCGCTGAATGCCGACAGCTTTTACAGAACGGACTTACATTGGGACCAAATAAAGCTAGGAAGCGTTTTGAACGCATTGGGAGCGTCCATGGGGTTTGACGCCGACCTGACCAGCTATGCCATGGATTACGCAGGGGAGCTAAAAGGCGTATACTCAGGGCAGCTTGCGCTGCCGATCGGCACGGACAGCATATATTATCTGTCCAATCCCTCTTTGTCCGCAGCGCATCTCAACGATTTGAGAATGGATCTGGGATCGGGCGACTTGTATGATTGGAAAAAACTATCCGGGCTTGACGCATATGATTTTTTCCTTTCCGGCGCCGAACCGCTGATTATGTTGGACAACAAAGATACAACATCCGACAGGATGTTGTATCTGTTCAGGGATTCTTTCTCGTCAAGCCTTGCGCCGCTTATAGCGGACGCATATTCAAAAGTAGTGCTCATTGATTTGCGTTACATAGACATGCGGAGCCTGAGCCAATTCGTTGAATTCATCCCCGGATCGGACGCGCTTTTCCTGTACAGCACGCAGGTATTGAATAATTCGGACATGCTTCTGGTGCCGAGGCGGCCGGCGTCCGCAACGCCTAATTAATAATGCTCATTTTGCGTATTCTATTGCCTTTGTTTCGCGCAACAGATTCACTTTGATCTGCCCAGGGTATTCCAGTTCGCTTTCTATCCTCTTTGCGATTTCACGGGCCAACAGGATCATATCGTCCTCGGAGACCACCTCGGGCTTGACCATGATGCGTATTTCGCGTCCTGCTTGGATGGCGTAGGAACTATCGACCCCATTAAACGAACAGGTCAATTCCTCAAGTTTTTCAAGGCGCTTGATGTAGCTCTCTATGTTCTCGCGCCTCGCGCCCGGCCTGGCCGCCGATATTGAGTCTGAAGCCTGCACGATGCAGGCAATGATCGTCCTCGGCTCGACATCGCCGTGGTGCGCGTGGATCGCATGGATGATCTCATCGCTTTCTTTGAATTTTTTTGCCAAATCGACGCCAATGGTCACGTGGCTTCCATCAGTTTCGTGGTCAATCGCTTTTCCAAGATCGTGCAGCAAGCCTGCGCGTTTGGCGGAAACGATATCGACGCCAAGCTCCGCCGCCAACAACCCCGCTATGTGCGCTACCTCGATTGAGTGATTCAGAACATTTTGCCCATAGCTTGTGCGGTAGCGCATTCTGCCAAGCAGCTTGATTACTTCTTGGTGCAATCCATGTATGCCCGTTTCAAACGTTGCGCGGTCGCCTTCGGATTTGATCGTGGCGTCAACTTCCCTTTTCGATTTCTCGACCATTTCCTCTATCCGCGCAGGATGGATGCGCCCGTCAATGATTAGCTTTTCAAGCGCCAGCCGCGCCACTTCGCGGCGGATTGGGTCAAAGCTGGATAACGTGATTGCCTCAGGCGTGTCGTCGATAATGAGATCGACTCCGGTCAATGTCTCGATAGCGCGTATGTTGCGGCCTTCGCGGCCTATGATGCGGCCTTTCATTTCGTCATTGGGCAGGGGAACCACAGAGACTGTCGCTTCCGCGGCATGATCCGCCGCGCAGCGTTGGATCGCGATAGATATATACTCGCGCGCCTTTTGATCGGCCTCTTCCTTGAAGCGGCCTTCAATCTCTTTGATTTTCATGGCGGCTTCATGGGTGACTTCGGATTCCAATTTTTTTATCAGGAATGCCTTGGCTTCTTCCACAGTGTAACCTGATATCTTCTCCAGCATTTCAAATTGGCTGCGTTTGAGAGATGCAACCTCTTCATGCGCCGTATCAAGATCGGCAAGTTTTTTTGTGAGGGTTTCAGATTTTTTCTCAATAAGGTCGGTTTTCTTATCGAGCATTTCCTCTTTCTGCTGGAGCCTTCTTTCCTGCTTTTGCGTCTCGGCGCGGCGTTCCTTTATTTCGCGCTCATGTTCGCTTCTGTTTTTGTGGATTTCCTCTTTGGCCTCTAACAGAGCTTCGCGTTTTTTGTTTTCGGCCGCTTTTATGGAATCGTTTATAATTTTCTTTGCCTTCTCTTCCGCGCTCTGAATGTCGCGCTCGGAAACCTTCTTCCTGTATGTGACGCCGAGGAAAAAGAACACGGCTGCGGTTGCGACGATGGCAGCCACGGCAACTAAATAGTGAACCAGCGTCAGCGTAATTGTCATTGTACGAACATACACCTCCATAATTATTGAGCAATCAAGTAATAGATGCCCTATGATGAAAATCTCTGCACGTCTGTTTGTCCAAGCGGCAAACGCCGTCCGCAGGAAAAGTGCGGAGATTACATAAATCGTGAAACTTCCCCAAACATTCCACTAAATGTCATCCTTGACATTCTATAACCGATAACCCCGGCTGTCAAGGATTTTTCGAGCCAACAAAACTCGAGTAAAATCTCTCCCTCTCGCATTCGAGTGCTTGACTTTGCCGCGGACATGCCTTAAAATGGTCGATGGATGATGTCATCTGAAGTTCGGCGAATAAAATATACGGAGGAGTCGCCTGGTCCGCCCGAGGGCGCGCGACCGGAAATCGCGTAAAATCTATTGGAAATCTCATAAACTGGATACGGAGAGGTGTCCGAGTGGTCGTAAGGTGCAGCACTGGAAATCGTGTAAAATCTATTGGAAATGGCGTAAATTGAATACGGAGAGCTGTCCGAGTGGTCGTAAGGTGCAGCACTGGAAATGCTGTGTAGGGCAAC
>Ga0099364_10012965_pt1 | contig 11212 bp, 4 predicted proteins | sample TergutTh196P3_FD_73070 | JGI IMG/M metagenome (GOLD analysis project Ga0099364, IMG submission 73070) | Microcerotermes parvus P3 segment gut microbial communities from Pointe-Noire, Republic of the Congo - Th196 P3 | ecosystem: Host-associated > Arthropoda: Insects > Digestive system > Gut ... | reverse complement strand
AATTGTTTTTGGCTCATGGTCGGATAAGAGGTAAAAGAATGACGGGAAAGACGATTATTGTAACAAACTGTCCCACCCAACCCTGAGACTTCACTGTCCCACCTGACGGTGAGACTTGCCCGATTATGACCTTTTTGAAGACTTTGGGGAAGATTGCTACGCGATCTTACGCACATGGGCAACCGCCACTTAATCCAGCATAATCAGAAAATTTTCCTTCAACCAAAACCTAATGCAACTTTGCCGAAAAACGCCGCAACTTGATTGTATAAAACAGTTTAGGAAAACATTTTTGCCTGAATCAGATTACGAACTACTAATAATTGGTTGTGTAAACTTCAACTGGGCTTTGCCGCTCTGGTTGCCGGTGTGAGTTCCGCTCCTTTCTACATCTATCTGTCGAAATTACGACGACAGATAGATTGAAAAGCGCATTCCCTCTATTGTCGCATGGACTACCACAATTAAAAAAATCGGGTATACTGCACGAAATATGCGTTGCACACCTCGGTTGTGGCGAGCTGCAATCTTCGACTGCCGCTACAACGACTTCAGAGTACACGTTTTGATCACAATCAATGAGTTTCCAATACGAGCGAATCGAACCTTTTGCGACAATACCCTTCGGGACAATCCACAGAGGATGCAATTTCAACCAGCAGGCAGAGGTCGCTATCTTGGAACTGTTCGAGCATTACCGAGAAGACGCGGCAACGCTCAACGATATCTGGCACGAAATCCTGCCGATTTGTAATCTGAAGCATGATTTTCTCGTTCCCGTGGTCGACATGGACAAATCACGAGGATGGATCATCACGGAAATGCGCGGCGAAAATCTCGCCGAAATCGCCCGAAAAGTGCCGCTGCCGCAAAACGTCGTTCGGACACAACTTCGGAATATCTTGGAACTACTGGAGTTTTTTGAATCCAACAAACTCATTCACGGCGACATCCGACCAGAAATGCTGACACTCCCCAAAAACCCTACGGGAAAAACGCTGGAGCAGTTGAGAGTCCGGCTTTTTCCCTCGCTGGGCGTTTCCTTGTGCGGTGAGGTTCCTCTGGCAAAACGTGATCCCAAGTATCTGGCACCGGAAATGCTCAATCACCAATTTGGGCAGGTTTCGCATGCAACGGATCTCTATTGTTTAGGATTTACGGCACTGGAACTTCTTTCAGGTCCGAAGTTCGACTCCCATTTTCAACGCGTCGGGCAAGACAGCCGCACGGCTTGGCATTTTTGGCACGGCAACGCTTCAGAACAACTACCGGCACCGAGAGAAATCGTTCCCGATTTAGCCGACGACTTAAACCAAGTGTTAAGCCGGTTGTTGAAGAAAAACGTTTCCGAACGCCCCGCTACGGCAAAAGAAGTGGTTACTTTGCTGGCGGACTTCGCACCGGAACCGATTCCCCTCCAACTGATTACCGGTGCAGGCGGAGGCATGTGGCAAGACTTTGCCGAAGCGGTTGTAACTACGGACTTTTCAACAGCACCTCCCCCCGCCGCTCCGCCGCCCCCAGTCAATCCCCCAAATAAAAAGGAAAAGAATATGCAGCCGAATAGCCCCCATCAATCTGCCCATAAACCCTGGTCTAAAGCGTGGTGCGACGAACAAATCAACAAGCCGCACGTCTTGGCAGGTGTCGCCGCCGCTTTTTTGATACCGGCTATTTTCATCGGTCTGTTTTTGAAGTCGCTGATGGGAGACGACACCGTACCCGTCGCCTTGAATATTTCGCCTGACAGTGCCGTTGTGTCCATTGCCAAAGACACCGCAGTGAAAAAAAACAAAGACGGAGACTATCTCTTTTCGGCGGGAAAACATTCCATCAAAATCGCCGCCGAAGGATATGAACCGTTTGAATTTGAATTAACCATTCCCGACGACTCCAGCGGCATCAAGGCGGTGCGAAACGACAAACCGTTGGATTTGGCAAAAGCCATCGCTCTCCAACCCCGTCCCGTTCCGGTAACGCTGAAGATATTACCAGAGAACGCCAAGGTCAGCACCGCAACGGGAGAGATAGTTCCTGAAGACGGCGAATACTTTCTGTTGCCCGGAACAACACCTACGTTAACAATTACGGCGGAAGGTTACGAAGAATTCAAACTCGACTTGCGGATCCCGCCAGTCGGCGCTGACGAATCCATCAGAGCGCGGTCAGCCGCCGGAAATGTCGATCTGGAAAAAACGATTGAACTGGTAAAAATAGAGTCCATACCGCCCGCCCCGCCAGTCACCGTGGTTGAAGTCCCAGTTACCGTAGTTGAAGTCCCGCCAGTTGCCGTAGTTGAAGTCCCAGTTACCGTAGTTGAAGTCCCGCCAATTACCGTAGTTGAAGTCCCGCCAGTTGTCGTAGTTGAACCAGTACAAATACCCGGCTTGTCTGCCGCTTTTGAGGCTGTCAGCACGGAGACGAACAGCAACGGTTTGTTCAAGAGAGTCAAGTCGCTTCAGAGTCCCGGTCTTGAGTTTGTTTTGATCGAGCCGGGTGATTTTGTCTTCGGTGTTGCCGAAGGCAACAGACATTGGGGAGAACTGCGCGGCGAAAGAGCAATCATTGCCGAACCGTTTTACATGGCGGTTACGGAAGTCAGCCGCGCACAGTACAGTCTCTTTCTCGAAAAAAATGTGGAGCATGGTCAGCCAAAAGATTTTGACCCGTCGCAGCCTAATCTTCCTGTAACGAATGTTTCGTACACTGATGCGGAGGCGTTCAGCCGCTGGATCGGCGGAAGACTGCCTACGGAAAAAGAATGGGAATATGCGGCACGTTATCCGGCTTTCGACGTACCCCATCCTTGGGGAACCGCTCCGGTGTCGTCGGAGTTGGCAAACCTTTTCACCGGCTCGGCAGCACCCGTTGCCGTAACGGGTTTCGACAGAGGAAAAAGCCCGACGGGACTGTTGAACATGGTCGGCAACGTTTCGGAATGGTGTTCCGACTCCTACCGAGTCGGAGAAGGCGAATCCGCAACGGACTCGGTCTTCGAGGATACTTTCGTTATCAAGAGTCCGAGTTTCAAACTGCCGATGGGACCCGAAGCACGTATCACTTGGCGGTCGCCTATGCCCGCCGCCGGAGCAGATGATGTCGGATTTCGCCCCGTCGTTTCCGTATCCCTTCCACGTCCACTTTGACGCGGAATAAAGCTTTTGCCAAAAACTAACATACCCTTTTTCGTTGCCTAATCCTTTGTGTCCTTTGTGGTTAATCCTTTTATTTTTAACCACGAAGAACACAAGGGACACAAAGAAGAACATAAGTAATACTTCAGCCGAATCTATTTTTTGACGCGAAACACGCTAAATTTCGCGAAACAATGCGAAAAAACAGAAGTTTTGCGTTGTTTCGCGAAGGTTCGTGTGGCTCGCGTCGAAAAACCGACACACGGCTAAAATGTTACATACATTCAAAAATTTATCACAATCAGAAAGGAAAAACTTATGAATTCGAAACGTTTAATTGTACTCTCGGCTATTGCGTGTTGCTTAGTCGTGGCGGATTGCCTTCAAGCCCAAGTCATTCGCCGACCACAACAACAGCAACGGATGCAGCAACCGCAGCGGCAACCGGTGCCGGCAGTGCCACCAGCGGCGGCTTCCCAACCTCCGTTAACGGCGGCAAACGCTCTGACATTCGCGCTGGACGCACGTTCCAACGCTGTCAAAAACGCCCAAGGCAATCACCTAATCCGACGTGTCAGTTTGCTGGACAGCGTACCGGAGTCGAAGAACCTCCAAATCGCTTTCGTGATCGACGGAACGGACAGCATGGGACAAGAATTCGATGGTGTTAAGCAAACCGTCTTGGAAATCGTCTCCAAAATTCAAGACATCCAGCACGGCAGACAGACCATCGAACTGTCCCTCGTCGTCTATCGGGATACCGGAATAGAAAGACGGGGATTGGGCGAAGAGATTTTAATCCCTTCAAAAGGATTTACACAGGATTACACGGCATTTCAAGATGTCGTTGCCGGTATCAAAACGGTGAGCGGCGAACCGTACTTTCCAGAATCTGTTGACCTCGGTGTCTATCGGGCTATTCATGACCTCGCTTGGATAGTCGATGACAATACGGAACGTTGGATTGTACTGATCGGAGATGCACCGCCTTTCCGAGAAGGATTCAACGAATCACGTACCGGAGCACGGCGGTCTCATCCCACGGAAGTTTTGATTCGAGATGCCAATGCAAAGGGAATCAAAATCAGCGGTATCATTTGCAGCAGCGGATTTGCCCAAGCCGACACGCAATCGGATCGGCAACTTCGTGCGACCTACGAACAACTGTTGCCGCAAACGCGTGAGTTTTTCAATGCTCTATACAGGGGAACTTCCGGTGCGACGATGATCGACCTTTCGGATGAAATGACCCAAAAAACATTGCTCGCATTACTCAAAGAGCCTCCCCACATGAGAATCAAGCCGATTTCCCTAGCGGATGTTACAACGAAGAGAAGTGAAGTCGTTGCACTTGTCACGTCCGAACCTATTCAGGTCGCTGTGATGCCTTTCTCTTTTACCGATCTGGGGGCTGCCAATGTCGTTACACTGGAAGAACTTCCCCGCGACGAGTGGGTCGCTATCGCTGTTCCCTTACGCAACGCATTGCAACAGATTCCTTCCGTCGCCGTTGCCGGTTTTTACGATGTCCAGTATCGAACAGTGAGCCTTTCCCATAATCAGCCAACGATTCAATTCAATTCGGCGGACAACTTTGAAAACTTTGACGATGTCGCCGAATGGTTCATCCAAGGCAATGTCCAGCGGCGTGGTAATCTGGATCGTATCAGCGTCTCGCTTTTCCACAAAGACGATCCTGAAAACCCCGCCGCGATTTATCTGTACAGCGGTTCTCAACAAACAACGGATACGGCGAAAAACATCTTCGACAATCTAATGACCAACCTGCGGGAAAAGCACCCCGATGCCAACCTGCTTGCCGCTTATTCCGCAGTCGATGACTCACAGGATATTTGGACGCAATACAGCAACGATGTTCGAGTCAGACGTGCCATCGCACAGGCTGTGATGGCACTGGAATCGGCACTCGGACTCTTCAGCGACGAATTGGAGTACAACCAAAAAGTGATGGGCTTAATGAAGCAAGCGGAAAATTATCTTCTTGCCGCGTTGGAATGGGAACCGAATAATCCTTATGCCCATTCGCTGCTCGCCAACTGTTACTTCAACCAAATCGACGAAACGTCGGTCATTGAGCAGATCGTCAACGAAACACACAATGTTGACGAAACGGCGCAGAACAATGCACGACTTAGACAAAAGGTACTCGAACACACCCGGAAGGCGGAGACAAACAAGAATCTCTGCGCCCATCCGTTGATAAGAGCGGAGATCGAAGCGGACTACGCTCTGTTCACCGGCGATTTCGCTGCTGCCGTCAGACGCTATCAAGAACTGACCCGTTCATTGAAGACCGAAATGGATCGTGCTTTTGCGGTTCGGGCTCACTGGGCTCTTGCTGGTATTTATGCGGGCGATTGGGGTGCCGAGGCGTTTGTCGATGCCGATGCTTCAAGGGAGAATATCATCGCCGTGTTTGCGATTGACGAATCGTCGCATCAAGCCGGGTTTTTCCGCCGCATGCTAGAATGGGACGATAAGGACGGCACAAAACATCCCTACGTCCGAAGGGCGTATTTAGCATCTATTTCGCCGTAAATGGTCGAATGAAAACCCTATTTCCTTTTTGGAGTCTTTTTGTGATCATGTTCGGACTACTGCTGTCTTTTGAGGCGGCGGCGACCGAACACGATCCGGCTGCACTCCTGCGTGTCTTCGCTCCCGGACAAGGAACAGCACCGCACGAACAGGCTTGGTTTCAATTCAATACGGCAGGACACACGGCACCCGTCCGCGGACTCCGCTTTTCGCAAAACGGTCGCTCTCTTTACTCCGTCGGCGAAGACAAGGTCGTCCGCTGTTGGAATCTACTCGAACAACAGGAAACCCGATGTATCCGCTGGCGGGTTGGACGGGAAAACTGGGGCACCATCTATGTCGTTGCCCAATACGGCGATACTCTTGCCTTCGCCGGTCAAGCCGCTAATACATGGATGCAGGAAATCTGGATCGCCGACACCAATACCGGTGATTACCGTACCATTCTTCGACCAGATGGTCCCGGTAATTGCGTTATCGCACTTATTTTTCTCGGTTCGGAAAACCGATTGGCTTCATTGCAAAACGACGGAACCGTAGAAATCTGGGAAAAGCAAGGTAACGATTGGAAAAAAACGGCGACGCCGCGCCGGTCAGATGAAATCACGGTAGCAGCCTCACTGCCGCCGGGCAGTGAGGAACGACTGCGAGCGATTGAAACGATGGTCAATGAACGGCGGCTGAAAACATTGGCGTTCTTCGGTCAAAGATACCTCGTCTATCCTGTTTTCAAGAAAGCGGATGTCCGCCGTAACCGATTCAATCTTGCTTTTTACGACTTGGAAACGCGACGGCAATATGCCAACCCCTTCGAACTCAATGGAATTGCCGCTCTGGCAACCGATGCCAAAGGAGAAACATTGTTGCTCATCGACATGGAAAACCAGATTTTTGAATGGACACCGGCAACACGAGAGCAACCCCCCAGATTGGTACAGAAACTGCCCGCTGTGCGAAATCCCGATTCCCTTGCCGTTTCCGGCAATGGCACCCGATTCGTCATCGGAACACTTCGGAACGCCGGAGAAAATTCGGACAGTCCCGCCTATCTTCTGCGTTGGACACGCAGTGCCGCAGACACGCGACAGTGGACTCCCGCAACAACGATTGCTCTTCCCAGCAGTGTCGTTGCGTGCGACCTTAATGCCGACGGTTCGCAAATCGCCTGCGCCCAGGGGAATTCCGTAGTGGTGCTGGACTGGAACTCACCAGAATCGAAATACCTGACATTGGGTTCAGGAACGCAACCTATCGATCAGGTCGCTTTTGCTGCGGACACGTCGTATCGCATTATGTGGTCGAAAAAAACGGAACCCGGTGAACGTTTGCAAACGATTGAAACCTTCGATCCAAAGGACATGCAGATGGACACGCGGGACTCTCTTGACCGCCGTGAGTGGCAGTCGCTCTATGGATTGAACACCTCCGGTTCTTGGTCATTACGGCTTTCCGAAGCGGGGGGAACACCTCGTTACCTCATTTTTCGTGCCGGTGAATCGAGAGAATACTCGTCGCTGCAACTCGAACCGACGCTTCATCCGCCGCTTTCGATAGACAACATTCAAACGATCAATCAAACAACTCGTATCGGAACAGTCGTGGGTTCCGTGTACTGGTTGACCGACAATGCCGGTCGGGCAACGCATCTGATTCTAGGAACGTCGGGTGTCAGCCGGGATATTTTCGTTTTTCGTATCGCACAGGGAACGAGTCCGATAGTGCGCCGTTTTCGCGGACACTCCGGTGCGGCAGTTTCGTTGAGCGTCTCATCCGACCGGCGGTATTTGGTCTCCGCGGCGTTGGACGAAACGATCCGATTCTGGAATCTTCAAGGATTGACCGGCGAATCGCCGACGGAACAACGCTGGGGCATGAAACTGAAACAACAAGGGAATACCATCGTCGTCGAAACGATTGCCGAGGAAAGTCCGCTCTTTATCCGAGGCGTTCGCGTAGGAAGCCGATTGAAAAGAATTATGGTTTCCGATACGGTGCAGGGCGCAAGGCAAGCGCGGTACATCGACGAACCCCGCGAAATGCTTGCGAGAATCGCCGATGCTCCTTGGGATTCACAAATCGGTTACGAATTTGAAAATGCCGAAGGAGCGTTGCCGTCCTTTGCAGTTTCGCCGACACGACGTGAAGTCGCCGCCTTCGCCGCCTTTGCCGGAACTACGGACTTCGCATTCTGGTCCCCATTCGGCTACTATACCGCCTCGGCAGATGGTTCCCGATGCTTCGGTTGGCTCTACAATCGAGGGCTACGCGGTATTCCAGAGTTCGTTATGGCGGATAGTTTTAGGAACACATTGGAAAACCGACCGCTGATGATGCGGCTCCTCGATGCCGGAACTTTGGAAAAAGCGATGGCGGAACTCGACAGAGCAAAACATGATTACTCCGAAGCGGTCGCTCACGCCTCTCTACCGCCGCCCCCTTCGCCGCCGAAGCCTGACGAAATCCTTGTTCCCCTTCCGCCGCCTCCGCCGCCCGTTGTCGTTACGCCGCCTCCGCCGCCCCCCAAACCAACTTACGATGCGCTAAGAGTCGACAAGCAAGGAATTGAAATCCTGTTGCCGAAGACCCGCGAGGAACTCGCATCGAACACCATCCACATCGAAGCGAGGGCGTGTTTTCCAAGCAACGAAACGCCGCTTCCGCCGAAACTGTTCGCCAACGGCATCTGGGCAGGACTGCCTAACCAAACCGTTGATGAATCGCAAGCCGACGTGCCGAGTCTTCGGTTCGTCCGCTACGTTTGGAATGCTGTCCGGCTTCCTGCTGACCCTTACGTTCAGGTCAAAGTTTCTCTCGAATCTGCAAAAGGTACGTTTACGGCAAGCGACAGTAAAATAGCGATTCGCCAAAATGTCGCTCCGCCGCCCCGCCCTAAAATGTACCTCGTGTTGCTCGGAACGGATTACATGGACATCCGCAACACGTTTCCCGAACTGCCCGGTGTCAAAGGCACCATCGAAAAGGTTTTGGAAACGGTACAAAACACTTCCGGTCTCATGTACGATGTCGAAGTCTTTCCCTTTGTCAACGAAAAGGCAACGTTGGTAAACTGGCGAGCCTTCGTCAAGGATTTTACGGACAATCGGGCGGCATCGATCCAGCCGGACGATCTGTTTGTTACCTACATCGCCGGACATGGCGCGCTGGACATAAAAACCGGCAAATACTTTTACGCGATGTACGAGACGAAATATGAAGAATACAGCAAGCACGATTTCACGGGTTCATGGGGCTTCGACGAGATTTTGCCCTTTGCGGTCTTGCCGTGCAGGCGGGTGGTGATTCTCGAAACGTGCCAATTTATGGAAAACGAATTGGAAGACCCTAACAAAGACTATCGGCGTTTGGAGGACGAACAGTTTCTGCTGTTGCTCGCTGCCGAGCCGGGGAAGTCCGCTATCTGGACGGACAACAACACCATTGGGCGTTTTTCCAAGTTCCTGATTGAGGGTTGGAACGGGGCTGCGGACGGATTCAACCCTCTGCGAGGAAGGGACGGAGCGGTGGTCGAAGCCGACAAGGACGGCAAGGTTACATTGGCGGAAAACTATAACTTTTTGGAATTACGGCTTCGTCGATTTGCTCATCAGCAATCTCAGCGGGCTGAAGTTTTCGGCAAAGATTTACTGCGTATTATTGACATTCCGATTTCGGAGCATGCAGATTGTCCCGAACCGACTCGGGGAGTGCGCACCATTGTGGTACCGCGCAGACCGCTCGGTAACATCGCCGAACTCTCTGCGCAATAAAAAAGGTTCGAAGCGGATAACGCTTCGAACCTTCAGAGGATACAGACGTTCGAGTTTCAACTCAGCACTCAGAAATATCTGTTCAGGGTAATTCGCAACTCGCCATCGAACTGACGGGTCTGAGTCAATGGGACGCAGTAGGCAACGCCGAGACTGGTACGGTGACCAAAAATCATGCGGGTACCAACGGTTGCATTTACCACGTCAAAGTCGTGTCCGCGATTCAAAATTGTCGACCAGTGGACTTCGCCGGAAACATTCATTCCGGTCAAACCTTGCCGCCTGGTGTTATCGCGATAAAGCCAACGACCGACACTGGCACTCACATATTGATACGTCGCATCGTAAACGCGATATTTGTCATCGACCACACGATTACCGCTTCCTGGTGGGTTTTCAGTGTACTCGAATACAGGGTTGCCGTTCCCATCAACATCAAGCTGATAATAGAGTTGGGTAAACCATTCACGATTCGGCTTGTATTGGAACGCGATAAACGGCATATAATGGACACTTTTATTCTCGACTCGAATGTCGTCGCTAACGAAATTCCTCGCAGTCGGCAGAGCAAGACTCAATCCGGCAGACACCGAGGTCTTCCGCCTGTCAACCAAAAGTTGTTTGAACGTTAACATCATGTTTCCGAATTCGTAATGGTCGATACGCTCGCTATCGTCGCTGGCAAGCGTAAAAGCCATCGGGAGCCGGACTTCTATTGAAGACATCCCCCCAAACAGCGTCTTTTCAATACCAGGCGTAAACCGATTGACATTGACCCCCTCTTCCGTTAACGGGGTATTGTAAAAGAAGTTATAATCGAAGATCAAGCGATCCACAGGCATGGGATTGAAGTTTTCCACAATTTTAATACGTCCTACCGTTGCTCCCGGTAGTGCTTCTGCACCACCTTCAGAAGGAAATGCGCCGGATGCACCATATGAAGCCCATCTTTCGCCATCCTCTTTGTACCAACCTATCCCTCCTCCGAAGAAATCCCCGAAGGTTTCCATTCCGATGGCGGCACCTCTAGGTGTAACGCTGCCTCCGGCAAAGAGGCGTTGGCTGTCGGTACGATAGCCGTTGGACGATGAACCATTGAATCCGGGAATGGACGATTCCGAGACTCCTGTACTAGAACTCCACCGCTGGGCAGGAGTACAGGGGGATTGTCCCAAGATTGTGAAAAGTGAAACCTCTTTCGTTTCCGTCTGCTTGGTTTGCTCTCCGGCAAAAATACCGGAATAACCGCAAAGCAGAAATGCTCCTATTGCGAAGCCGACAAACATTCGCGCTGTTATTGTCATTTTTTTCTCCAAAAATTGAACGAACATGAAAAGTAAGCGGAAACATCTCCCGCCTTACCCCGCATATCGACTCTTTACAGAACAGGCATGAACTCTTTTTTTCCCGTTATCCTATTATTTTCCCCAGCCGCCGTTACTACTACTACTACTGGCATTATTGTTACATTTTACCCAAACTGCCCTGCTATACTGCGACACGGCAATAACTTTTTTTCTTTGTGTCCCTTGTGTACTTGTATGTTTTACGTCAGTGAAAAGCGTTCCTTTGTGCGTTACAATGGAACCTTGTCGTTTTGCTCCCAATAGGAGAGAAAAATGACAAAAAATGACAAACCGCCGGGACTTCGATAGCGTTCTGACAGACTAAAAACTAGCCATGCCGCCGCAAAGCATGAAGCCCGACGGTCTTTCCTGTTTAACTCGAACAATTGCCCGAGACGAAAATCGA
>Ga0099364_10012964_pt1 | contig 11213 bp, 9 predicted proteins | sample TergutTh196P3_FD_73070 | JGI IMG/M metagenome (GOLD analysis project Ga0099364, IMG submission 73070) | Microcerotermes parvus P3 segment gut microbial communities from Pointe-Noire, Republic of the Congo - Th196 P3 | ecosystem: Host-associated > Arthropoda: Insects > Digestive system > Gut ... | reverse complement strand
TTCATTAGTCCAATTGATAACTAATTTCAATGTAATTTTATATTTGTCAACATGACACACCGTATACATAAGTGTATTAATACTCTTTATGATTATGCCATAATTAATTATTAATGCTTATGTTATTTTAATGTATGAACTTAAAAATATTGGAAAGGTATTTACGAGTAAATTTGTTGGAACCGGACCCTAGTCTTATAAAAAAAGAATTTTACGGGCCGCGGTCTCACAAAGGTTGAGAAACACTAGTCTAGCCCACCAGTAGTTATGCATGCCGGTTAGGCCAGCAGACGATAAAAATTTGAATAACTTTTGAACAGTAAGGCTGTTTCTACATAGAAGGCGGAAACCGGTCTTAATTGGGTCAAGGTCTCCTTTCGTGACGATGTTCTGTTCCCAGAAGCCCTTTCGTTGCATGAAATTATGACAGTGCAAAAAAAACGTGTTCATTAGGAAAATGACAGAGCAATAGGGGATCTTCTCCTTAGTTGGGACATTGCCTGGTGAAATTCTATAAACAGCTGCAACACTACACACCCTTTCGGTTACTCTCTCCCTAGAAATGACACCATGTGCCACGATAGACAAGTACCAATATTTCAAAAGGATTCGTTGTGTCCAGTAGTCTAACTGGGAGATGACCGCAGTAGCCTACAGCTCATTTTCTTTTTGGTGTATCGGCGTGTTAATTTTGTAAGATTCTGTATAAGAGTTTATGCGAGAATTTACAATCCAGACATCCAGGGTTCCATCTGGACCAGCATTGCTGACAGGCCTTCCAATTCAACATCTTGTTTGGCTTCTACACTTAATACACAAATAGTACATTCGCCAACTTAAGCCCCTTATCACATCGGTAATATCCATATAACCGGTGCATTTCGGGTTGCATAAAACCATAGACAGTCATCATGTATTTTACACGAATTACCAGTCAATATTCTGCACGTACGTTATTTAAAAATACAAGTATGCCATAACATTATTAAAATTACCAATTTCTGATTATTAAAAGATTATTCTTTGATTTTTTCCAGTGATTTGACTGTTGCGTGTATGTGGAGAAGCTGACTGTTATAATATTCTTGTTTTAGAGTCAATATTCGCACTCTTACGTTTACATAGTGATTGTCTTGTATTGTTGCCTACGTTGGTGCATTACGTACGATATTCAAGCTGTTCTAATTGTTGTACACACACTCCAATTTTTCCGTGTCTTGTCGTCGAAATATGTTCAGTACAGTCCACTGCCTTATGCTCTTCACCCACTAACTCGAAGTGTCACCCACATTTTCTGTGTCTGAAGTTTGGTTGGTAAAACTGTTGTGTGCTAGACGTTCAACAGAAGGGCAGACAGGAAAACTGTAATCAATTCATAGTACATCAATTCTAAGAAATACACTAATAATTACCTGCTTACGTATTCCATGGAGCAGAGTCCTTCTTGAGAAGCTAACCGGATTTCAGATAGTCAAGAAATTCCCCACACTTTATGGAACCCAAATGTTCATTACCGTGTTCACAAATGCCCCCAACCTGTCCTTATTCTGAGCCAGATCAATCCGGTCCATAACCCCGTCCCACTTCCTGTATTAATATTAATATTATCTTCCCATCTACGCCTCGGCCTTCCAAGTGATCTCATGATTCCCCACCAAAAACCTGTATAAACCTCTCCTCTCCCCCATACATGCTACATGCCGCGCCCATCTCGTTCTTCTCGATTTGATCATCCGAATAATATTTGTTGAGGAGTACAGATCATTAAGCTCTTCATTATGTAGTTTTCTCCACTCCCCTGTTACCTCGTCGCTCTTGGGCTCAAATATTCTCCTCAGCACCCTACCCTCAAACACTCTCAGCTTACGTTCCTCCCTCAACGTGAGCTACCAAGTTTCACACCCATACAAAACAACAGGCAAAATTAAAAATACAATAATCATAATAATAATGTCAAAATCAATCAGCGAAAATCGTCCTTCAAGAACTGGTTATCAGATGTTGACTGTCAAATGGACCACATGCGTCGTATTAAAAATATGAGTCACAATATGCGTTACAAAGAACTATAAACTATATAACAGGTCCATAATTACTGACAGAACTGTTCATAACAAAAGGGCAGATAGAATTACGCGTGACAGAACAAAAAAAAGCGTGTGTAATAGATGCTGCAATTCCTAACATTCGCAATCTCCACAGCATCAATACCGAGAAGCTCCAGAAACACACAAACCTAAAAGAAGAGCTGAACCTGGCCTATACAGTACCATTAGTCCGTTAGTATTAACCACAACAGGTATTATCCGCAAAATAACTACACGACAGCTTGAAACTGCTTAATCTCCGCTCTCTTCTATACTGCATATTCTAATGCAGAATGCCGTAGTACTCAATACATACCGTTCGGTTCGAAAAGTTTTTGGCAGAACAAGGAATAAGATGTGCTCGGTCAGTCCGACCGTACTCTTTTGGGGAACCAGGTAAACTGCGGTGATGTAAGAAATGTGTATAATAATTATCATCATCATTATAAAGGCTAAGCGCACCTTTCTCACATTTAAAATTCCAACCATTCCTTTATTTTCACCTTCAGTTAACGTATATAACAGAAAGCACGCACAACTGAAATGAACCCTCCGAGCACAAATGGTGGTGCTACAAACTGTCAGTGAAATCTACCTGAAAGCCTTGCCGCCGTGGGCTTATGTAAATGAAACGAAACCTGTCAACATTAAGTCAATATCATAAATTTTCGTGGACGTATATAAACATACACACTTGGTTTCTGCGACTTCAGTTTCTGTAGCACTGTTATTTGCAATTGTCATAGCCTTACTGCGGAATCTTGCAGCAGCCATTATCCGGACTCTGCTGTCGGTTCATGTAGCAACTCGTGGCGTTATCTATGGGACATTCACGGAAATACTTGGAGATGAGGACGGTAAAGATAAAATTGTAGCTCCACACATCTTCAACCTCTGCACCAAATGTCAATAAGGATTTCAGCATAATGAATATCAATAAACATGTGAACTGTCCACAGAATTTTCTGGCATGCACTTGCAAATTGAACACAGGTCCCATAAAAATTCAAAAGTTCAGCATAGACAGTACAATGTCTCAAGGATACCCTGGTGACAGAATGTAGACAGTACACAAACCCCTAGTCAGCCTCATGTAAATTGTCCACTTGTATACTCTGGAAGGCAATAAATACAGACCCATTATATACAAGTCTAATATAAACTGTCCACTGTAGTATTTCAAGATACCCTGAAGATATGCATCAAGATGCCATACAAGCCTCAAGTTTGTACGTACCCTCAACAAAAAAAGGTAAAGTTTTATACATGCCATGAAGGCATAGAGGGAGTGCAGGTATAATTTCAACCACCTTTAAATTCGACACTTGATGCAGGTGAGTTATCAGCTGCTTTAACCACCACACCCATTCAATGGAAGGCTGAGTAGGCTCCAGAGCTCATCTGGCTGACTTGGAGAACGGCAAAATCTCTTGGCACTATCAGCATTCAAACCCTCCATCATCATGCCTGTAGATTAGCAACTACACCAACTACAACTGAATCACATAAACTAACTACAAAACAAAGTCTATGGCTTATAACCTATCATAGCCTTGGATGCACTGAAGACAATAAATATGGATCACATAAAAGGGTAAACTTCAGTGCAAATTGTCATAGGCTCCCACAACACAGGACAGTGAAAATGTTCAAAGAGAACTGCAAGTATAATCAAACTGTCATTTATTCTGCTTTATAAAAACTGTACATTATAAAAAATCATTCAATATTCACACAACACACTGCACAAGGAAGAACATCATAACTCAATTTCACTGTGTTCTGAGCTACACTCGGAAGAAAATGCACATCGAACTACACTTACTGCAGAAAATTGTGTGAAAGTAACACCTGATGGTGAAGTTAAAAGTTTTTGTTTTTCCTGCATAATTTAAAATTTCCCACATGGATGGCAATATTTTTGCATCACACCTCAACATGTGACCCTATTCCTCAGTATTAACCCCTGTCAAGCTGCAGCTGTTCGTTACATATGAGAGGTGAGGTTCAATCAAGACCATCAGGGCTTTCAGCTAGTAAGTTGTATGAATTACTGTTGTGTGTGTTAAATTAAATGTATCTCTCTTCTGTCTATTGCTTTCATTCACACAGCTAACTGGTATGGAAAGATCACAGAGGATGCTGAAACTACTCAAGGAATGTAAGGGAAAAAATACTTTCAGGATTTTGTTAATTTCAACACAGTTTTTAACAATCAACTGTATCTGTATACTAAACAATTTCACTTTACATACACAAAATATGGACAACATGGAGGATGGAGACTTCAGCCCAGCAGCTGTAGTGTATGTATCATTTTAAAGAACAAAGACACTCCTGAAACTACTGCATGGGAATTACCAAGTAAATGGAACCCTTCTGGCACGAAAAATAGAGAAGGAAAAGAAAAAGGAAATAAGTTCATTGAAAGATGTGTGGAAAAAAAGAAAACTTTTGGGTATGAGATACTTTAATAGAGCACAGAGGACAGTACAAGAGAATGAAACGAGTCCTGTTTCAGGGCTTCCTTGTTGGTAGAAATGCAAGGATAAAACTTTCTGGAGAAATGGACCTGGCATTTGCCAATGTAATGTCACTGCAAGATGTGTAATAAATCTGAAAATGATCAAGTCACTGTAGGTTTGGGTAATGCGTCTAGAAGAGGATGAAGTCTTATGCATTCGTAAGTGTATGAGTCATTCTGTAAATACGGAAGTAAGTATCTGGGTACTGTAACTTGACATAGGTCGGATAACTGAGAGAACACACCTAACATCCAATAGTCACAAATAACACTGTTAAAAGTAAAATGCAAAGTGGTAAAATGAACAGTACTGCGTTAATGGTCTTTTGTATACATATTACATTACCATGGAAGGTGCTAGAAGTACTGGTTTATGACAATCCTGAGAACTACATTTTGGGTCTGCAAAGACATTCTAGGCAGTAAATTAAAATGGTTTTCCTTGCATAGTGAGTTACGTTCACACAAATGTAATTACTTATGAATCAGTATGAAAAAACATCCTGTTTCATGTTTCATGTTACAACAACGTATGCACTTCATCTGTGCACCCTGTAAGCCACTGTGACTCAATTTTGTTTGGCCATGGAACCGTTTAGAACTTAAAACATTTTATAGAACTCCTGATAAAATTCTTATACAGGAAGTTAAAAAACAGACCACAAAGATAACAGTACATAAATGTTGAAAATAAGGACATGACATTCACAAATTGCTTAATTGAAGACTAAAATTCATATTTCACATACATGAAAAATGAACCATGAAATAATATTCAGTGTCAAAACTAATAAGAAAACTAATTTTAAAAATGTGGCAACTGTATTTATTCTAGCAATGTAACAATTCACAAATATATAAAAAATTACACATTCTGAAACATAAAATTATTTTAGTTAAAGCTGATGATGCTAATAATAACATTAACAATAATATCTCCTTTGTTAAAGTTCTTGCTTAAGAGCGCAGAGACCAACTACAAAACCAGCATAGGTAATTAATCCTTAACCTGCTAACATGAAGAATATGGTGAGTTCCTAATAATGCCAGCAGATGGTAGATGGGATTTAACTTGAAGTTTAAAGGGTTAAAACACAAATTACACAAACAATACAACACAAGAATCAACTAAAAACTGAATTTGTGACTTAAATTTAATCACATGTTGGCTAAATCATTATGACCATAACTGAAATTAACATAAAAGCTGTTTCAGAGTACTAATCTGCTTATTAAGTATATCTGTATTACTGCACATCAAATCTGTATCTGTTGCACATTTAGGGCAATTTTTCCCCACTACATAAAACAGGGTGAAATTTCTAATATTATATGACAGAACACTGAGACTAATATTATTGAGGACAAAATTTTGATCCTAAAAGAGAATGAATAAAGAAAAAAGCATCAAGGTGATGCCTTGTGATTTGTAACGTATGTAACTTCAGCAGCTGCAATGCGTATTATTATAATATGAGGAAAAAAAGCAACTGCAGCAGAGAGCTGTGAAATTCTGCTGGTTGTGTTCCTGCTTATTGGCAATGGTAGTTGTAAGGTTAGTATACACAGGTGAGGAATATTCTCATTTAGATCTATCTAAGGTGTGATACAAAAATAAATTAAAAATTATTATCATTATTATTATCATCGTCATCATCATCATCATTTCTTCCTACATTATGATGAAACAGCCCTACAGAATCCCATGTCAAGTCCTGCAAACCACCATTTAGGATATGCACCGTTATGCTATGAAGAACTGAATGGTGATTCCATGGTCACAAAATTTGAGAATAAGCTCACACATTTCATTGATATAAATCAACAACCATTTTGCACAATATGTCACAATAAATGCTCTCATATAAATCAAATACAGGCAAAAATTATACAACTGAATATATAAATTAAGTAATTGGCACGATCTGAAATTTAATTGCGATACTGACTAACCAATTACCTCCAAAGAACAACGTTATACAGCACAGTCTGAAGCAAGCTGAGTTAATATCAAACAAGCCACACAATGAGATCGAACACAACGACCTCTGTAAGACAATATACCCATCATTTTTTCTCTGTGCCACTGCACACCTTTGGAACCAAAGATGCCACTATGCAGCACAACTGTAACAGCAGTGACAATGGAGGGGAATGATGGCTTGTTTACATCTAGTAGTACTGGAAATGGAGAAAAAAGGCAGAAAAGGAAGATGTGCATCAATGACTGGGCTGACCTTAAGCACAAAGCTTTCAGAGAGTCAGAAAATACTCTTATTTCAAAGATGGGGTAAAAATATTACCACAACCCAAATGATGGGAGTTGAACAAAGACATAGCCACAAGAGCAGATGTTCCCCATGTAATTTTCACACAAATGCAGTCTCCAATTAACCATAAAAACATACACTTGAGTTAAAAATGAAGATACAAGGCTACTGACATAAGCAGTGATTACAATGTTTGTAAGCAGATAATGAAGGAAAGTTCAGGATTAATAACTTCCCACACTTTTTTTGAGAAAATACTCTGCTGGTTACAACCTTCTTCTCAGGAAGTATTCAATTCCTCCTGTATCATTTCTGCTTACCTATATATCAAAAAAGAAAGTTCTGTACAGGCTTCACAACAAATAATTTTTAATACTGCTTGTTTTATTGAGAAATGAAGCAGCTAGCTGCAACATACATGAGAAAATATTCATATGCAAAGAAGAAATCTTCTCAAACTGTTTCAGTTCTATAAATTTATGCCTCTCTCAACTTCTTACTTCAAACCACACTCCACCAGTTAGTGTGCTGCAGCACCATGGCCACACAAACTTTAGTAGTAATGGAGGATGTATAGACTAGTGTCATCTGTTACTGAACACTCACACAGTCCTCTAATATCTGTGCCCTGAGTGTATAACAAAAAATGATATCAGTGTTCACAGGTGAGTCACACAAGACGATCCTCATCTCGTGAGCGCTGGATGTGACATGGGTGCTCGGTCATGGGTTAGGAGTCAGGGCAGTGCATGTGAGGAACACATTCTGTTGAACAAAGAGTGTTCATTTGCAAACTTTTGTAAAATATGTCATGTAAAGGGCCACCAAAAAATTTTCAGAAAAAAAAATATATCCTGCATCCACACTGCTGTGTAAAACAAACAATACACAGAATAGTGGAAAAATTTCATGTGAGAGGTTCAGTGCTGGACAAACACAAAAATGAACATGTCATCCATAATCTGAAGAGAAACTGGATAATACTGGCACTGGAACAGAAATCAGCAACAATAGGGCTTTCACCTTTTTACCATTTTAAGCAGGGTGTCAAAATCCTCAGCTGACATGGCAACAACACTTTATAAAACTATATACACATAAAATCAGAGCTGTACAACTCTTTACCCTAGACTGGAAGCAAGAAGATGATACTGCAGGTGGTTTCAAGAACCAGCAGCCAAAGGATTACTTGATCTGGTACTTGTATTTCTCAACTGAGGCATTCTTAACAGTAAATACAAATGTAAAGAGCAAGAATAACACATACTAATGGTCCAAAAATCCACATGCACTTCAGCAGTTTTCTTTCGGGACCTTAACATCATAATCTAAAAGTGCAGTGAGTGCACACAAAATCATAGGGCCTTTGTTTTTCAAAGCAACAATAAATTCAAAGCATTATGTTCAGTTTATTCTGACACCATTCATTGGAAAAAAAAACCTGAAGTTATTTCATCCCAGGACAGTGCCATGGCCTACATGGCAAAATTCTCAATGACTGCTCCCAAAGGAGATATTTAGTGAATAGTTGATAATTCACAGATTAACCATAGACCGCCAGATCTGATATTGAAATGTAGAATTTATGTAAACAATCCATATTATCTGCAAGAAATGAAAGATAATATTTGAAGAGACATTACTACTTTTCAACACAGGTGCACAGTCAAGGGTCGAGCATATCTTCAGAAAGTTTGAGGCCCGCTTAAAAGCTAGAAGTCACCATTTCAAATTTCTTCTACACAACAAGGTAAGTTCACCTGCAGGGGAAAAATAAACTCTGCAAGTGTAAGCTTCCAACGTGACAAGGCACCCACCACAGTTGTCAAACTCAGGGACACCAAAAAATAGGCTTTCTGTAGAAGACATGCCAGAAAACATGAAGGGCAAAGATATAATAACCAGTATGCAAAAATTATGCAGTAACACCATGATGTCAAATTTCCTTCTGACTGCTGACTTGCATGAAAAATCATAATGGTGAATGCTTTCTGGCAGCAGGAAAGGAAACAGGGTGTCAGATTAGAGGCAGAAACAGGATGCACAAGATAAGATGGAGAATAATTATAGTCCATATTAAACATCTTGTTTAGCCAGATTTCCTTAAGCTCTGAGACGATCAACAGAGCCAGTTAGGGCATCACAGTCCAGGATTGAAGTATAACATGCCGAAACTTCTGTTCTCATAGCGAGATGACTCCATTAAACCTCCTTCAAATATAAGTGTGGCCAACTTCTGACTAACCTAAAAGACAGAGCAGAAGGTAAGTTACACATTTTTGCCACAAGTCTAATACGAAAAGGTGGAAGTATATGGTGGTTCCTTATGCTTACCTTGTCTCATTTCTCCTGCAGTTTCTCATTTTCTTCCACAGACAGAGCTAACAGTAGGCATGCAATATATAATACATCAATTTTAATTTTCTCCCAAATCAACATATGTGGATCATGGCATTTGTACGGTTTGCTTAAATTAATTTTGATTTCTCTATAGTGTTTAGTTTCATTTGTTCATGGATATATGCATAATTTTCACTGCACATTTTCTGAATGTGTACGTGGACACATCTCACCCTAGCCATGCACATGCTCTTCAGTCACTGTACACAAATGTTTCTACATAAGGCACTTTTATTTCAGGGGTAAGTTTGAGCCACGCACAGCTGATGCAATCCGAACATGTTACACCATCACTTGACACCAAGCCGCACCAAGTCAGCTTCACTATAAGTCGTACTGGCTGGTACAACAGATTTGTTGTCTCTTTCTTCACCCCAGACACTATATTTTTAAACTAATTCTTGCCCAAGATGGCAGTTAATGTGTTGCATGTGATAATCCTCAGCTCAAAAGCTCATAGGTTATATAACTTTGAAACCACTAGTATCTCTACTGGTAACTCCAGCTATTGTGTTACAAGCACTTTATGGCCCTGGATGCCACATTGCATATGATTGTAGCCAAAGGGCAATTAGTTTAATGTGTTATTACATTGCAATCAGTGTATCCCATGTGCAAGTGTTCTAAGTTCACATAAAACTGCACTTGCATTTCCCATCGATTGCATCAAAGCAAGTTGTCATTTACTTACACAAAACAAGTGAATATCAACCTACATTTCTATTCACTTCACAGTATCACCAACAACAAACTGGATAGTACTGATAAATGCACATGTCTACTGCAATCTATTTACATATCCTGCAAAGTTCACAGTGTATTACCATATTTACTCTAATGCAAGATGAGGTTTTTTTTTTCTTAATTTGGCACTTAAACATGCGAGGCCAACTTAAATTTGTGTACGAAGCACCAAACCAGACAGTGGCAAACCGGATCGCTCTGAACTGGACCATGCAAATCCAAACCATGGCCTGTGTCACTCAATATGTGAGATCTGCTCTCTTCTGAGATATTACGCAGCACCGTAACAATGTTTCAGAACAACCTACCAGTACCAGCTTCAAGGGGCAAGAAATCCAAAGGACAGAACAGAGCAAGACATCAGTTTAACTAACACAAGGTCCTTTTTTGGCACTAAATCTGTCATTTAAATTCTTAAAGATGCACAATGTTTCAAAAGCTAGCTGTTTCTGCTTTCAGGCAAAGAAGCACCTAACCTTGTGGACGCCTTTGATTAAGTTACTCTCAATCACTGGACACCTCAGGAACAGTAAAATATATACCTGATAAAACATCTAGTCCGAGGGTAGTAACAGGAAAATGGCTATTGAAAAATTAAAAACTAACTACAAAATTCAAAAATCAAACCCGGACCTATCCCAAATTAAAAACCATAAAAACAGCTATGCTCAAACTGAACAGACCACAAACACAAAACGAAAATCCAGAACACATGTATCTAAATTCTGTGGAGAAAACTGTGACTCTTCACAGGTTCAAGTAAGTTTATAAGCCAAGAAATATAAATGTAGTATTTAGTCAATGTGGATCATAACAGAATCACAGCACATCTCATCAAAAGTGGCTGTGAAGGGTTTTAAGAAGTGTTGTATATACAATGAATTGGATAGGACTAATGATATGTTGTGGAATGACAGTGAAGGGGCGTCACTGTGAGGAAGATGAAGGCACTGACTGTGAAGATGGAGACAGAGACACTGATTGGTAAAGGTAGATAGAATCTGACATGCTTCGTGTATTAAGTATATGAAATTAATAGTAAAATATTTTTTCTTCACAGATGTTTTATTTTTAGGGGTTCATCTTAGATTAGGATAATTACATATTCCCTTGGCAGACATCTTTTTGTGGGGGGTCATCTTAGATTAGAGATGTCTCGCATTTGGGTAAATATGGTATCTGTAGTAC
>Ga0099364_10012963_pt1 | contig 11213 bp, 10 predicted proteins | sample TergutTh196P3_FD_73070 | JGI IMG/M metagenome (GOLD analysis project Ga0099364, IMG submission 73070) | Microcerotermes parvus P3 segment gut microbial communities from Pointe-Noire, Republic of the Congo - Th196 P3 | ecosystem: Host-associated > Arthropoda: Insects > Digestive system > Gut ... | reverse complement strand
AAAGTCGCAGTACGCAGAGTGACAGCTAAAAAAATTCAAAATAAAGGGTTTTTAGAGAGGCAGCAAAATAGAAATAGACTACCTAACTTAAGCGGAGTTATGGTTTAAATGCGATTGCCCTGTCCCTTGACCCACTCATAAATCCATAAAAAGAGCCCAAAGCCTGGAATGCAGGGGTTGCGTCATCTCTTTTTGAAAGTCTGTTACTGCCAAGAACATCCGTTATATTATTTCCCGTATTTTCTGAGTTGTTTTAAAGTGATTTCAAAATCTTTGGGCAGGGGCGCGGAAAACGTAATTTTGCCGTCATTCAGAGAGAACTTTGTTTTCGAAGAATCCATTTTTTTGTCTTTAACGTGGATTGCCGCGCCGCTGTCGCTCCTCGCAATAACAGGCGTATTTGGCAAAGTGAGCGTTAGTTCTGCCGCGTGAAGAGTCAGCCTGTCTATCAAAGGTTTTTCTTTTTGTCCGTCTTTTTTTTCTTTATATTTTCTTTTAAATGATGAAAGCAGCAGCGGGTCGGAAACGCCGTATTCCGCGTCTATTGCCAAAGGATGTCCTAAGCTCCAAAAATGTATTCTTATCTGATGCCGTCTTCCTGTCTGCGGTTCAGCCTGAACAAAAGTATAACCTTTGAATCTTTCCAATACTTTAAAATCAGTTAATGATTTTTTTCCCGTATCATCAATAGTTACGTCTCTTCCCGAAATAAGGATAGGTTTGTCTATAGAGCCTTCTTCGTCTTCCAAAACACCTGAAAGCAGCGCAAGATACTTCTTTTTAACCTGCGAACCTTCAAACTGCATGCTCAAATTTCTGTGAGCTTCGGCATTTTTAGCAAAAACCAAAACGCCGGTCGTGTCTCTGTCTATTCTGTGAACAACCCATATTTTTTGATTAAGCTGTTTTTTGAGCATTCCTACAAGAGTTTTTGCTTCAAGAGTACGCTGGTCAGGGATTACAAGAAGCATCGCGGGTTTGTTAATTACCACTATGTTTTCATCCTGATAAATGATTTCGATTTTGTTGTTCATATTATTTTCCAAGCAGCCAGTCTAAAACATTTATATGCTGTATGCCATTGTAGTTAGCATCATCAGCATCTCTCGAAAGCAAATATTTCGGATAATTGTCGTCTATTGATTGCAGCGGGGCAAGTTCCCGTCTTAAAGTTTCCGCCGCCAACACGCTTTGCGCTACCTGATAATATTCCGTTTTTCCTCCGGGCTGCTGTGCTATAAAATCTATTTCTTTACTGCCTGATTTACCTACTGAAACTCTATAACCTCTGCGGAGCAATTCCAAATATACGATATTTTCCAATATGTGCCCCATATCGGAATCAGTACGGCCAAGCAGAGCGTATCTTAAACCGATATCGGCAACATAATATTTGGAATTAGACTTTAAATATTGTTTTCCTTTAGTATCATATTTTTCGACTCTATAGAGCAAATAGCTGTCTATCAAACCTTGTATATAGCTTTCTATTGTTTGAGGATGAATTTTTCTGCCGCCAGAAAGTAATGTATTGCTTATATTTCTTACGGAAGTTTCGCTGCCTATATTATCAAAAAGAAAACGTACTGTATTTTCAAGGCGTGAAGTATCTTTAAACTGCCCGCGAAGTAAAATATCTTTTTGTATAACGGTATTATACAAACCTACAAGATAATCTTGAATTAATTTACCGTCATTATTGAATGCCAGCGTTTGCGGAAATGAGCTGTTCTTAGTATAGCTGTTATAAATGGAATTTAAATCTGATTTATTTTCAAATGAACTCACATACTCTTTAAATGACAGCGGAAGCATTTTAATTTCTATAAATCTTCCTGAAAGAAGCGTTGTTATTTTTTGAGAAAACATATAAGCATTTGAACCCGTAACATATAAGTCAACATTCTTTTTAAGACGCAAACTGTTTATTGCTTTCGGAAAATCCTTGACAAGCTGTATTTCGTCAATAAACACATAATTTATTTTATTTGGCACAAGCTTGTTTTCAACATATTTATGCAGTTTTTTCCAATTAAGCAAAGCTTCATTGTCAGCGAGTTCAAGGTTTATATTGGTTATTTGATTTGCAGAAACATTGTTTTTTTTCAAATAATTTTGAAACAGCAAAAACAATGTCGATTTACCGCAACGGCGAATGCCGGTTGCTATTTTTATTAAATCGCTTTTATTTTTCCAGCTTTTTAAATTGTTTAAATAATCAGGTCTGCTTATCAGATTTTGCATATCGGGCCTCATCTGTATTTTTATATATTGTATTATATACAATGAAGCAGGTCAATGGTTTTGTATAATATATTATATATTTTTATAGATGTTATTTTATCAACTTTTCAAACTCAATTTCGTCTATTATTTTCACGCCAAACTTTTTTGCTTTCTCGAGTTTTGAGCCTGCCTCCGCGCCTGCCAAAACATAGGCTGTCTTTTTACTCACTGTAGACGAAGTCTTCCCGCCCAGTGATTTTATGATTGCTTCGGCTTGTTCTCTGGTATAGTTCGGCAGTTCGCCTGTCAGGACGAATGTTTTGCCTTCAAACTGCGTTCCGGCGTTTTGGGATTCCGGTTCCGTCATGTTTACGCCGGCTTTTTTGAGCGTGTCTATAATGTGACGCACTTCCGGCTTTTCGAAGAACTCTTTTAAAGATAATGCCAAAACTTCGCCGATTTCGTTTATTCTTGTAAAATCTTCAAGCGAAGTATTAAAAACAGCCTCTATATCCTTGAAACGTTTAGCTATAATTTCGGAAGCTTTTTCGCCTACGTGTTTTATCCCCAAAGCAAACAAAAGCCTGCTTAAAGGGCGTTCTTTGCTTGTAATAATGGCATTTACGAGATTGTTTGCTTTCCTTTCTTTAAAGAGTTCCAGTTCTAAAAAATCGTCAAAAGTTAAACTGTAAATGTCTGCCAAAATATGTAATTTTTTCTTTTCAAGCAGCTGGTCTATAACAGCTTCGCCAAAACCTTCTATGTCCATCGCGTTTCTGCTTACAAAATGCATTAAATGCCTTCTAAACTGCTCGGGGCATTCAGGATTTACGCACCTGTACGCGACTTCTTCCTCTTTTTCTTTTACTGCTTCACTGCTGCACGAAGGGCAATGCTTCGGCGGTTTAAAAAAACCTTCGCTTTCTTTTTTGACTACTTTGATTATTTTCGGTATTACGTCTCCTGCCCTTTCTATTAAAACAGTATCGCCTTCATTAACGTCAAGCCTTTCAACTTCTTCAAAATTATGAAGCGTCGCGTGAGAAATTGTAACGCCTGCAAGCTCTACAGGCTCTAAAACAGCCGACGGAGTGATTGTTCCGGTCCTTCCTACTTGAACTCTTATTGTTTTCAGCTTTGTCGTAGCCTGTTTAGCCGGAAATTTGTAAGCGATTGCCCATCTCGGGCTTTTGTTTGTGTACCCTAACTCTTTTTGAAGGTCTAACCTGTCGACTTTTACTACAAGACCGTCTATTTCGTAAGGAATTTTATCGCGTTTTTTAAGCATACCGTCCATAAAATTAATAATATCTTTTAATGAATGGCATACTTTAAAATCTTTCTGAAGTTTAAAACCGCAGGTTTCGCAGTATTTAAGAAATTCCGAATACTTTTCAAAGTTCATGCCTTCAACTTTACCGAAAGAATGAACAAAAAATTTGAGCCTCCTTGTTGCCGTAATTCCGGGGTCTTTCTGCCTTAAAGAGCCTGCAGCGGCGTTTCTCGCGTTAGCAAAGCGCTGTCCGTCATTAAATAAAATATCATCGTTAAGTTTTGCAAAATCGTCTTTATCGATATAAACTTCTCCTCTGAGTTCAAAAAAGGACGGAGGATTTTCCGTTTTAAGTTTTTTAGGAATTTCCGAAACAGTCTTGATGTTTTCAGTTATGTCTTCGCCCGTTTCCCCGTCGCCGCGCGTAGCGCCTGCGGAAAGAATCCCGTTTATGTAGGTAAGACTGATGCCTATGCCGTCGACTTTAGGCTCAACTGTAAATGACAATGAGGAGTTAGGAATTAGGAATGAGGAATGAATGTCTTTTTTGCCGTCAATTCCTAATTCCTCATTCCTAATTCCTAACTCTTTTCTATTAATTGCCTTTAAAACTCTTTCATGCCATTTTCCAATTTCTTCTTCGGAATACGTATTATCAAGCGACAGCATCGGCACAACGTGTTTAATTTGATTGAAAGACGACGAGGCGGAACCGGAAACTTTTTGCGTCGGAGAATTTATTGACGCAAAAAAAGGATATTCCCGTTCAAGTTTTTCAAGCTCTTTAACGAGATTATCATATTCCGCGTCTGATATTTCCGGATTTTCTTTGTCGTAGTAGAGCTTGTTATGGCGCTCTATTTCTTTTTTGAGATGATCAATTTTATTTTTAATGTCATTCATTGTTTATAGATTCTGCGACTACGCGCAGAATGACAAGAGAGGCAGGGTCCTCGTTGTTGATTCGTAATTCGTAATTGCCTTTATTTATTTCCTTGCGGCTTTAAGTTTGTCTAAAACGCCGTTTACGAATTTGCTGGAATCTTTTGTGGAATATTTTTTTGATATTTCAACGGCTTCGTCTATTATTACGTTTATCGGGGTTTCAGGCATATCGATAATTTCATATGCCGCAAGGCGGATAATATTACGGTCAACGGCCGCCATTCTTTCAAGCTCCCAGTTTTTCGCGTATTGGGCTATAAGGACATCGATTTCGGCTTTTTTATCGCAAACGCCTTTAAATATTTTAACGGCAAAAACCCTGTACGGTTCGCCTTGAGGATAATGCTCGTCAAAACATTCGTAAACCGCTTCAATCGGCATATTGCAATTATCAATTGTGTAAAGCATTTGTAAAGAACATTCTCTCGCCTGCCTTCTCGTACTCATATAATCCCCGTTGTTAAACTAGAACGCATAAAACCAATGCTAGAATTTTATAAAAAACCGAGTGGAAATTCAACACACAAGAACACGACAAACGCATGAAAAGGTGCTGAACTTGTTTCAGCATCTCGTCGTTAAATGATAAAGACTAGGGAGTGTTGACACAAATTACGCACATGCGTTTTGCCTGCACACAAGAGTGAGTAGTTAGTAGTGAGTAATGAGTAGTTGTGGAGTGCGCTTTGCGCACCTATTTATAAGCGGAGCAGAGCTCCGCACAACAATTACTAACTACTCACTGCTAATTACTCTCTGCCGTTATTCTATTTCCATCATCTTAATATTAAAATGCTCACTTTGTTTTTCAAACTCTTCGGTAACTGAAGTGAAGTCATCATATAAAATATTCAGTTCGGATTTTAGCTTCTTGCCAATCTTCGGGCCTTCGGCTAAAAATTCTATATCCTGTTCCATGGAAGCCCGGATTAATTTTTCGGTATTTTCGGCAAGCTCTTTTTCCTTCAGGGCAATTTCTTTTTCAAGTTTTGTCATTTTTTCTTCAAGAGGCTTCAAAATTTTAGATTTTTCCTGAATAAGCCGCGCTCTCTGCTTTTTAATTTCTTCCCTGCTGAATACTTTATTTTTTTTATTGTTTTTTGATTTTAGATTATCGCCTTCGTCTTCCCATCCGCGGCTGTCTAAAAAGTCCTGATATGTTCCTTCAAACACGGCTGCTTTTCCTCTGTCAAAAATTATAAGCTTTTCGGCAACGCTGTGCAGAAGCTCTTCATTATGAGTAACCATTATGACAGACCCTTCAAACTCTTCAATGGCGTCAATCAGGCTTTCGCAGGATTGCATGTCTAAGTGGTTTGTAGGCTCGTCCAAAAGCAGCAAATGGCACGGTTTAACAAGAATTTTGCCGAGCAAGACGCGGCTTTTTTCGCCTCCGCTTAAAACTTCTATTTTTTTTGTCGCGTCATCCCCGCCAAACATCATTGCGCCGGATATATTTCTTGCTTTTTGCGGAAGGCATTCATTGTCAGAACTCATAATTTCTTCAAACACCGTTTTTTGGGGAATTAAATTTGCCGAGTCGGACTGCACAAAATAAGACGTTTTTAAATCCGGATGTTTTTTTATGCTTCCTTCAACGGGCTCAAGCCGTTCCGACAGAAGTTTTAAAAGAGTGGATTTTCCTTTACCGTTTTTCCCTATAACGCAAATTCTGTCTTTTTTAAGCACGTCAAAACTAAGTTTTTGCATTAAAATATTGTCCTGCGTATATCCAAACCCCAGATTATGCACGCCAAGCATTTTTGCCGCATGAAACGGAACTCCTGAAAATGAAAAATCAAGACTTTCTATTTCGGTCAGCTCATTCATCGTATCCTGTTTTTCAAGACATTTAATGCGCGACTGCACCATTCCCGCAAGCCTTGCTTTAGCGCGGAACCGCCTTATAAAAAGTTCAGTTTGCTTTCTTTTCTTTTCAAAATTAAGCCTAGTTTTTTCGTATATTTCTTCTTCTTTTTCTATCTGTTCATAAAGTTTCCGGGTTGTACCCTCTACTTTTCTTGCTTTGGCGCGGTGAATTGCAGCGCAATGCGTTATAACGCCGTCCATAAAGCTCCTGTCATGCGTTATAAGCATAAGCTCGCCTTTCCACGCGCGCAGAAAACCCGACAGCCATCTTATCGCGACGATATCAAGATAGTTGTTCGGTTCGTCAAGCATAAGCATGTCCGCATCCGACAAAAGCACTTTTGCGAGATTTATGCGTATTTTGTAACCGCCTGAAAATTCAAGAGGATTTTTTAACATATCCGGCTGCGAAAACCCCAGCCCGGAAAGGATTTTTTCGGCTTTCCACTTTGAATCTTTTTCATTTTCTGGAAGCGCGAGACAGGCTTCTTCAACCGCCGTGCTTTTTGTGAAGTTTATGTGCTGTTCCAAATATCCGATTTTATAATTTTTAGGTATGCCTATTGAGCCGCAGTCGTATTCCATTTCGCCCAAAAGTATTTTAAAGAGAGTGGTTTTGCCGTGCCCGTTTCTGCCGACAAGCCCGACACGCTCTTTTTCATTAATATTTAAATTGAGGTTATCAAATAAGACTCTGCTTCCGAATGATTTGTTTAAATCCGTAATTTTTATCATGAAAATAACCTTGTAGAATCATTAAAAAAATAACACTGAAAGAGCCGTGTCGTTTATTCGTAATTCGTAATTGGAACGAAGTTCCCGTAATTCGTAATTGCCGTTAAATTAGCTTTACTTTTAATTTTGTTGTATATTATATAATATTTTTTCAATTTTAACGGAGAGAGGTTAGATTTATTTATGAACACGCGTTATCTTATATGGATATTTGTTGCCGTTCTTTTGGGGGCAATCATGTTTGCCAATGCCAGAATGCAGTTTAAATCGGCAAAAAATGAGCCTGTAAAACAGTATATTGAAGAAGCAGGTATCACCGTTACCGCGCCGCAGCTTGAGAAAAAGACAGTCAATGAAAGTCAGATTAAAGAAAATTACAAAGATTTAATCGAATATGCCGCGGTTTACGGCGTGTTTTACAAAAAGACTGAATATTCAGTCATATATATGCTCTATAAAAATGAAATAAACATGGACGATGCCGTTCAAAATATCGTCAGTTTGTTTGCCGACAAATCTTTCAAATATGAGATTACCGAAAGTGAAGAAAACGGCGATGAAAAGGCCGGAGTTTCCGGCACTTTTGATATAAACGGAAAAAAATTCGGCACGGAAGTTTTGCTTATAAAAAGAGATTTGAATTTTTGGAAGGTAATTTCCGTTTATCCTTATTCAGAGGAAAATAAAGAACTTGCGGAAAATTACATAAACTCCGCAGCAACAGATGAAATCATAAGCCATAAAGCGGAGAAAAAGCAATGAGAAAATCCTTTTGGATAATCTTTGCGTCCGTAATTGCAATATTTATAGCGTTTAATATATTTGCAAAAAAACAGGAAAATGCAAACGCGCCGAGAGAGCAATACATAGAATCGGCTAAAATTACCGTCACAGCCCCCCCGCTGGAAAGACAGGAAGCTCTCGAGCAAAGAACAAAAGATATGCTGAAAGACAAGTTAAAAGAAGCTTATTTCTTCTCGTCTTCACATAAAAAAGCGGATTATCTTATACGTTACTACGAATATAAAAACGAAATAAAACTCCAAACCGGCATAGACTCAATAGTTTCAAAACTTAAAGATAATAATCTTACATACGAAGTAAAAGAGAACCCGGCAGGTCCGCTTGAGGGGTTGCTGCTTGAAGGCATTTTCGAGAAAGACAACAAAAAGTTCGGTATTAAAAATTTACTTATTAAAGATAAAACTGCCTTTTGGCAGATTATGTCGATATATCCTTATTCGGATAAAAACAATAAAACTGCGGAAAATTTTATTAAATCAGCAAGTATCAATTTATAATTGGGTTTCTCTAAAAACCCGCCTGTTGTTAGTAATTTTGTTTTAACGACGAGATGCTGAAACAAGTTCCAAACTAAGTTTGTTCAGGATTGATGACACTCTTTGATGCAGAGCTGCTTTTTTGGGTTTTTAGAGAAACCCAATTAATGAACATCCCCACAGCAAGCTGCGGGGTATATTTTCATAATTAAATTGTTTTCGCTTTGCGAAAACTTATTAACAGGTTCGGCTATGCCGAACTCCGGTATTATTCATTGTTAATTCTTAATTGTTAATTGTTGTCTGCGGTGCAGTCTTTGACTTCAAGAAGCGGAATAAGACGCTGAAAATCTTCGTCTTTAACAATAATGCCTTTTGCATCGTCAAATAAGTACATTATTTTGTTTTCGCCAAGCAGAATTTCTATGCTTTTTATGCTTTCGGAGTTGACTATAAACTCGCCTTCTCCCGATATCCCTGCTTTTGTTCCTCTTATTTTTACAAACATTGCATTCTCCTTTTAATGATGCATGAAAGTTTAGATGTGTAAAGGCGCAGAGCAGCTATGTTCGCTTTGCCGTACATTTAAATTTGCCGTTAGCCGTTACTCTGCCTCGCAGTTTTTTCATTATATATAATTTTTAAAAACGCTTCCACTTTTTAAAATAAAATAATATAATATCCCCAAGATTTGCATTTTATATACTATAAATTTAATTGCTAAGGATTGAAAATGCGTAAAATTTTTGTCTTGTTTTTATGTTTATTTTTTGCAGCATCGGCTTTTGCCAAAACGCCAGTGGATGCCGTCTTAAAATTAGGCGCTGCCCCTTCTTCACAGATTAATAACAATCACGGAGAACGCCTGGAGGCTGATCCCGGATATTCCATATCTCCTGAAGTTTATTATTATTTTACTGACAATTTAGGCATAGGTTTGGGCTTTAACTATATGTTTAACAGATACATAGAGCAAAGAGGCGACTTAAACATTCCAAATTTTTATTTTGCGTTCAGACCGAAACTTAAAGTTATACGAAAAGAGTACGTTTATCTTATAGGCCAGCTTGGCTGCGGAATGATGATGCACAACTTTGAAGTTAACGGCGAAGCGCTTGACGACGGCAGCGGGCTTTATTACGGCATCGGAGGCGGAATAGACATACATAATTTTATTTTCGAACTCCTTTATACGTCCAATAAAGCCACACTTAAAAGCATAGATTCGAACTATAAAGAAGAAGACAAATATACTTTGATGACGATAAATATCGGATACAGATTTTCAATACCGATAACCAAAAAAGACTAAACTTTAAAAAGACAATTACGAATTACGGAGGCTTCGCCTCAATTACGAATTACGAATAAAAAACAAAAGAATTGTCGTTGCAGTTTATTCGTAATTCGTAATTGGAACGAAGTTCCCGTAATTCGTAATTATTTTTTTGCTTTCGGGCTTCTCTTTTTAGAATAACTTACTTTAATTGTTTCCGTGGGCAGTCCTATATTGTTAAGCAGTTCTATATATGAATCAGGATCAAGCTCTTCGACGTTTACCATTTTTTTGACGTCCCAATCGCCTTTTGCCACCAAAACAGCAGCGGCAACCGCAGGCACGGCCGCAGTATAGCTTATCGCCTGGGATTCAACTTCTTCATAACATGCTTTGTGGTCGCATACATTGTATATAAAAAGCTCTTTTTTACGGCCGTCTTTTGTGCCTTTTATCAAGTCGCCTATACAAGTGTTTCCCGTGTAATTAGGCGCAAGCGTTTTCGGATCCGGCAGGCAGGCTTTTACGACTTTTAAAGGCACAACTTCAAGGCCTTCTGCAGTTTTTACAGGGTGTTCCGAAAGTAAACCTATCTTTTTCAAAACAGTGAAAACATTGATATAGTGGTCGCTGAAACCCATCCAGAATCGTACGGAGTTTGCATCCATATTTTTTGAAAGCGAATGTATTTCATCGTGCCCCGTCAAATAAACCGTCTGTTTTCCCACAACAGGGAAATCATAAACCATTTTTTCCGCATGAACGGCTTTTTCAACCCACTGCCTGTCTATATATGTCCAGACTTTGTGAAATTCCCTGAAATTGATTTCCGGATCAAAGTTCGTTGCAAAATATTTACCGTGGCTGCCGGCATTTACGTCCATTATGTCAATGGTATCAATAGTATCAAAATAATGTTTTTTAGCGTAAGCGGCATAAGCGTTGACTACGCCCGGATCAAAACCGGCGCCCAAAATAGCGGTTATTTGCTTTTCGGCGCACCTGTCTTTGCGTTTCCATTCATAATTTTCATACCATGGCGGATTTTCGCAGACTTTATTTGGTTCTTCGTGAATTGCCGTGTCAATATAAGCAGAGCCGGTTTCTATGCAGGCTTCAAGTATGGACATATTACAAAAAGCGGAAGCTAAGTTTATTGTAATGGAAATATCAAATTTTTTTATAAACTTGATAAGCTCGGGAACATTCAAAGCGTCGATTCTTTTTGCGGTTATTTTGTTTGAAGGGTCTTTGTAATTGTTTTTACGCTCTATACTTTCCAAAATATCGGTACAAGCGTCTAATGAACGCGAAGCAATATACATATTGCCAAACAAATCATTGTTTTGGGCAAGTTTATGAGCTGCAACATGCGCAACTCCCCCTGCTCCGATTAAAAGTACGTTTCTTTTCATTTCCCTGATGCCTCCCGTTTAATGGAATTAACAATTTACAATTAACAAATAACAATATCGGAGTTTCGTCTCTGCCGAAACCAACTAGGGCGTGTTGACACATATAACGCGCATGCGTTTGGCCAAAACAAGCCCAAATGCAAGGCGCGGCGACGAAGCAATAGCGAGACTATTGATAGGAGCCGCAACGCGGC
>Ga0099364_10012962_pt1 | contig 11215 bp, 8 predicted proteins | sample TergutTh196P3_FD_73070 | JGI IMG/M metagenome (GOLD analysis project Ga0099364, IMG submission 73070) | Microcerotermes parvus P3 segment gut microbial communities from Pointe-Noire, Republic of the Congo - Th196 P3 | ecosystem: Host-associated > Arthropoda: Insects > Digestive system > Gut ... | reverse complement strand
CGTATAGTATTGTAGGGGCGAGGCTTGCCCTCGCCCTTTTATTTTAAGCAACCCTCGTAGTATTGTTTTTCCCAACCCTCCCACTTTTTTATTTTGGGCAACCGCAAGGGTTGCCCCTACAATGTTCATCTCCCTTTCATTTAGGACGACCGCAAGGGTCGCCCTAACAGATACCGTAATACAATAGGATATTTGCTTTATGAATAATGTAGGCTAAAAGATTTTGTAAAAAGAAATCCAACAATTTTTGAAATTTTTTTTTGCAAATAAAAAAAATATTATTTTTGCAAAAAATTGTTTATTAAAAATATTTATAATTATCAATTAATTAATTACTTACTTATGAGACGTTACCTATTTTTTATTTCTTTTTCTTCTATAAAAAGAACTTTTTTTGTTTTTGCCTTGATTGGCTTTGCTGCTTTAACTACAACCACAATATCTCAAGAATATGACTCGTTGGCGGTGCAGCGTATAAACGACCTTATTATAAACAACGGAATGTACGGAACTCCCGATGCGCCCGAAACTTGGTCGTGGTTTGCTACTTGGAATAATGATACCCCAAAGCAACTCTTAGGACTGCAACTCGCTGAGAGGAGTTTAATGGGAGTTGCTTCTTTTGAAGGATTAACCTTTTTGCAAGAAGTTGATGTCAGGTTCAATTATCTTACGGGTCTCGATTTTTCTAACTGTTCAGATTTACAAACTCTCTTGTGTCATAGCAATAGCTTTTATGATATTGATTTGACAGGCACTGTTAGTTTGACATCTTTTATTGCACATAACCAAAGTCCACCGATTATGATGGTTGAAAATGAAGATGGAAATTTTATCCATGAGATTTTTCTTAACAGCCCTGTTTTTGGCAACAGCTCCATTTCATATTCAGATAGCACTCTTACAAGTACAGATAATACTCTTTCTTCAACAACTTTTACTGTTCAAACCAACAATCCGGGTTTCGAACTATCTGGCACAATGTATCTATATTACGCTGGTGAAATCTATGATCCTATAGCAGTGCAACATATAAACAACCTGATAGAAAACAATGGTTTATTGTACTCTACTCCCGATGCACCTGAAACATGGAAATTTGCTACCTGGAATAATGAGACTCCCAAGCAACTTACGAATGTGGCACTTTATAGTCCAAACTTAGGGGGAGAGGCATCTCTTGCCGGATTGATAAAATTGCTGGGAGTTTATTGTCCCGACAATTCTTTTACAAAACTTGACTTTTCAGATTGTCCAAATCTAAAAGGGATGGTGTGCGATGGTAATATCCTTACAGAACTCGATTTGTCATGTTTGGATAATCTGACCACTTTTTATGGTTTATGGCAACGTCCCTCCCTAACCCTAACACAAGACGGCGACGAATACACCCTCGCCATTCCATTAAATAACCCAACCTTTGGCAACAGCGCTATAAGTTATGAAAATGGTTTCCTTATCAGTAGCGATAATACAGTTACTCAAACTACATTTACCGTAGAAACGGGTAAACCCGGCTTTCAATTAAGTGGCACAATGCGTCTTTATTATTATTATGGAGAAACCTACGATCCATTGGCAGTGCAACGTATAAATGACCTTATCGCCAACAATGGATTAGATGCAACCCCCGATGAGCCATGGACTTGGAGCAGTTTTGCTTATTGGAATGATGAAACACCAAAACAACTTACGAATTTTCTTTTCTCATCATATAGTGGCTTGTATGGAATTCCTACATTTGAAGGATTAACTAGTTTGAAAAGCATTAATTGTTGGTATAACGATATTTACGGTCTTGATTTAACAAACTGTACAGAACTAACAAGTATTCAATGTTCAGTCAATCTTTTATACTTTAATCAAATAGGTGGGCTTTACTTGTCTTCCAATACCAAATTGAAAGAAATGGATTGCTCTCAAAATTTCCTCACCAAACTTGATTTAACGGCTAATACAGAAATGCAATTTTTGAATTGCGAAGCTAATCATCTTTCAGAACTTTACTTATCCTCCAATAATAGTAAATTGCATACGTTGTTTTGTAGATTTAACCGGCTTTGCCAACTAGACTTGTCCGGACAGAACTCCCTTGCAATCTACTTCGGAGGTTTCCAATCTGTTCCACTTACCTTAACCGGCTACGGCACCTACTACACTCTTGAAATTCCCTTAAACAACCCCACATTTGGAAATAGCGCCATCAGTTATGAAAATGGTATTCTAAAAAGTAGCGATAGCAGTGTAACTTCCACAACTTTTGTTACACAAACGGGTAAACCGGGCTTTACAATCAGTGGCACAATGTATTTTACCTATTTGGATATCGAAATATATAGTATCAGTGGTCAAGTAACCTGCGATGGTAATCCTCTTGAGGGCGTTACCATTACAACCACAATAGGTATTTCTGATGTTACAAATGAAACCGGAGAATACACTTTAATAGTACCCGAAAATAGCAATGTAACCATAACACCCACTTTGCAAGGTTATAGATTTGAGCCAGAGCACATAACACTTGAGGATATTACAGAAGATATTACAGATCAAGACTTTGTTGCTTTTGATTTATCAGGTATTTCAGAAAACTCTTTATCCTCGCATTTCACAATCTATCCTAACCCCGCCACCGGCAGCGTAACCATTTCAGGTGTCGGTCTCTCCCGCGTAGAAATCTACGATATTCAAGGGCGCAAATATGCAGAATATTCTGATTTAAAAGGTACTTTGTTTATTGATGATTTAAAAAAGTATGAAAGTGGTGTGTATGTTTTGAAGGTTTGGTCTGATGATGGGGGGTTTGTGGTTGAGAGGCTTGTGGTAGAGTTTAGTGAGTAGAGTGTAGATATCAGAGTGTAGTTGTTGGAATTTTGAGTTACGACAAAGTCTCTCTGCTGACTTTCCTTCAATTAACCGCTGACTTTAACCTGCGGTTATGCTTATCCCTTTATCACAGCCAATGGACTTAGTTCTGTTTTAATTTTCACAAGGTCACTTTGGAATGCCATCACTTGTGAAATATCTTTATAAGCGGATGATGCCTCTTCTAAGTCGTTTTTATGTCTGATAGAGTGAATAATACCGAGTTCGTCTAATTTACGTTTTTCTTCTTCGAGGTTTAAGTTACGGATTGCTGCGCTACGGCTCATTACTCTTCCAGCACCGTGAGAACAACTCATAAAACTATCAGGGTTTCCTAATCCTTCTACAATGTATGATTTTGTACCTTGTGAACCGGGTATTATTCCTATTTCTCCCTCTTTTGCCGAAGTTGCTCCCTTGCGGTGAACGATAACTTTTTTGTCAAAATGTTTTTCCCATGCGGCATAATTATGGGCTATATTAATAATTGGTTCGTAAACCACATTATAAAGTACAGAAGATACGACATTCTGGATACGTTCCATCATTAGTTTTCGGTTAGCGAGGGCAAATTCGGTACAATATTTCATCTCAAGGTAGTAGAGCCGAGCCTGTTCTGTTTCGAAAGGTAAAAATGCCAAATCTACTTTCGACGTAACGGTAGAATAATATTGTTCGTTGAGTTTTTTTGCTTTTTTATTATAATATTCGGCGACTTGGAGTCCAAAATTGCGACTACCCGAGTGTACCATTATCCATAAAAATCCGTCATCAGAACGTTGTAATTCAATAAAATGGTTACCTCCGCCGAGTGTACCTAATTGTTTTAATGCTGCTAAATATTCCCGTTTTACGATGACTAATTCGTCGAGGTTATATCCTTGCGGCATAAGAGTTTCGTCTTGACGTTCTTTGTGATGCGCGAATCCTAACGGGACTAATTCTCTAATACCTGACATTATTTGGGTTATTTGTTCGCGTACCAAAGTGTCGGCTTCGATATTTGTTTTGACGGCACACATTCCGCAGCCAATATCCACGCCAACAGCATTAGGAACAATAACATTATCGGCTGCCATCACGCCCCCGATAGGCATTCCGTAACCTTGATGGGTATCAGGCATAAGGCAAATATGCCCGAAGGCAAAAGGCAAATTAGCTAAATTTTGAGCCTGCTTAATTGCGCCATCCTCAACATCCTCTAACCAAAGCTTGATGGGAAGGGTTTCAGTAGTAATTATTCTTTGCATAATTTGTATATTTTTTTCAACTATTTTTTTACAATTGTCTATTCGAACAATAGGAGAAATCAAAACATTGTCGCCAATATCTATCTTTGATGCTATATATATCATTGATGATTTATAACAACGCAAGAATATAAAATTTATTTTTCAAATAACAATTTTAATCGGACAATTTTACTTACTTTAATTAATGTTAGCATTTTAGGCTTTGAAAGATAATTTTCAGTTCGAAACCAAACTTTATGCGGCACTACACCACCGCTTGCGCTAAACCGCTTCGTTGTAGGCTGTGCTATGTTATACTATTAATTTTCAATATATTATCTATCATTTCTGCGTAATAAAATGGCAAACTTAACAATATGTACTTTTTTCCTGACGAAAGTTCAATAATGTCTTTTTGCATTGGATTGTTCCAAAATCTGATTGCAAAATTATTATGAGATTGTTCCATAAACAAGTGCATTGACTTGATCTTTGAATTGTGTCCAGATTTGACTTCTACAGGAACAAGTTGTTGCTCTGTTTGAATTACAAAATCAAGTTCTGCTTGAGAATTTTTTGCATCTCGTACCCAAAAATTGCGTTGTGCTAAAACAGAATCATTATGCGACAAAAGTTCCTGTCCGACAATATGTTCTGCAATTTTGCCTTTCCAATGTTCGCTAATATCTTGTGTGCCAAAAAGTTCTAATTGATTTTTTGCAACATAATTTACGATTCCACTATCAAGCCAGAGCAGTTTTGGCGACTTTTTAAAGTCCGGCGACAATGGAACAGCGGTTGATACCGTTGGATAACAAAGTTCTAAAACCATTGCTTTTTCTAATGTACGGAACGCTTCGCCAACTTCACGAGATTTATAATTTGACTCGCCAAAACACTCAAATTTTATCCGTTGTCCTGCATAACGCCAACCGTTTTTTAGAATATGCCTTATTACATTCCTCTCAGTTTTGTTGCCTGCGTAATTTTCAACATCGTCTCTATATCCACTCAACAACGTGTCGTAAATCTTTCTCAAAGCCACAATATCACGATTTTCAGCATAATATGCAACTACTTCGGGCATTCCTCCTACAAGAACATACTCGTTAAAAAGTTTCATAACGTGACTGTGTATTGCTTCGGGAAGTTCGGCCGACAACAATTTTTCCTTTATCTGATTTTCACCGATTGCACCAAGAAATTCGCTAAAAGAACAAGGACGCAGTGCCAAATATTCCACTCTGCCAACGGGAAATGAAATATGAACGTCAATGAGCGTTTCAAGCAATGAACCTGCCGCAATCACGTACAATTCAGGCATATCTTCGTAAAAGTAGCGTAACAAAGCAACTGCTTTCTTGGAAGTTTGTACTTCATCAATAAACAACAAAGTTCTGACTTTTTTTCGTTCTTTATTTTTCAGCAAATAAATCGCAGTCAGAACGTCTTCGGGAGAATCATTCGCCTCAAAAATATCTTTATCTTTTTTCCTTTCTAAATTCAAATGCAGAAAAACGTCAAATTCTTTGGCAAATTCTCCTATAACGGTTGTTTTACCAACCTGCCTTGCACCACGCAATATAAGCGGTTTCCGCTTGGGATTTGCTGCCCATTCTCGCAGCGACATTATTATTCTTCTATCAAACATACATAAAACTTGAAATTAAATTACGCTGCAAAGATACATGAATTTTTTTAATTAAAATCATACAAATATTTTTTTGAAAAAAAATATAGAGGAAAGATACAGTTATTGTAACATTTCCAAAGATATTTTTATTTATTATTGTAACATTTCCAAAGATAAATTCTTTAAATATTGTAACATTTCCAAAGATAATTTTATTTATTTTTGTAACATTTCCAAAGATAAAAAATTATTTTCTTTTGCAAAGCATATTTATTTCTTGTCATTGGGTTAAACCGCTCCGTTAGGTGTTGGTGATTTCAAATACTCATCATTATACAATTCACACAAAGCACGACAAATTATCAGGTCTTGCTCTATGAAATCTTTTGTTTTCCATGGCAAAAATTCTGCCCATTCTTCTATTGCTCTTTTAGAAATCATATCTCGTCTATTTCTATTATTTCGTTAATAATTATTTTCCATTTCGTATTTACTTCAAAACCTATTTTATGCTTATTGTATTTTAGTGGAATTAGTTGAAAATTACATTTGTGGATTTTTGCTTTAGAAAATAATATTTCTGCTTGGTTCTCTTGTTCTAATTCATTTTCAAGCAAATATCCCAAACGCTGAATAGTTGAAGTAGGAACATAATCGAAAAAAGTTTTATCTAATTTCCCAAATTTTACTACTTCCATTAGTTCGTAAAGCACGGTACAAGCGCGATTTATTCCTCCTATTTCGTTTTGGAAAGTGATTAAATCGGTTGCAGTTAATTCTGGCTTTGAAACATAAAAGTCGCCATTTTCACCTCTGAAACTTCTGATCCATTTTTTTGGAATTACTTTGCGGGTTGAAATAAAAGAAATTTTTGTGTCTCTTTTATTTGTGTCCCTCATCGTTGGCAAAGAAGTAATAACAGAAAATATTTGAGGTTTTTGATGTGCCGCTCCGTACATCATAGCAGCATTTAACAAACTAACGTAATATGGACGCTTAAGATGTTTCATTAAATCATCAATGTAAAATTCGGGAGGTATTATTCCTATTAAGGCGTAATCAATAGGAATTACAGAGTAAAAACCTTTGAAAACAGGAAAAATTTTCCCTTTTTTTATCAGCAGCCGTAAGTTATTTTTTATGGTTTGTTCAGATAAATACGAAAAATCCGCAACAAGTGTCTGACGCGAAAATGTTACTTTCCCTCGTTTAGAACGGTAAAGTATCCAATCATCAATATTTTCTAATTTTTCTAATTTCATTTTCAAATATTATGTCTGCAAAGGTACTATAAATTTTTGTACTTTCGCAAACATTATAGAGTAAAAATTACAATTATATTTGGAAAACAAAAAATTATTGAAAAAATAGTGAAAATTTATTGTTTTTAATAATAAATAAATAACAAAAAAGCTGCAAAACCTATTATTAGCGGTTTTGCTGTTTTTAGATGTCCCATCTGTGAAAAGCGTTATTTTTCTCTGTATGAGTACCAAAGTCTGCTCAAATATGTTGATCAGTTACTTCTGGTTTTTGCTTCAAATTTGTATTTCAAATTTTCCAATTCTTCTGCTGTTAATGTAACATCCGGAGGATTTTCATAAGGAATAATGTCGCGAATGTATTTTAGTTCAATAATAATATCTTCCTTATTTCGCAATTTTGAAACGGCGTTGATAATGTCTTTTGAAAAGTCGAAAGCGATAATAAAACCGCAAATTTGCCCTTCTTTTTTGTTCTTTTCAAACAGATAGTTGTCGTCATTTTTAATTGCAGTGAGAAAAGCATCAAGAGTATCGCGACCAACAGGTTTTTTCCATTTTTTTACTTGAATTGGGGTACCATATTGGGTATGTCCGTCAATTCCTCCGTGTTTTCCGCCTTTTTCATTCGGAACACCGCCAAATTTATCAACAATCCTTATTTCAAATTCTTTTCCGTCTTTTGCCTGTAACTTTTTAAAATCGAATGATGGCAAAATTACCTCATAAGATTGTTTTTTGCCGAACAAATCGTCTTGCCTTTTTTGCATTCGCAAATCGGAAACCTTGATAGCCATTACAGATTGGTCTATTCCAATCCACTTTCTTTTCAACCTGTCGGCGACGACAATGGTAGTTCCACCGCCAACAAAAGGGTCAAGTACTACATCTCCCTCATCTGTGGCGCACTCTATAATTCTTTGTAAAAGCGCTTCGGGTTTTTGTGTTGGGTAGCCAATGCGTTCGTAGCCTGATGGCGCAATAATAGGTATTTCCCACCAATCACCCATTTTTACTCCAACCGAATTTTCTTCTAATGTTATTGAGGGAATACGTTTCCCATCTTCATTTTTTGCCCCCGAAATTATTTTTTTATTTCCAAATCTTTTTAATGTAGATGCGGCTCTGTCCGTAAATAATTGGTTAAAAGTACATCTGTTTGATTTTGAATACCAATATATTGTATCATGATTTTTACAAAATTGGTTTTGACTTGATGCCCATTTTTTATAACACCAAATAATCTCATTTCTAAAATTACCTCTAAAAATTTTATCCAAAATATCAATTTTGATATTAGCGTTGGCGTGCCAGTCGCAATGAAGAAAAATGCTACCTGTATCTTTCAATATACGGTGCATTTGTCGCACTCGGATTTTTAACCAACTTATATAGTGGTCAATTCCGCCTGCAAAACGGTCTTCAAAACTGCGTTTTTCGCCGTCATCGCCCCATATTACCTCGTATGTTCGATTGCTGAAAAACGGCGGGTCAAGATAAATCAAATCAATTGACTTATCTGGTATTGATTGCAAAACAGCGAGATTATCCTCTAAGATTAATTTGTTGGTAAAACCTTTTTGTACCATATATTAAAATTTTTCGCGAAAGTAGTTAAAATATTTGGAAATTCAAGCACATGAAATGAAAAAATAATTTTTATAAGGGAAGAAAATAATTTTCTCCATTTTTTGCAATAAAATAAATTTTTTCAGAAGAATGGACTGTAATAACAGAATTCCTGACTTGGTAGTTCTTTTTCCTTATATCACAAAGGATTATGAAAATATTACCATGTCTCATTTCTGTTGCTCATTTTACGTTCATTTTTTTGTAAAAGTCCACACTTTTTTCATTTCTTAACCAAAGTCAATAAAACGGCAAAATTGCCACACTACTTTTGTCGCATTGTTATACTTTTAAGTTCTCATTATTATTTTACACCATTAAAAATAGTTATAGATGAAAAAAAATTTTGCAGGATTATCTTTATTAATCCTTTTGTCAGCAACAAGTTTTGCGCAGCAAAGTAAATTTGTTTCGAGTTTTACTTTAAGCCCAAAACGGCAATACTCCGAATTTACTTTAAATTATCGGGGTTACGAAAGTTCTAATTCGGTTTTCAAAACTGATTTCAAAAAATCGGTTTTTGATACTGAATTTGTTTTGGCTGCTTCAATGCCATGCAGTATGGAAAAAGGCACAACAAGCAGCAATAATGTAATGTTAAATAAAAATGATTACTCACTCTTTAAAAATCAAGACGAAATGAAAATGAATTTATTACCAAAATCAGATGATTTTTTTGAAAAAAACAGACGAATTATTTATTCTTCTCTGTGGGCTTTTGCTTCATTAAATTATTTGTATTGCGATTTGGTCGGGCTCATGGATAAAAACGTACTCAATCAATATCAAACAGGAATAGTTGATGGTATGGAGATGACGCCGCAGTTTCTAACCTTAGCCGGAGCCTATATGCAAATTGCGTTGGCAAATGTATTCCTGCCGCATGTCATAAAAAATGACAAAACATTGCAATGGGTACAAATTGCTTCAGGGTTAATAACAACGCTTGTTCAAAGCGGAACGTTATTTATGGGCAAACCAACGCCTTATTACGTGTTATTTTCGTCGTTTGAAATAGGCACAACTGCCTATATTACATTCGATGCCATAAAATGGAAACGTAATTCAAAAAAACAATTAATGCAGAATAGTTATTAACCAATTGTGGGAACTTGAAGTATAACAATTTTATTATTATGGTTTTGACACAATACGTTTTCTTATTCTGCTCAACGATTCGGGTTTCACGCCAAGATAACTCGCAATATGATACTGCGGAACTCTTTGGAAAATATCTGGTTGCGTTTCTAATAATCTGATGTACCTTTTTTCGGGAGTGTCCGTTATATAAAAATCCATTCTTTTTTGCTGTTGTAAAAAAGTTGTTTCGATAGCGGCTATTGCAATGGATTCAAAATGTGGAAACCGACTGTAAAGTTCTTGCGCTTTTTGTTCATTCCCGACTACAACTGTTGTGTCTTCCATACAAATCAGATTGTCTTCCGAAACGCTGTTTTCTGTAAGACCCGTCAATGAAAGTATCCATTGTTCCTCCGCATAAAAATTGGTTGTTATCTCTTCCCCATCAATGTTTTTATACCGTCTAACCAACCCTTCGAGGATAAAAAAAGAGTCTTTGTCTCGATACCCTTCTTTCAATAAAAAATCGCCTTTGGCAAATTCTTTTATATCCATGCTTTCGGTAATGGCATCTATTTCTTCTCTCGTGAGTGAGACGATTTTTTGAAAATATTCTATCAGTTTGTTATTCATAGCCTGTATAATAATTTAATAATTTCAGGTTTCATTTCAAGGGTTTTGTTTCGTTTTTTTACTGCACTCTTGCCGCTTGCGGATAACGAGTTGTCGCTTGGCGCTGGCGGGGGTTTCCGACACTTTTTGCGTGGCAGTGAACTCCCAAATTTGCACAATTTTTCTGCGGGCATACACCCCCGCTTGCGTGAAACTGCTCGTTACCTGTAGTTTTTTTCTGTCTCACAATGCTTTCTTAATTGATTTTCCAACTTCCTGTTTTATCGGAACCTAGACGAGTTATAATCCCTTTTTCTTTTAGCATTTTTATTTTTCGCTTTACGGTAGCAATTCCAATATTCAGTTTTATTCTTATTTCTTCGGCTGTAATATTTGGATTTTCTTTTATTAAATTGAATACAGTATCATTTTTTGATTTTACAGTATCATTTTTTGATTTTACAGTATCATTTTTTGATTTTACAGTATCATCTTTTGATTTTACAGTATCATTTTTTGATTTTACGGTATCATTTTCAGTATCATTTACCTCGACATTTTTCATAAAATTTATGTGCAACTCTCTATTCTTTAGTATATTTTTTTCGCCAAATAGAAGGTTTGCGAGAAAACGATTGAGGTATATTTCTGTTTTGACAATATTTCTAGAAATGTCGATATAATTTGCTCGCACAAGTGCATTGCGAAAATACCACGAATGTTGTGCAAACAAATCGTTATTAATGTTCTTAAAGCCAAGTTTTCGCAGGTATTTTATCAGAAACACAGCTGTTGTGCGTGTGTTTCCTTCGCCAAAAATATGAATTTGCCATAAAAAGGAAATAAAATGCGTAATGTGTTCGATAACTTGTTGTGGGTTTAGTCCTTTGAAATCGAATTTT